>Ga0056119_1000082_pt1 | contig 22263 bp, 12 predicted proteins | sample WorMettaBAHAMAS1_FD_80076 | JGI IMG/M metagenome (GOLD analysis project Ga0056119, IMG submission 80076) | Marine gutless worms symbiont microbial communities from Max Planck institute for Marine Microbiology, Germany - Olavius tantulus BAHAMAS.1 ...
GAAGATTGAGCAACTAAATGTAAAAGAACAATGAAACACGAAAAGTGTTACCTATGTCTCCGAACACGTGTCACCCTTGTCCCCGGTCCGTACAATGGGGGAGGCGCGGTGGGGGTGATAGAGTGGCCAACATCATCATCCTTAGATTTGTTTATAGGCCAATAAAAAGATAAAGGGCTCCCAATCTGTTTGAGGCGTTTCCCAATAAAACTTGACAGTGTGCCATCTGGAATATAAAATTAAGCAGTTGCTTAATAACTTAAATCAATTATATGTGGATCATGACCATAGAACCCTCTGAAATCTTCAAAGTACTGAGCGTGGACACGCGGGTTAAAATAATTGAGCTGCTCAAGGCCAAGGGGCCTTCAGGAGACAAGGATATTTCTGAGGCGATCGGGATAACGACAGCGGCGGTATCCCAGCACCTTAAGATACTCAAGCAGGCGGGTCTGGTTCGAAGCGAAAGAAAGGGCTACTGGATACCCTATTCCATCGATGAGAAGGCCATGGAAAATTGCCGGCAACTATTAACCCAAGTATGCACCTGCGGATGCCGGGGGTCCGGGAAATTTGGTGAGTGTGCGCCGGAAAAGTCGAACCTGGAATCCCTGAAAAAGTACGAGGAGGAGCTCAAAAATGAGCTGCGCGTCGTACGGGAACGGATGAAAGATCTGAAAGCCGCGATGAAATAAGAAAATTTTTTATCTATGTACTTAAGTAATTGCTAAATTACCTTATAAATTTGAGCACATTCCATTGAAACTATCCATACAATATCTGGAAACATTTCATACATCACCGTGGGACTTTTTAAAGATGTACCAAATGGAGGGCTTAATGATCGAGGCACTTCGAGGAGAAGCTGTAGTCCATCTACCGCGAACCTCGAATAACGAAGAGCATGAAGTCCTCCATTTGGCCTGGAAGGTGAAATGTTTCCAGAATGCTTTGCCTATCGTGCTGCAAATTACGAATTGTATGTCGACTTCGCAAAGCCATGTTTCTCAGGATTTCGGAGATCCGTTTTTATTAACCCTAATCTGGAAACATTTCATACATCTTTAAAAAGGAAAGGGGGTGATCATAGTGGCAGAAAAAAAGGGCGACTGCGGCTGCGGCTGTATGGGAAAAACGGAGTCCAAGGAAAAACCGGCTGATGGTAAGAAAAAAGATCGAAAATCCAAATAGATAGTAGGCCTTCGGCAAAGTGATGGGGGGCGGGGCATAGGATCTGAGTTCCGCTCCCCTCGTCTATTGATTTCTGTTCTTATTATGATATTGATGTCACATATTCTGTAATTAACATATTGATCTTATTGAGCTGAAGACTCTCTTCAACATCTTCGCTGGTAGAACCCACAGAATATTATGTATCTCAGGGGTCGGGGTGTTTTTTACGTCATGCCGGCGAAGGCCGGCAGCCAGAATCGCAACCTATTAAACATACCTGGATTCCCCTTCGACGTTGCTCAGGGTGGTGAGCTTGTCGAACCACGGATCAAGTCCGGAATGACGCAGTCATTAAGAGCCCAGCTTCTACAATTTGCGAGACATCTTTGTAGCCTTAGATAACAAATGTTGGCGCAAACAACTCCCGACTGCTCATATATATAGCTCGTTCTCAATCTGTAAGCGTAATGCTGTAAGCATATTTCGACTAATTCTTTCGATATTCGATAACGCGCGTCAGGCAGCAATACCGGATAATTGCCATCGGTCGCGAGGATAAATACGCTTGGTATTTGAGAACACCCGCCATTTTTATCGATACGATCGTTTCCATGAGCAGGGCTTAGGAAAGATCCAAATCAAAAGCCCACGGGAGATACCAATGAGCCGGTCGGAAGGCTTTAGGCACAGGAATCCCGCTACCCATATGAAGGGTTTTCTACCCTGCCCGTTGAAACCTCGCCTCACTGTCGTTTTCTTCGTCATCATGTTGGCGGTATCTATCGCCTTCCCCACACTAACGGCGGCACAATCATCTACAGTACATATGCGATTTTTACGCCGGTCAATGATTCTCCCACCCCGAACAGGGCCGGTGATATCGATCATAGCGGTACGATTGAACTTGATGATGCCATTCTGGCGCTCAAGTCCCTTCTTGGTCCCGGGTCGTTACCGATTTTCCCCGATTCAGATGTGAACAGTGATGGGGCAGTCGGCACTCCTGAGGTACTTTATATTCTTCAGGTGCTTTCAGGACTCAGGGTCTGGGACCCGGAGCTGCCGACCGTAATGGGGACAAACCCGTCCCATGGGGCTGTTGATGTATTCCCGAACACATCTGTCAGTGTGCAATTTAGTGAACCGCTGGAGCCATCCAGCGTCACCATCGACACGTGTCTCATCCAGAGGCAGGACGGCACCATGATCTCCGGGGAGATAGCAGTCGACCAGGAGGTCATCACCTTTACGCCCTATGAGCTTTTCTATTTCGATACAGAGTACACGGTGATTCTAAAGGCCGGCATCCAGGATCTGGACGGCAGCGCCATGCCGAGCGATTATCTTTTTACCTTCACAACCGAAGCACCTCAACACGTCACCGTGTCTGTTATTGGGGCCGATCAATACGGCGCAACGCTGCGGCTGGAACCCGCGCTTCCCGGCCTGCTGCCGGCCGATATCGGGCTGTCCGTGGACGGGGAAACCTTCATAGCTCCGGAAGCGGTCAGCACCACCGACAACGGCGCGAACTACACCGTGACGATGCCCCTGGATGCCTGCGGCACATATGCATTGCGACTGAACAAGCTCGGATATGCCTTTGACAGCGAGCTGCAGATAGTACCCATAGTGGTCTTGAATGCCGCAGTCAGCGAAATGGGGGTGTCCGGTTTCACACTTGCCCTGGATCCGCCAATCCCTCAGCTTACGGCACAGGAGGTCCGGCTGGAAGCCCAGGGAACATCCGAAACACAGACGGCCGGCGCTGTCGAGACCAATGACGGCGGCCAGACGTATCGCGTCTATCTGCCGCTGGCCCATTCCGAGTCATACCAACTGGACCTTCTCAACGACTGCTACCAAATCAACGCCCCCCCGATCGTCCAGGTATCGGAACCAACCCTTACAGCGACCATAGGGGATATTTCTTATTATAAAGAAGCCGGCCATTACGTGTTTGAGATCCGGACACAAATCAAAAACACCGAATGGCGTCCTTGGCACGTTCCCGAAGCGGTCGTTGTTCTTGACGAAGATGGCATACCCGTGCCGGTATCCAATTTTGAGGTTTTTATATGGAAATTTCCATACATAGGTATCAGAGTGACTGCCGAGCTCAAACACGGGGTGACCCACCTTGTGGATCTCTATGGATCCGATGAGCCCTACGGCGGAGTAGAGATAACGACAGACCAGGTGGTTACATTCGAAGTTGCGGATGCCTGGGTAGGAAATTTCACGATCGTTACGGACATACCTTTGCACGGGCTGGCGCCGGAAAACATCGAACTTGGGATCTACAACCCTTACACTCCGTTGGTGGTGGAATCGGTGACGACCAGCAGCGATGGCCTCACCCATGTAATCAATGCCCCGATCGATCTGCATACGTACTATCAGGTTCGTCCATTTATGCCGGGCTATCTTTTGTATTCGACCAACGCTTCTTTCAACTATGAGTTTGACAGTGTTTTTATCGAAGAGCGGTATATCGAAGTTACGGTCTCCGATGTTACGCTCGACGGTTTCACGATGGTACCCGACAAACCCGTGGAAGGGCTGACCATCGATGAGCTCGAGCTGACAAATCAGGAGGGCGGATCGGACCCGACGGTGGAGTCCCTTACCACCGACGACAACGGCGCCTCCTATCGTGTGCGAGCACAGCTGAATTTGTTGAACCGCTATACGGTCGGCTTTAGTAGATACGGATACCAGGTTCTGCCGGCCCATATTTTTATACATCCGGAAACGCCCACTGCGGTTGACGATACCCCAGGTCCGTTTTCGGGCTACACCACTGTGCACGACACCGACCTTTCGGTAACAGCTGAATCCGGTTTACTTATCAATGATGATCTCGGCATCCCCGGAGCAAGCCTGACTAGATTCGGTGGGGGTTCTCTCGGAGGCGCAGTAACGGACACGCCCGCAGGGGGCACCGTGAGCCTGGCCGGCGGTATCCTGCTGGTCAATGAAGACGGCAGCTTCAGCCTCACCGGCCAGCCCTTTATCCCGGGGACCTACAGCTTTAAGTACCGCATCTACAACGGTGAAGGCACTTCCGATGCAACCGTGACCCTCCATATTCAAGAACGACCCGAGGTGATTTCGACCTTTCCCGCTCCGGACGCTCAGGGAGTTGCCTTAACGGAAGCCATCAGAATCTCGTTTAATAACATGATCAATTCAGCCACAGTGAACACGACTTCTTTTGAAGTGGCCAGAGACGGCGAACCGGTCGATGGCGAAGTCGTTGCCTCTGAAAATACCATCGTTTTCACACCAGATGCTCCGTTCATTCTGGATACCGCCTATGCGGTGGTTCTTTCCACCGCTATCGAGGACATGAACGGCAATGCCATGGCGGAAGAATATCGGTTTACGTTCCGCACCGCCGGTCCGCCCGAGGTGTTGTCGACCGATCCGACCACGGGTGAACTGAATGTCGCCGTCGACAAAGTCATCGCCCTTTGCTTTCAATAACACGCTCGATGCGTCCACGGTGATAGACTCTTATTTTATCGTCACCGGAGAAGGAGAATCTGTTGAAGGCAACATCGACTTCGAAGTGGAAGGCAAGACGATCTTGTTTACCCCATTTTCAACCCTCGCCTTCGATACGAATTACACGGTCATTCTGACGGCAGATATCAAGGATGAAAACGAAATTCCCATTGAGGGGTATTATCTATTCAACTTCAGAACCGTGGCACTACCCACGGTTCTGTCGAGCCATCCGGTGCCCGGCTCCGAGAATATCCTCACCGACACCGTCATCAGTATTTCGTTTAACAATGGTGTCGATAAAGCAACCTGGGACGACATTTCTTTTTCGGTAACCAAGGATGGTGAACCAGTCGCAGGCGGCATCGATGTGGACCGCAACCCCATCACATTTACACCATCTGCCCACCTCTCTTTCGATACGGAATATACGGTTACCCTGGGGGCCGGCATTCAGGATATCTTCGGTAACACGCTGCCAAGTGACTATGAGTTTACCTTCCGAACGGTCGCCCTGCCTGAAGTATTGACTACCGATCCGGTGCCGGGCACCGACAATGTCCTCACCGGCACTGTCATCAGCATTTCATTTAACAACGGGATCAATGATGGGACGGTGGGCGATAGTTCTTTTTCTGTCACCGAGGCCGGTACACCTGTCGCCGGCGAAATCTTGGTAGACGGTAGCACCATCACATTTACACCGATTGGGCTGCTTTCGTTCAGCACAGAATATACGGTGACCCTGGGGGCCGGCATTCAGGATATCTTCAGCAACACGCTGCCGAGCGATTATGTGTTTACCTTCCAAACTGTCGCCCTGCCCGAAGTGCTGGCAACAGACCCGCTACACGGCGCCGAGAACGTCCCCACAGACGCCGGCGTCAGCATTTCGTTTAACAATGAGATCAAAGAGGAAACGGAAAACGATATCTCCTTGTCGGTTACGAAGGACGGCGATCCCATCGCCGGCAGAATCGATGTGGATGATAGCATCGTCACATTTACACCATTTGCGACGTTTTCTTATAGCACAGAGTATACAGTGAGGCTCCGGGCCGGCATTAAAGACGTGCATGGGACGGCCCTGCCGGAAGATTATACATTTACCTTCAAGACAATTGTCCTTCCCGATATAGTGACGACAGAGCCGGTCCCGGGCACGGAAAACGTTCTGGTCGACGGGGTCCTCAGCATTACGTTCAACAAAACCATCGATCCGGCAACGGTAAATTCTTCTACCTTTGTGGTCACCGGGGACGATGGTCCAGTTGACGGTAAAATCGATGTGAACGACAAGACCATCAGCTTCACGCCATCCACCCCCTACTCAGTTGATAGCTTACATACAGTTGTTCTCACCACCGGCATCAAAGACATGAGCGGCTACAGCATAGCTGGTGATTATAGCTTTCCCTTTAAAACCGCTGAACTCCAAGCGGTTAGCGTTTCCGAACTTTACGCGAATGTATCCGGCGTCGGGCTCCGCCTTGAACCCCCGGTTCCCGGCCTGCTGCCGGAACACATCGGCGTATCGGAGTATGGGGGAACTTTTTTGACTCCAGAGGCGGTCAGCACACCGGATAATGGTGAAACCTACACCGTAACGATGCCGCTTGATTTCGGCGGCATGTACCATCTCCGTCTCGAAAAGCCGGGCTATTCCTTTGGAAGCGATCTGCAAATCGTCCCCGTGGCGGTTGCGTCCGTAAGCAGGATCGGGGTGTCCGGTTTCACACTCACCCTGGACCCAGCGCTTCCGGATCTGACGCCGGAGGAGGTATTGCTGGAGGCCCAGCCGGTCGGCGCCCTGGAGACGACCGACGGAGGCGCCACCTACCGGGTTTACTTCCCGCTGGTCCTTGGAGAGACATACACACTCGACATTCGTAATGACAGCTACCCGGTCACTGCGCCTCCGGTCATGCAGGTACCGGAACCGACCCTCACCGGAGCAATTACGAATGTGACTCTGAAGGGGAATGTCGATTCCTCTACATCACGATATGAGTTCGATCTTAGTATCAACACAAATCCAGCAAATTGGACGTACAATCTACAACCTTACCATCTTACGATCCTGAACGAGGATGGCCTCCCCGAAGCGATTTCCGAAACCGAGTTTGGTCCATATCATTCAAACTATGTAACTTTCAGGGTAACTGCTGACCTCAAGCACGGGATGACCCACCTGGTGGATATTTATGCGCCCCACGTCCCCTATACTTTTGCCGGTGCTCTAATAACGACGCTCCCTTACGTAACAATTTCCACTGAGAGGGAGGTGATCGGTGAATTTACGATCCGCACGGACTACCCGCTCCCTGAGCTGTCTATCGACAATATCCGTCTCACAGAGATAGGTGACACGCCGGTGCCGGTACAATCGGTCAGCACCAGCAGCGATGGCTATACGCACGTGGTGAAAGCCCCGGTAGAGATGGACACCTATTATCAGGTTAACATACTTGGACTCTCCGGTTACCGTTTTAGATCTTCTGAATATTTTTTAACCGGCCTGCAGCAAATCACGGTAACTGTGTTAAACGCCACACCCGACGGTTTCACACTGTGCCTCAGTTCACCGGTGGACGGCCTGACCAGCGCCGAACTCGAGCTTGTGAACTGGGACGGTTTGGACCCGACCATCGAGTCCATTACAACCGACGATAATGGTCTCACTTATCATATATCTACCCCGCTCAATTATGACGATCGTTATCGAATCGACCTGGATAGGTACGGATACCTGTCAGACGGGCTGGTCTTCACCATAAACTCTCTGCCTCCGGTGGCGACCGATGACGCCCCGGGACCGGCCGTGGGCTATAGCACCCTGCACGACGCCGATTTTTCAGAGACGGCGGGATCCGGAGTACTTTTCAACGACCATCTGGGAGCACCTGAAGCGACCCTGACATCCTTCGGTGGCGGCTCTCTCGGAGGTGCTGTGACGGACCATGCTGCAGGAGTGAGCGTTTCCCTGGCCGGCGGCACTTTGCAGGTCAACGATGACGGCAGCTTCAGCCTCAGCGGTCAGCCCTTGACCCCGGGGATTTACCGCTTCGACTATCGCATTACCAACTCTTCCGGCACATCCGATGCCACCGTGACCATCCAGGTCCAGCAACTTCCTGCAGTACTCTCGACCTTTCCGGCTCCGGACACCCAGGGATTCACTCTTGGCGAAGTCATCAGGATTTCGTTTAACAACCTGATCAATTCAACCACTGTGGATAACTCTTCCCTCGAAGTCACCCTGAACGGTGAACCGGTTGAGGGCGAGATCTACGTTAGCGACAATGAGATTGTTTTCACACCATCCGTACCGTTCGCTCTGGATGCCCTGTATTCAGTGGTGCTCAAAACCGGTTTCCAGGATGTGAACGACAACAGCATGAGTGACGATTACAGTTTTAGCTTCAGATCCGCGGCCCTGCCCGCGGTGCAAACCGCCTTTCCGGCTCCGGGCACAGAAAACTTCCCCATCGATGGGGCAGTCCGCATTTCCTTAAATAATCCGATCGATACGGCTACCGTGGATAATTCCTCTCTTGTGGTCACCCGGGACGGTGGACCCGTTGAAGGTGACGTGGTTGCGGTTGACAACACCATCATCTTTACGCCGTCTGTTCCTTTCGAACTGGTCACGACATATACCGTTACCCTGAAGGCCGGCGTCCAGGATGAAAACCGCAACTCTCTATCGGGTGACTACACCTTCACGTTCAGAACCGCTGCACTCCAGCAGCTTGGCGTATCGATACTCGACGCGGGAGTGAACGGCGTGGAGTTACATCTGAATCCCCCCATTCCCGATCTGCTGCCGGCCAACGTCGGCCTCTCAAACGACGGTGTGACCTTTGTGTCTCTCCAGGCGGTCAGTACCACGGACAACGGTGCCACCTATACCGTCACGATACCCCTCGATCCCGGGGGTGTTTACCTGCTCCGTCTCGACAAGCCGGGCTATGAATTCGACACATACGTGAGTCTAGAGCCCAGTGCGGATGTCACGGCGACGGTAAGCGATATCGGGGTATCGGGCTTTACCCTTGCCCTGGACCCCGCGCTTCCCTACCTCAAGGCCCGGGAGGTCTGGCTGGATATCCAGGGGACATCCGACACGCAGCCGGTGAGTGTCCTGGAGACGACAGACGGCGGCGCGACCTACCGGGTGACCCTCCCGCTGGCACTGGATGAGACATACACGCTCGAGATTCGCAACGACAGCTATCAGCTTGACCCTCCGCCGACCATTCAGACGCCGGATCCGACGTTCACCGGAACCATAACCGAATTGCGACCAGATTACGGACTTTTAAGGCTCAGGCTCAATACAAGCGTAATCCAGCAGGGGGATAACCGGTGGTACTCCATCGGACCCGAGGACGTCACTGTGCTGGATGAGGATGGCCTGCCAGTGTCGGTGACCCATGTCTCCCGGTTTGAAGGGGGTATTCAGGCGATACCTATGTGATATTAACTGTAGGTGCGGACCTGAAAGACGGGATGACACACCTCTTGGACGTCCGTGTTCCGGGCGAGACGTTCGAAGGTGTGGAAGTGACGCTTACACAAAAGGTCGTATTCGATGTGGATCCGGACAACACGGCGGTTGTTGGTGAGTTCACCATTCTTACGGATTTGCCGTTGGTTGGGCTGTCGCCCGAAAACATCGATCTCCAGGAAGACTACTCCCCGAACACAACGGTATCGGTACAGTCGGTCAACACAAGCTCGGATAGCCGCACCCACGTCGTTACCGCCCCGATACAACTTGAAACGTGGTACAGCGTCTCTCTGGCAGGTATGCCCGGGTATCGCTTCGACTGTACCCACTGTCTCGTTCGACCCAACGAGCGGTTCATCGATGTGACTGTGGCGGACGAAACGCCCTACGGTTTCACGCTGGTACTCAATCCTGCCGTGGCCGGTCTGGCCACCGAGGCGCTCATGGTGACGAACCTGGACGGGCCTGCTCCGACCATCGAATCGTTTACCACCGATGACGGCGGCCACACCTATCATGTCAAGACACAACCCCTGAGAAATTATGACCGTTATGTGGTCGCCCTGGAAGACTACGGATACTACTTCGCGCCCCGTAACGTGTCGTTTGATTTAATTCGCATCGATCGCACCAACATAACGGACCCTCGTCACGACGGTTTCACCCTGCAATTGATTCCCCCGGTAGATGGTTTGACCACCGAAAACCTCACTCTCGTGTCGCAGGTTACCGGCGAGCCGGTGCCTATCGCGTCCATTGCCACCGTCGACGGCGGGGAGACGGTCCGTGTAGACGCCGACCTGATTCCCGGCCATGTCTACCGTATTTACTTCGAGCGACCTGGGTACAACGACGCGCATCAAATCATTTATCCACCCGAGGCCGAGTTGGCAGTGAGCGACCTCACCAGCGAGGGCTTCACATTGAGTCTTTCCCCGACTGTGCCGGGGCTGGGTCCCGGTGACCTGGTGCTTTCTGCCAACACTGGGGGGGCAGTGTATCCCCGCCGGTTACGGCTGTCACGACAACAGACGGCGGCGCCACCTATGATGTTCAGGTCAGTCTGCCGGAAGACAGTTGGTCCAATCTGGACATCCCCGTAATCGCAGGCAACATCGTCAGCACTAGTGGAAGCATTTCCTTCTATCTACCGCGGCGGATTAGCTGGAGCGTGACCGAAGTTTTTCCGGACCGCCTGAGCCTCCAGTTCAGCTATCCGGTATGGAATCTAGTTCCGGATGAGGTGTCCTGGTGGACACCCAGGGCGTCGAATGGCATCCTGAATTCGTGGCGGCTAATGACGATGATGGATTGTCTTATACGGTGTGGTTCGACGTGCCGGTCGAGCAGACGTACTCGATTGACGTACGCGCGGTTCGAGTTGCACGATTGGATGTCGGTCAGGAAGATCCTTATTGGCAGTTCATCGGACCGGCACCGGATATCGTGGTTCCGAACTGGGTGACAGTAAACGTATTGGTAAGCCAGGTGACGGCAGGGGAAGTCACCCTGGCTCTCTCGCCGGCCGTTGCTGACCTGTCTGAAGAGCACATAGAGGTCGCTTTGGCGCAGGATGGAAGCTCCGTGTCTGCAGCCATCTACACCGCCGATAACGGCGCGACCTATACCCTCTCGGCTGAGTATACGCCCGGAAACACCTACGCCATTCGGATCGAAAAGCCCGGTTACCGATTCGGGGAACCCCTGGCGTTTTCCATCGGTACTTCGCCGTTTTTGACCGGGGCATGGACCAATGCCGAGGGCACCGCAGTCGTTCTGCGGTTCAACAAGGATATGGCGGAACCATCCGACACGCCCGGCGGCTTTACACTGACCGAGGACGATATTCCACAGCCGATTCAGGACGTGACACGAAATCCGGAGGACACCCGTCAGCTCCGGTTGCATCTCGAGCAGGCATTGAACGAAGGCGATCTGACTTTGAGCTATGCACCGGGCGTTGAAGCTTCCACGGACGCGGGCCCGCTGGAGGCCATCGAGACCGTTTCGGTCGCCAACCAGAACACGGTGTTGGGCACGGCCTTCGCCCTCGCCCTCCAGGAGCAGACGGTCGCCGAGGTCGCCACAAAGCTCGTAACCCGCTTCGCTCTTGACGCCGATGGTCTGCTGGAGCCGCTCCTGGCAATCGGCTACGGCCCTTTTCCTCGACTCAAACGCAGTGGCCGTCGGTCTCTCCGGCGAGGGTTATAACACCCGGATCATCACCAAGGCGCTCCTGGACAGTAATCAGGACGATCCGGCGACCGTTGCTTCCGCCCTGGCCGGGATCGGAAGCGATGGGCCGACTGTCGCAGCGGAACTGCTCTGGGCATTCCACACAGATCTGGAAACGAACCTTATTCTGCTGCGGGACGCGGGGTACAGCCTGTCCGTCCTTACCGATGCATTGCGGTCCACCTGGAAGGGGCTCTATGACCTTCGAAAGGGGGCCTTTATATTGAAAGGCCTCGGTTTCGATACTCTGGATATTGCAGCTGCAGTCTTTGCCTCATACAATCTAAGCCAATCCGACATCTCCGTCGCTGCCGCGATGTTGCGCGAGGCCGGTTTTGATGCTGCCGATACCGGTACAACCATACTTGCGTTAGCTGCGCAAACAGACGCCCCTGACGCACTGGGGCAAACCCTCACGGATGGGGGATTCCACGCGTACTCGGTGGCCTCCGCGCTCGAAACGATTTACGGCTATACAGGAGAAGTGCTGGGCGCATCGCTCGAAGCAGGTCTACCGCTGGAAGTTGCCTTATCGCGGCTGTGCAATGCATGGAGTCTGAATGCTCAGAGCGCTGAGGAGGTCTATAACACACTTCTCGATGCAGGCATGTCCGGTAAAGAGGCAATAGAAACACTGGGTAGATATTGCGAGCTGAACGCCGTCGTGGATCTTTCGTACAGCCACGGCTGGTCGGCGGTGGATATCTCGCGCTTTATGCTCGAACACAGATGGCTCACACCGGAGGTTATCGTACCGGCATTGTCACTAGCCGGCTATCCCATCAGCGACGCAGCCGCCGTACTAAGGAATGTCTTCCACGTTGCCGGCGGCATCGCCGGCCCACTGCTGGTGACGACGTATGGCAGCACAGACGCAGAATTGTCTACCGCCATGCGGGAGCAGGCTTCGACTCGATAGCGGTCACTCAAGCTCTCACGCGTCTGCCGGGACGACTGGATGAAGATATCGTCCGTGTGCTGAGGGAAGCGGGATTCTCGCTGGAGGAGATAACCATCGGCATGGACGCCGTGTATTTCCAAGAGGAGCGCATTGCTGCGGCGCTACTGGAAACAGGCGTTCTGGAAGTGGCCGAGGTTGTGCAGGGGCTGCAGGCTGCCGGCCGGCGGTTTGACCCGTCCATGATCTGGGCCCTTTGCCAGGCGGGCTATCCGGTCCTCTCGGTCCTGGACGCCTGGGTCGACCAGACCGGCGCCAGCCCCGGAAAAGTTGTCGGGTTGAAGGACCATCAGTATGTGTGTGACGCGTGCGGACTGCCCTGGCGTTATGAATCCGAGGACGCGACCGTCTGGATTGGCTATCTCCAGACGCTTTTCCAACCCGCCGATGACGCCGAAGCAAGGGGCATGGCATTAGACGCACTGAGGCTGAATCGATTCCTCGCGGCGGAGGCTCAGAAGGCAATCCGAGATACCCTGGGAGACCCCGGGGCGGCAGTGATGCTGGGCGATTTGTTACAGGCCGGCTACGGCACCAAAGAGGCGCTCGATGCGCTGTATTACGTTTATGGCCTCAATAATATGAGCCATCTTATCAGCCTGGCATTGGATGCCGGGATTCGCCCCATTGACGCGGCGGACTATCTCAGCGGACATACGATCCACGGGGTCGTCGGCATACTTGCCCAGGCCGGGCTTTCCGCGGAAGACATGGCGCTCGTGCTCCGGCTGACCTACGAGACAACGGCCGGAGAGGCGATCGAATATCTGGATCACGCCGGATGCCCGGTGATCGCCTGCTACTCCTCCGCCGACGTTGTCTCTGCGGTGGATATGGCCTTCAATACGGACCCGATAATCGCGATCGTACAACAGATGCTTGGCGATAGTACATCTCCTCGCTCGGCCGCTATGCACCTGAGCGGCCGGTTCGGCCTGGACATCACGGGTACAGCCGCGGCGTTGAAGGACGGCGGGTTTTCGCAGTCTGATGTGATGTACGGCGTATTCAAAGCCTTTCCCGAAGAGTGGGCCCGAACGGTGGGCTCGTACGTTTGGGACCGGCCCGAAACTCATCACGCGTTGCGCCAGGTGCTGCAAGATGTGTATGGCGTTACTTCCACCCTCGATCAACTCAATGGTGTGTTCGACGTGGCCAGGCGCGACTGGGGTGGGGGTTGGGACAAGGACCCCATCCGCCATTCTATAACGATGCTGCACTACGGACCTTACAATCTTACCGAAATCGTACTTCACCTTCGGGACCGGGTGCCCTACGACGACCAGGTCTTTACGAGTAACATCGGTCCGGTGATCGACTTCCTGTTCGAGAATGTAGGTCCCTACAGGCAGAACGGACACGGGTACGACGCGATTTTGGATGCTGTGACCAGCGTTTATGGAGAAGTCGATATGCAGTGGGCTGCAGCCGATTGGGTAAAACTCCAGCTCCAAAAGGCCGATTCCGTCTGCACCTCATGTCTGGCGGCAATGGTGAGAGAACGCTTTCTGGCAGGGGGCGATAAACCCGTTGAGACGGCCTTGATTCTACACCACGCCGGCCAAGACCTGGATGAGGTTCTTTCCGAAATTGCGGTCGAATACTACACCACCAACCGGACGAAGTTGGACGCTTTGGTTCTCGAAGGGGTGAATCAGGTGTCCGGACTGCAGAACATGTCAACGTTGCTCGTGGATTTCGGACGCGACCTGATTGATATTTATGACGCGCTGAGAGAAATGTTTCCCACCGCTTCTCGGGGTGACGTCATGAATGCGCTCATGGAAGGCGGCGTCTATGCGGGACAGTTAGAGGAAGCCCTGATACGGTCCCCGGGCAACTGGATAGAATACGGCCAGAAAGACGACACGGTCGCGGATATCCTACCGAATATCATCGGCGACGTGCATGATGCCAATTGGCTCATGCAGCAAATGGGCTACAGCCTGGAGGAGCGCCTTGACCGGCTCGCAAGTACGTTTGCACCGCACCAAGTGATGTATCACGTGAGCGGTGACGTCACGGTTCTCGCCGGTTTCTTCCGGACCAAGGGTGTACCCGCCAGACAGGTTGCCTTGGGTATCGACTACCATTATCGCACTTCGACCTCACCCGTGGTTATTGCAGACATTCTCTGGCGGGCGGGGTACCCATGGCAGGAGATTGTATTTGCACTCGCTCCGTCTGACATCGCCTTCCCTGGTGAGCCGGCGCCTGACGGGCAGTATCGCGGGGCATCGACCGGAGATCTCTTTCGGGCTATGAAACCGATCATCGATGAGGGGGCCGTCTCTGCCGCCGACATTGTGCGCGAACTTAACGCATTAAAGTACATGGACCTCTTCGAGCTGGTCCAGGGCGTATATGAGGGCATCGGCGCCCAAGAGACCTACCGGACGGTTCGAGCGATACAGGACCTTGGCCAGTGGTGGTCCGTGGCGGAATCCCTTTCGGGCACACATGTTTTTCCCCAGATCGTCGCCATACACGTGTTGTGGAGCTTTGGTGAAGATGCCAATTTCGCAGCGCGCATGACGCTCGACCAGGTCACGTCCTGGCCAAAGATCGCAGATACGCATTTCATGCTCCATATGGCAGGCTACGACTACTGGGCTGCCCGCAATGCGGCAAAGTATGCGCACGGTTGGTTTGACCCTGAATATTGGCTGAACGCAGCAGGAGGAGGCGGTCTTGACGGATCGATTTTTGATTTATTGGGTTTGGCGGATAATTTAAACAAAAAAAAGTGAAAATAAGGACAAGGGTCACATCTTAAATATTCATTATTTGTTTTGTAAGCTTTCTAATGCGACTTTCGATCTTCCGGTTTTTTACAATTTTTTTCCTTACGGCGTCGTGCCTCATGGCAATGGCGCCATCGTACACATTGCCAAAAATTCTTCCCAATTTTTCCCTGTTCATCCCACGTCGTGCTGGACTTGCGGTAGGCTGCTCTTAACTTCTAATTACTTGACAGAATACCTCAAGTTGCTGCCTCAGCGCTGTCCTCCAGGACCGATAGTCTACTCATCCCTCTGCCCCTTCGCTATTCGATAGATCCGGGTTCCGTCTCCGGTGACTATTCTGTCAAGCATTCCCAAAACACCTGCACCGAATTTCAGAAAATCCGGAGGTATCAAAAATGAAATCCATATTCATTGCAACAACAGTGTCTGTCGTCGTACTTTTTGCCACTTCCGTTATCGGTGGAGAAGCGCCTGACTTTTTCAAAAGCACCTATCCACCCCATGCCCTCAAGTCCGCACTTGAGGCCAGAGCAATACTGAATGGAAAAGAGGCCAAGCTTGATGCCAAGACCCGGGAACTCATCTCGCTAGGTGTGGCCGCCCAGATTCCGTGTACTTATTGCGTTTACATTCACACCAAAAACGCAAGGGCAGCCGGTGCATCCGAGGCGGAGATTCGAGAAGCCGTCTCTACCGCCGCCCAAATCCGGCGATGGAGCACGGTACTCAACGGTATGGGATATGACTTCGATGCGTTCAAAGCCGAAGTGGATAAGATACAGAGCTCGAAGTAATTACATCTATCGCCAACAATGAGAAGCGCTGCATCCAAAACCCTCCAAAGCTCTATCCGACTCTGGCTTGGGTTCAAGTGACCAGAATACGCGTACGCGTATGAATCTGAAAATGTAAAAGAATAAAGCAAATACTCAATTTTTTGTTGAGGTGATTCGAGCCGCGTCTTGATATGAAGAAAGGCAGGATCGTTGCCGTTCCTGCCTTTCCTGATTAATACCGGTGCGTAACGGATTCTAACGTAGTCGCCTCTGATTACATCGGAGGCTGATTCTCAGTTCACGGATCATATTCGCAATTTCCTCCGCTGCTGGTCCTCTGATATAATCACGGAGGGGCCAACGCTCACCATCGCACCGCAATAAAGCAATCAACAGGTTCCAGCAGGCCTCCGTGATGCGTCCCTCTTCAATCCTATCCCTGGCACGCTCAAGCAGTTGACCCATCCATCTCATCTGCAGATCGTTAAGCCATGGCTGGTTACTGTTCCCGGTCACGTCCCCTGACTCATGGGAGGAGTAAAATAAATCCAGAATAGCGAAGAGCTGCTCCTGGGGAGTCGGAGGGGTTTCGCACACATCTCCCACGCCGTCGCCGTCCGTGTCAGTCTGATCCGGGTTGGGAGTGTTGGGGCAATTATCTTCAGGTTTCGGAACTCCATCGGCATCTGAATCACACACTTCAGTGATGGATCCCACGATGGAATTTCCATTGTTCACTGCACTGCAATCCCAATAGAACGTTCCATTGGTTGTATCGACGGTGCCGATACCTGAGAGTTCTCCATCGCTATACATGATGTAGTAATTATAGATGCCAACATGATTCACGATTCTTGCGCCCGTGTTGATGTTGATGGTGCCTGCGCCCGGATACGTGGGTGGCTCGTAGTTGCCGATAATGCCGTTGTTTTCTAAGCGCCCACCGTGTTCAACGTCTATGGTTCCGTAGTTTCCGATGGCATCACCGCTCTCGATCTCGATGGCACCGAAGTTCTGGATGTACCCCCCGCTGTGATTGGTGAATCCCGAGTTGCTTAAGCGGCGAATTATTCCTTCGGTTGCGTTGATGACCGTGCCTTCATTTCCGATGCTGCCCGGGCCGTGGCTGTCGATAGCACCATAGTTCTCGATAGCACCGTCAACGTGATTCCTCAGGTAGCCATAGTTCTCGATGAGACCACCGCGGGCATTGAAGATGCTGGCGTGGTTGGACAGGGCGGCCTGGGGGTTGCGGCTTTCGTTTTGAATGATGCCGCCATCGTGGTTGTAGACTACGCCGTAATTGGTGAGACGAACGACTGTATTCATATCGGCGTTGAAGTGAGAGCGAATGGTGCCGTAATTCTCGAGAACCCCAAGGTTCAAAAAGTCGCCTTGGAAGTGGTTGATCGTCCCGCCTGACAGATTATAGACGGATCCTCCTGTCTCACTTTTCAGGGTGCCACGGTTGTTGATGAAGCTCGAATTTGCGATCCTCACCTCGTAAATGGAGAGAAACTGCGTGTTGATGGTTCCGGAGTTTTGAATATTGCCTCCACTTCGGATATCAAGACGCTCGTTTTCAATGATGCCGTCATTGATGATGGTACCCGTGTTGATGTTGTAGAGGCTTGGATCGAGCTTGGTAACGAGGGTCACATGGGATGGGACATGCAACGTTTTGCTTGATGGGACAGTGAGCCCAATCAAGGTGCAGGTATTGGTGGCAGATTCCCAGGTAGCGATGGCATCCGGATCCCCAAATGCCTCCGGCAGGCCAACGCAAAACGCCTGGTTGTGAATCGAGTAGCCGAGATCACAGGCATCCCCAAAGCCGTCATTGTCAGTGTCCACTTGGTCGGTATTGGACACCCAGGGGCAGTTATCCTCACTATTGCAGAATCCGTCACCGTCGGAATCGTTCAGAGGATCAGACGGGCAGGGATCGCAGGCATCCCCGTCGCCGTCGCCATCCGAGTCAGCCTGTGAGGGGTTTGCCGTATCGGGACAGTTGTCAAAGGCGTCGCAAACTCCCTCCCCGTCAGTGTCGCCGCCATTGTTTAGGCACGGATCGTCCGGGAGGAACTCAAAGGTCGTCACCCAGATGTCGTTGTTTCTTTGGTAAACTACCTGGTTGCCAAATACATTATTGAGCCACTCCTCCGTGATGGCATCGGTAATCAAGAAAGTGTCACCTTCTGCCAGCCGGTACATATAAATGTCGAAGTTCCCGTTGATGTTCGACTCATAGGCGATGAGATTCCCATTTATGGTGGGAGCCAAATTCGTCGCGCCATCGTCTACCACGATGATGGGCGAACTTTCGGGATCGGCTATGTTTCGGGCCATGATGCGCGTTGAAGCATCCACCAGATCGGTTTCTTCCCAGACGATCCATGAACCGCTGGTGTTTGGATAGCGCTCCACCACATCCGGCGCGGCAGCCACAGGGACAATAGCCCCGGTAGCCAACTCGTACGCCACAATGTCATCCCAGACCGCCCAGACCACGTAGGTGTCGCCGATGGCAATGTTTTTGGCCGGTTCGTTCTCCGGCTTACTAATGAGTGCTCGGGCTGAGCCCTTCGCCAGATCTACGATAATGACTTGGGTTAGATTGTTAGACCCCTGGATCCAGGCCACATGGTCGCCATGGATCCTGGCCTCCTTCATGAACGCATGATCCGAAAGAATGTGGGTCATCCCGGAGTCGCTATCGAATAACTTGATTTGGCCCCTTGAGCTCATGACGTTGTCATATGCCGTATAGACAATGCGGCTACCGGAGATGTCGTTGAAGTGGTTGTCGGTTGAGCCAGTGGAGACAAGTACCGGACCGAGGATAGGGGTAATTTCATCGATCCGCTGGGCAAACACCTGGCCCGGAATCGGCAGTCCAATCCAGGGGTCGTACCCTTGCTCGGTGTACACCACGATATTGCTCAACTGATCGACGCCGAGGGTCGGCGATGTTGCGATTCCACTATTGGTGACCCGGAAGTCATGGAGGGATAGACCACCGGCGCCTGTTCCGTTTGGAACAACCAGCAGAGAAAGGATAGTCAGTAAAAGCGCGATTCGCTGTATCATGTCATCCCCCTTTTATGTGAATTAAAAAGGCCAAACTCCCCCATAGGGCAGTTCGGCCTGTATGGTTTTCGGCAAACACAACGGTCTTCTCCTCCCGTTCACGGGTTTGCGTTGCCGGATATGTAGAGGCGATCGAAAAGCGCTTCAGATGAGTAACAGGAGCCTGCGGAGGATTCGGATCTCAGTTAAATAGGAAGTTTTAGGTAACAAGTGGAAGGTCGAGCTCTAGAAAAAATTCACATAATCATTTTCCTATCGGAAACAGATTCACCTGTCAAAATAAAAACCCTATAGGGAAAAAAGCGTCACTTCTTCTGACGCGTCCAGCAGTTGCTGAACGATGTGCTGCATCCGTGGATTTCATCGATGCTGACCACACCGTCGCTGACCGCGCGCATGTCACAGCGGATGAACTTATCAATACAGCTCTTGAGGCGAAGCGTATCTTCAATGGCCGACCCAAGGGGCGTGCTTCCAACATTCACGTATGTCGGCAAGGTTTCCGCGTCCTCTACCGGGTGGTAGGCCAATGATGCCTGGGCGACTTCCTGACACATCCATACCATCGCCGCGGCGGGATAGCTCTTCAACACCTCCTGCCACCGGTCTGCAACCTCTGAATCAATTGGTTCAATGTCATATAAAATAGTCGGATATTTATTCTGTTCAGCCGCATCGGGCGGATGGCCCGCGACTATGAAGACGGAGCATAACGATAGGATCAGAATACCTATGGAACGTTTCATGGGTTGCCCCTCCTGCCATAGAGCCTATGCTTGATAGACCGAATTTCTGGAAAGCGATTCTGTTTTTGAAGAATGTTCTTTGGAAGGGGAACGTCTAAATGCATCCGCAAGATATGTGCCATGCATTTAAACCCTTGAAATACTTACGACAGGTTCTCGAAGAGAGGAAAGCGTGCACAGAAATAAGTGCACTATGCACAAATTTCTGTGCACCGGCTCGATGCGATCAGGGGATATTTATCTTATATAATATCCGGATACTCGCCAGCGACCGTCCGGGTCCTTCATCGGCGTGACGGTTTCGATGGCCGATTGCTTGTTTTCAAAAGACGTCTCAAACAGGATCACGACATACTCTCCGTCAGGGGCGCCGGGCAACTCGGTGGTGTGAATCGTTTGTTTTACTTTTCTTGAAATCGTTTGGCCCAGGGGGCTTCTTACCGCAGTCAACATCTGCACCCATTGGGTCTCCGTAACTGCGCCTCTAAAATACACCGCCGCTTCCTTCCAACTCTGGCTGTAATTTCCTGCGTCCACTCGAGAGAGCCATTGTTTTGCCTCGGCGACCGCCGCTGCTTCCGGATCTTCGGCCGCTGCGGCGCCGGCCCAACACGTCGCCAAAATTACGATAAGGAAAAGTATGTTTCGCTTCATACGTCCTTCTTTCTTCGATTACGCTGTTCCATTGGGAGCGGTGAGGCAGTACGGGGCCTGAATCGGCAGATAGTAACATGCCTAAGGTTCAGGTCCTGTTTCATCCGCCGTTTCGACAATAAATATCGATGGTTTTGCCATCGACGGATAGGAGCACAGTGTCATCCTGCACAGTCAAATTTTGTCCTGTTTTCCAGTGATTCAACTCTCCCTGGATTAGTTGGATCACGCGTTGCGGGATGACCGATGGATTCAAGGTCAGTCGGATGGGATGCGGCATCCCGTTATAGCCGTTATTGATGATCACCAGGGCGACATCATCCGTGGCAACGCGTAAAAAGGCATATACCATATCATCCGACCAGAGGGTGATTGTCGTTCCGTACTTCAGCGCGGCATTGCCCTTGCGCAGGTTTATCAGATCACGGGTCCACTCGAAAATCTCGCGCTCTTTGTGAAACTCGGACGTCGGATGGTTGTCGCTTCCAATCACGTGCCATGGGAAATCACGACGCAGATCGCTGTCGTTGTGACCGGTCTTCCAGCCCTCGAGTCCGATTTCCGTGCCATAGTAAATTTGCGGAATGCCGCGCATCGTAAACAGGGCACCGAGACAGAGCTTGGTCACCTTGATCGCCCAGTCCCGCCCGGCACCCTCGCCGGAGTGTATTGTCCGGGCATGGCTCATGATGCGCTTCTCCAGATCATGGTTGTCGAGCAACGTCACGAGTCTGTTGGCGTTCCGGTATCCCCCCTTGATGGGGTTGTCATCGTCAAGGACGCCGGGTGGCTCGTTGTCGCTCAAACGCGGGCGTGCCAGCCACTGGCGAAGACTCATGTCGTAGATGAGGGTGGAGCGAAGCGCCGTGCAGAGCGGAAAATCGAAAATCGAATCAAAGTCATGGTAATTCTGATACTGCAGTAATTTGCCAATGTCCTCTTTGCCTTCAAAAAGTACTTCCCCGATGAGACAGGTCGCCGGGTACTGGCCACGGATGACCGATTTGAAGTAGTGCCAGAATTTGGGCTCCACATGTTTGACCGTATCCATGCGGATGTTGGTGACATGGCCCCTGCCGATCCACTCTTCGATATTGTTGATAAAGTAGTCGATCACTTCGGGATTGTCATGATTGAAATCGGGCAGTCCGGCCAGCTCGCCCTTGATATCTCCGGACCCGTGCCGGTTGAACCAGGACGGATCGAAATGGTCTTGGGCCCCGTAGCCCGAATGGTTTACGATCATATCCAGAACGACTTTCATGCCCCGGGCTTCGCACAGATCCACGAATCTGCCGAAGTTGCTCACGTCCGTGGAGTCGGACAAATGGGTTCCGTCGATCAAACGGCTATCCATCCCATCGAAGTTGAGTGGCCAGTAGTAGTGATAGGGTTCGGTGGACCCAACCCGATCGATATTCTCATATACCGGTGTGACCCAGATGGTCGTCACCCCAAGTTCGAGTAGATAATCGAGCTTCTCGATGATTCCATCCAGCGTGCCGCCATGGATGCTGGTGTCCGATCCATCTACCATCCGTTTATGTCTTCCAAAGAAGCGATCTGTCACAATGAAGTAAATGATGTCATCTTGTGTTACGCGTTTGTTCATAGTGTCATCATAGAAAAATTGAGGGGACGCCCATTAAATTACGGGCCTACGCACAAAAATAGGGAATGAGCCAATCATACCCCCTCCCTCTGACTCCCTCCCGCCAGGGGAGGGAGGGAAAAATGACCTCCCCCTTGATGGGTGTATAGACTGGGGAGATAGGTAACAGTTGTTCGGAGACATGGGTAACACTACCATCAGGCATATCGTTTACACTTGGGAGAACGACTATGCCATGGAAAGCGCGTA
>Ga0056119_1000083_pt1 | contig 22151 bp, 21 predicted proteins | sample WorMettaBAHAMAS1_FD_80076 | JGI IMG/M metagenome (GOLD analysis project Ga0056119, IMG submission 80076) | Marine gutless worms symbiont microbial communities from Max Planck institute for Marine Microbiology, Germany - Olavius tantulus BAHAMAS.1 ...
AGTGGAAGAAAAATCAACTTGATTTTATTCCACTTGAAATAATGATCCTAACTTGGTTTTATGGTATAGTTCTAACATAATTACAATTATTTTTTAGCCAACCGCTAAATGGGACAATCCGTCCGACAATACAGAGCATCTGAAGGTACGGTACACAAGCGAGCCGTTTATCCGTCAGAAGAACCACGACCAAGGGTCGTGCCACCAGCGCCAACATGATCATGACCGGAAATACCCCCAATGCCAGTATCCCCAGTGATGTTTTCAGCCCCTTGGCCAGACTGTCCCGGTCGCCCTGGACGCGTGAGAATACCGGGAATGCCACACCGCCGATCACCGATGAGATATGCTGGGAGGGAATTTCCTGAAGTCGAAATGCACGGGAATAAAAACCGAGACTCCGGGCTGAAAAGCGTTTTCCAATCACCACAAAATAAATGTTCCGATAGATCGTATTGATGATGGCCGATAGAAGTACGTTCGACCCGAAACCAGACAGTTGCCGAAGCGATGAGGCGCTGAAACGCATCGATGGACGCCACGGATTCAATTTCCAGGCCAGCACCACCCGGATGGCCTCTTTCATCATTTGCTGGGCCACCAGGCTCCACACCCCGAAGCCGTATACTGCCATGGAGATGCTCACGATACCGGATACGAAGACCGCCACCGTGTCCAGAATACAGCGCGACTTGAAATCGATCCGCTTCATCAGCAACGACAGGTGAACATGGCCGAATGCACCGATGATCAGCTTCAGTGACAGCACCCGGACCAGGGGGGCGAGTATGGGATAGCCATAAAACGATGCCACCCAAGGTGCAACGACCATCAGCGTCAGGCACCCGACGACGCTGATGACAATGTTGAAATGGAACACCGAACATTCATCGAGGTATGACGCTGTTTGCCGTTGAATCAAAGCGGATGCGAATCCACTAATGACGAGAACTTCGGTTACCGCAATGAAGATGTAGATCATCCCAACCAGACCAAAATCTTCCGGCAACAAAATCCTGGCCAGGGCGATCTGCACGAAAAAGTTCGTCCCCTGGATTCCAAAGGAGGCGATGAGGCGCCAGACGAATGCTTCGAATGCTTTTTCTTTTAGGCTGGTAGACATGGGTGGATTGAATCCGGGGCTACCCGTAATTCCGTTCCATCTCTTAACCCGGGCATTGCACCAAACGGAGGTTTATATGGCCAAGGCACTTCGAGGCGAAGCTGTAGTCCATCTACCGCGAGCTTCGAATAACGCCGGCCATGGAAGCCTCCGTTTGGCCCGGAGGGTGAAATCTTTTCAGAGTCTTTTCTAAATCTCGGAGATGACAAATTGTATTCTTGCCGAAAAGATTCATATTTACTGGAACGCTTCGATATTGCTTCTTTTCAGCTAAATGCTGGAAAGATTCAATGTTCGGGTTAGCGGGGTGGATCGCTCAGAACACGGCGCATCGTGTCCTGAAAACGGGAACGGGCCGTTTCGGCAAACCGGTCCGCCTTCTGCTGGGAGCCTGGATCAAAAAGACGTTGGAGTAAGCGCTTCGGTGAACATTTACGTAACTTCCGGGCGGACCCGACATAGCGCAACGGGATGCCGGCACGGCGACAGAGATCAAAGGATCGACTTTTCTGTTGATATCCGATGCTGAACCGGGGCGTGGTGTCCACCGCGACAACCGGCGTGTGATTGGCCATGCATGAAACCAGGGCGTGATATCGGATCCCCACAAAACCGGCCGCGGTGGAAAGAAGCTGAAACCAGTTCAAGGGAGACAGGGGAAGATGGACATTGAAATCTACGGCGCCCATCAGAAACTCCCTGTCCGGATTCGGAAGACTGGCCACTTGGTAACCGTGCCGATGGGCTTCTTCGGCAAAGTCGGCGACCCAATCCGAATCCATTACGACCGAGATAAGGATAGTGTTGGACAGGTCTGAAACCGGGAGTTCGTCATCCGGGAATTTAAAATTATCAGTCAGACTGAAAACCGGATCCGGACAATAGTCCGGATTAATACGCCCCCCTGTCAGTCGCTTGATCATTTTTTCGGTCCATCGGTCCCGAACGGTGACCGTATCGAATTGAGCCAGACATTGACTCAAACGCTTCGATAACCCGGGGTACAGGAAACGGTAGCTTGAGGAGCCGACACTGGCAGCGATGCTGGCCGTTCTGACAGTGGAAGCAGATCCGGAGGCATTCCAGTCCAACCAATACGGCGGGGGGATTTTGGTGGCTTCTTCAGACAATGGATTGGCGTTCCGCTTCAACATTCTGCGCACACCCTTACGGAGATTTGCCGGGGAGATAAGTCGAAACACCTGATCACTTCCCACCAGAACCACGTCCAATTCATCTCGGCAGACGGCTTCAATTTGGAGGGCCGTGGTGAGCGGCTCGGATGTCTTCAGATAGGTCGCGATAAAGCGCTCATGCTCAGACACCTGCTGGGGATCGGTTATATTTCTATAGGCCTCCATCTTCGCCAGATCCCGGTAGTTGATAACCATGGGTTCCGCTCCGGCCTTTTCCACCGCCGCCTGAATGGCGAGGGTCTGGAGATTCGCCCCGAAATTATAGCTGCTGTGAAACGTTAGAATTCCAACTTTCATAAGTCGCGGGTTTGCCTTCCCCTTTAACCGGTGTGCTAATCTTTGATGATCGCCAGGGTCGAAGATAATGATTTTCGCGCCGGCACATCCACGCCGCAAGCAGGATACCCCCGACGGCATTCACGACAATGGCATATTCAGCGGGTATCGACAGCAGTTCTCTCATCCGGCGTTCTTCTTTCTCGGTGCTCTGTGCCCAAGACAGCATCGTCAGAGAAATACCCAGGGTGTGGGCGATTAAATTGCAGTTCTGTATGCCCAAGGATACATCGATATAGGGCAGGGACAACTCTACGGGCATTTGATAGGCGTTCAGGTCGGAGCAGAAGCAAAAAAACAAGGGGATGTGTTCACCGAAGCCGCTTGAGCCGGCGCAAAGTTCTATGCATTGGCGGGCTCGATCCGGATCGCTGCAAACAAAGACTTTCGCGGTTTGCCGGTGGCAGCTGGTCGGTGACCAATTAATCATCTCAACGATTTTTCGGATGGTTTCATCGGAAACCTGTTTTCGTTTGAATTGCCGGATGGATCGCCGGGTCCGTATGGCGTCCATTAGCTCTTCATAGCGACACACCGTAGGGGTGATGTCCGGGTTGGTGGTTCCACATGCGGTTCGGTCTTCATACTCCTTGATCTTCTTCCTGGCCTATTGAATGGACGCATCGTTGAGCAACTCTCCGGAACGAATTTTTGAAACGGCATGTTTGGCTTGCCTATATTCTTGGGAACTGTGTCCCGGCTCCCAATTGCATCCTTGCAATCCCTTATCCAACACGTGCGCATGTTTTCTGAGATCGTTGGCCCAGAAGGCTTCACCCTGTCGGTCCGATTTTCTTCGAAGTTGAAATACCTTCTCGGAAGCACGGATGACATCCCTGTAGTAGTAATGGACCAGCAGGTATCGAAAGAACGGATGGGCCAGTATAGGCCTCACCCATTTTCGTATCGTCTTCATGTCGGCGTCTTCCTCCCCTTCGGGTGGTCCTCAACACGGAACTCATGCAGCATGTAATCCGAATCTCGTCCATTAGCAGCGTTTCGCTCGGAAGACCCAAGGGAGATGCCATTTAGGGAGAGATACTCTTTAAATCCCATGAAGAGATGCTCTTTTGTCCTGCCCACCACCCGTACCCTGCCATTTGATGCCTCTACCCGGAAGCCGTCCATCTGGTCGTTAACTTGAAGAACAACCGAATTGGCGCCGTCATCTCCATTGCCCGCAATCTCATGGGGAAGCGACAGGCCCCAGCCTTCCGATAGAAAGACCTGAATCCGGGGGACCGCCGCCGCTGCCTCGGAGTCATGGGTTTCCGTTACCAACCGGGTGATGGGAGAAACAATCCGGTGAGGCGTGACGGTTCTGAATTTTTCCGCCGTATTCGCCATCACGTAATTCTGGCCCAGGGGAGATAGGTCCTTCCTCGAATGGATCAGCTGCATATAGGGCCCGGCAACGGCCTGCAGCACATCTTTTCGGGACGATCTGTTGGTCCGGAAATGGGTCATCCTCAGGGATGGCCGCCGGTCGGGAAACGGATGCCCATGGGTGAGTTCGATGCCGGTGATCCGGATGTCCACGTCCCGGGCCGGGGGGTATGGATACACATTGTCCTGGGGCCAGAAATCAAAGGAAATGTTGTAAATCCTGTCATCCCATGCGGGGAGGGTCCAGCGATGGTCGATAAAGTTGGCGAAGTCGATCCGGACCAACTGCTCGCCGGCGATGAGTTCCACATCACTCCGTGTCTGTAGGCCGCGATCGATAAAGATGGTCGCCGGGACCGCTTGTGAGACGGTCAGGTGGATATCGACATACCGGTACCCGCCGACGTCCAGTGGGGGATCGAACCGTCCTTGGGTCGTCACGCGGCCGGCGTGAATGCGCTTATGCCCCTTGAACACCATGGGAAAGCGGGTCATGGGAGCCGATACCCGGACACCCGGACCGAAACCTCCCGAACCCTTGGCAGCCGTTGCCTGTTCAGCGGTCAGCCCAACGGATGTGTCGGAAGAATCGAATCGCCAAGATCGGGCGGCATCGTTCGCGGTCAAATCTATCCGCCTCGTGCCGACACCCTGTGCGGTGAACTGTTGTTGAAGCCGCGCAAACGCCGCCAATCGTTTTTCGGCCCCGTCTCGGACCGCCTCAAAAATCGGCTCGAGGTCTCGGTTCGGTCGCCAGGGTTTTTTTTGGAGTGTTGCGGCTTCCATCACATTCAGCCGCTTGAGAAATCGATAGATCTTGCGTTTACGCAATCCCATTTGCTTGCGGCAGGCATCGGACGGTTCGCACAGCCCCAGTATCTGCTTTAGGACGTCCAAGTACCGTTCAAGGTCGTTCCGAAATGGATCGGTGTCTCCAGGAACCGGTTTTCCCTTCAGGCGGGTGATCGCCGGACGGGTGGCTTGCAATATCGTATACAGGATATCGGATGCCCCTTCCAGGATGCGGATCCCAAGTTCCGGAGGCTGATCGTCCGCCATCGTCTTGAGGGCCTGAACGGCTTTGCGGGATTCAACCAGAAACCTCGGGTCGTCGAAAATGACCATGCTGTGGAGGGCGTTTCGATCGATAGTCTGTTTTCGAAGCTTCAGGTGGGCATTCATGATCGGCGCCCCAGGGCCGTAAAAGACCCGCGTAAATTCTTCGATCAATGCTTCGGTATCGAGTGTCGGATCCCACAAGAGCTTAGAAGCGACCCAATGGAGCAGTTCTCCGTCGCCGCCATTGAAGTAAATCCATCGGACGCCATGCCGCGCATACAGTTTAATCCGCTCGGCCGTACCGAGTACAAAGTTGCCCGGGTACTCATAGACGCCGACCTGACCCGGCGCAGTTTGCACCCATCCGGAGAACTCCTCGAAGGCGGTTTTGTTCAGGGGGTGGTTTAAGGACACAGCCGAACTGAGCCGCGAGTCCCAATACCAGGGGGCATACAGGACGCGCACATTCGACTCGGGGTGGATGTCCACCGGGGGGTTCACTGTACCCATGTAAGCCAGCGTCAGAATGACCTTATCCGGATAGACCGCCTTGTCCCTTCGGGCCACCGTATTCACCCAGGTCAGGGCACGATCCGTGTAGTAGTCGGGAATCGGATCCATGGCGAGACTTTCCGGAGCCCGACATCCCATGGGCGAGTCACCGTCCGAGATCATGTAAAACCGCCGATCGGGTTGACGCCCGATCCACCCGATCGCCCGATCGGCAGCGATATGATGCACTTCCGGATTTCCCATGCACAGAACGACCCGCAGATTGGGCGTCGACTTGGGTATGCGACGGCCATTTAGCCATCCAAAATATTCCGGGTGGTCATCGTAGTATTTATGCAGTGGTACGAGGTAGCCGGCGGTGTGGTCCCAACCCAGATATCCATTTTGTTTGAATTTGGGATCTTTGTTTGCAAAACGCAGATCTCCCAGGACATAGCGCCTCAGGGACGTGCCGTACTGGCCCCGTTCAAATCGCGGGAACAGATCGCGCAGTTCAAAAAACGGACTGCCGCGAGTCACGAAAGGCTCCAAAACCAATCCATCCAACGGCTCCAGGATCTCCAGCTCTTTTCCCAAGTGCCATGGGTAGAATTTAATTCCGATCTTCCTCAAAAACGCATAGGCCGCATAGAGCGTCCCCTGGGGCTGGGGGCCGGCCAGCACAACGGTGTCCTTTTCGGCCCCCATGATATAGCCGTCCCAACCGATTTTCGATAGCGCGTCCGGTGAGACCCAGCCGGACGCCACCGCCAGCGCAGGACCCACCAGTATGGCATTGGACGTCACGGGGGGCGCCTTTGTGACGACCCGAAGATGAATCCCATAGTGATCCCGAAGTTTTTGGTGCAACAGTCGAGACACCTTGAATTCGGCCGCATTGGGGCTGGCGGGAATTTGAATGGATCGGAGTCGCGCCAGATCCACACCATTTCTTCCCATGGTGTCCGCGGTGCGGGTCTGAGCGGCGCAAGGGGCCCCGACCGGGAGACTGATCAGGAGAAGGCTGAACAGGATAATTTTTAGGGGTGACGTCATTCCGTCTTCGTTGCGGTTGGAGGTATCGGTAATTTTCGAATTTCATCTGCCAAGGCATGGCTGACAATGGTTTGTCCCTTGGCATTTACATGTATCGCGTCAAAAAATAGATTATGATCCGACTCGAAGGCCGTACTGAAATCGATAAAATGAATGGACGGTGTCTGTGACGCCAGATCCGCAAACATCTGCCGCACCCGCCGCCGGTTTTCCGAATCGAATCGATTCAGGATGTCGACCGTGGGCATGTGGACCAGGACAATCTGGACACCCCGACCACGGGCAAACTCCAGGGTGTCCAGGAACACCTCATATTTCGTTGGTTCGACGCTCACCGCTCGGCGCCGCCCCCGCGCAATGCGTCGCTTCTCCGCATCCGGATCGAATGTTCCCATCTTCAGATTCCGGCTCATTCCCGTCAGACCTCTCAGTGCCAGAGAGACGGTCACTTCATCAAACCGGCTGGTCCGAAGCAGTTGCCGCAGCCGGAAATCCAGCGAAGAAGTCAACTGCTGTTGGATATATGCGGCCATTTCCGGGTTGTCCATGAACGGGTAAAAGAGCCGGTAGGAATTGGAACTGAGACCGCTGCCGGCAAAACTGGTACTTTCCACATCATATACCAACAGGCGGACATCGGGGTTCTCGGTTAAAAAATGGCGCACCATGGCAAATCGATCGGCCGTGTCGGCGCCGCGGACCGTGTACTTCGCCACGGAGGTTTGCAGTTTTTCCTCAAGGATGCCGGAATCGATCCCCAGCACCATTCGCGAGTGCCCGATGCAGAGCACCGAGGCGCTTCCCTGGAGTCCGAAGTAGGTCTTCAAGCCATGGGTGAGAATGGCCCCGATGGCGTGATCGAGCACCAGCAACAGCGCCATAAACAGCACTGCCTTGCCCAGAAACACGCGAACCCGGTTACGCTTCTTCTGAACTGCGGTTTCCATCAGCGTGACGCTGTCTGATACTTCCAAAACAATCATGGGATTAGAACTGGAAATAGATAAAGGCGTTGTTGCTGATTCCCAGAATGGAAATGCCGAAAAACAGTGTCGCATAGGCGGGCCAGCGGACCCAGGCCGGCCATCGGCTGGGCGAAAAATAGATGGATACCACTCCCCTTTCCTGAAGGATTTAGATACCCAGCAGGAAAAGGATGAACATGATGCCGAGCCCTGTGGTCACCTGGGGGGGCCCGGTGTAAAGGGGGCCGGTCAGATCTGTCAGGATCCGATGGACGATCAATACGGCGTCTTCCATGGATTGCGCCCGGAAAAACACCCACGCCAACAGGACAAGGTGAAAGGTCAACAGAATCCGAAAGAGTTTCACAGGACCTCCGGGCAGTCTGAGGGTATGAACCAGCTTCGCCCCATGTGGCGCAATCAGCCGCTCGGCCAGGTAAAAGCCTCCGTGTAGAAGCCCCCAGAACACGAAGGTCCATGCGGCACCGTGCCACAACCCGCTGACGGTGAACACCAGAATAATGTTGAAGACCCATCGATGGATGCCGACCCGGTTTCCACCCAATGGGACGTACAGGTAATCCCGGAACCACGTGGATAAGGAGATATGCCACCGTCGCCAGAATCCGGCGAAGGATCGGGCCAGGTATGGCAGCCGGAAGTTTTGCATCAAGTCGTAACCCAGTACCCGCGCAGCCCCGATGGCAATGTCCGAATAGCCTGAAAAATCACAGTAGATCTGGAATGCAAAAAAGTAAGTCGCCAGGAGCAGCGTCGATCCGGAGTAGGCCGACGGGTCGCCGTACACCTGATTCACGAAAATGGCCAGACGGTCTGCGATGACCACCTTCTTGAAGAGGCCCCAGAGCATCAGTTTCAGACCGGATGCCAACCGATCCAGGTCCAGTTGGTTTTCCCGTCGAAACTGAACGAGAAGGTTGGATGCCCGTTCGATGGGTCCGGCAACGAGCTGCGGAAAGAACGCCACGAACAGCGCAAAGCGTCCGAAATGACACTCTTCTTCGACATCCCCGCGATAGATGTCGATGGTGTAGCTAAGGGCTTGAAATGTGTAAAAGGAAATCCCCACAGGGAGGATGACATCCATCATCGGCAAGGCGGGGTCGATCCCCATCGCCGATCCGGCATCTTCGATGGTGCGTCGTGCAAAGTCGTAATATTTGTAAAAAAACAACAATCCCAGGCTCCAGACCAAAGATATGGCCAGCCAGCCCTTTCGCCCGGGACCCGGAGGCGCTTTTGCGATTTGCCGTCCGCAGTAATAATTGACCACGGTTTGCCCGATGATGAGAAAAATGTACTCCCATCGCCAGCACATGTAAAACAGGTAACTGCTGATCAGAAGGTGGAGCCATCGATACCGGAATGGCAGCGCGAAATACAGCAGGACGACAATCGCGAAAAAAACGACGAATTCGAATGAATTAAATAGCACGATAATCAGTACTTAACGGTCCCCACGGTGATGACTCGGGCATGTTTCGGGGAAGTTCCATCGGGGCGGCCACGGGGGTGCCACCCAAGGATCCAAACGGACATAAAGCACGTTTCGCCGGTTCGGTGAAACAGCTCCGCCCCGTGGGATACATCCCACAAGGCCAATTAACCTTTTGATATCAATACAATTTTAAATAATACCAACTCGCCCGGGAAGCGTCTCGGATCATAGGAGCCGATCGCCGCCATCGGATAGCAGTGTCCGTCGATGCCTTTGAAACCACATCGACCCATCTGAAAATGAGAAGAAAACGGCTGGGTGTATCGATAACGCCAGACGATCGAAGGGCGACCATGAACCATTTAATTCCGGTGAAGATGCGAATTCTATGCCAATTGAAACTGTCCCGGGTGCTTAAAAATATATCTTGTAAATTAAGTGATCTATCCACATTCCCCCGTGCGCAAAGATTCACCCTGGCGCACCCTAAACCGGCGCTGTTCCCGGGGTTACGGGGATCCGCGCGATCGGCCTTGGAACGCCCTTTTAAATTGCTCGTGGGACCGTCTCGAAAACAGCTGCGCGACCACGGCGTGGGATAGTCCAGTTTCGATAATGATTCAGTGAATAGGCTCACACTTTTTGGGATGATGCTGACACAATTGTCGCGAGGAAGGTGCTTTCTGGAGTGGATAGCGCGCTGTCTCTCGGCAGGCAGGTATATCCTGGTTCTAAACAGGATCTTTGTCCGGGGTGGCAGGAAAACCCCAGGTTACATGCGGGCTATTTGGGGCTAAACTCCATCCGCCACATGATGCCGTCTTGCTGGAGGATGACATCGTTGACTCGGATGTTCACGAGCACAAATCCCGAAATCTGTTCGCCGATGTTCAAAATTTCTCCATTAATGACGGCAATGCGTTGTTTGGGGGCTTCAGCCCAGGAGATCGCTTGAAGCTTCAGGTCGGTGGATGAGAGCAAGGGGGGATCGACACCGCTGCTGTCGGACGGTCGTGGGGATCGCTCCGGCTCGGTCGGCGGCTTCTCCGGTGAGGGGGTCGTTCTGACATCCGGCCATCTCGAAGACCGGGCCTTTGCCGTGGGGCGCGAGACCTTTTCGGACGACGACGTGGCGGAGGGGCGGGTGCTGGGCTTCCAGGAGGTTTTGGCGTTTCGGAGTTGGGAAACGGAAGGGGTTGGCGGTCCGGATGGGGGGCGGGATGCTTTTGCCGGCGGCTGGGCCGTGACGGACGCCGGACCCGGAGATACCATGGCACCTTTTTGATGGGATCCAGATGCTGGAGGTGGGGAGCCGGGCGGTGCGCCTTGGACGGCGCCGCTCGGTGTTGCCGTGCTCCTCTTTCCAGAGCCGTCAATGGGGTGGGCATCCGGCCCCGTGCTGACACGGACTTCCCTTCCACCGAAAGGGCCGATCGATAATGCGGCCATTAGCGCAACAAACGCAATGACCAAGGACAAAGAACCGATTCCCAAGTATATCATGTGCTTCTTTAAACCTATCCCTGAATCCCGGGCCTTTGGCCCGTCCGGTATCGAAGTGTCGGTCGGGAAGACACCCTTCTCTTCCGGCTGCGTTTCCTCCTCGAGTTTTTTAAGTGCCCTTAGAATGGAACTCATGATAAAATTTCTTCGAAATTCTATGAGTAAAAGCGGGGTGCGCGTTTACTGTATCAACTTTGGAATGTTCAGTGATGATTTTTCATTGTACAGGGCGATTTTGGTCATGGTCCCCACGACGCCGTCCACCGGCAGGCCGTTTTTTTCCTGGACCGCCATCACGGCCCGGCGGGCGGTTTCGTCAAACACCGCATCAATATCAATGCCGTCAAAGCCGATGTCCCGAAGAAGCAGTTTCAGGGTAATGACCGATTCACCATTCGTCTTTCTGGGGATCACGCCGTTGATCGCAAGAAAATTCTTCCACATGACGAAGGCGTCACCCGTCCAGTAACGTGCCAGGTCCTCCGCACCCATGATGACCTTGAGGCGCTCTTTTCCCACATAAAACAAATATCCATCCGGTGTCACACCGGAGAGGGTCAACATCCGAACGATATCATCAGAGGGAGACTGGATCGGGATAATGGCCGGCAGATTCAATCTCTCAATCATCGTCCAGTCATTGTCGATCCTCAGAAAAGAGAGCGCATGGTAGTTGGCGGCCAGACGGAAAAACATGGCATCGTCTTCGATGGATTCAAGAAAGGACGGACCGTTGCTGGGCAATCCCCACAGGTTTAGGAGAGTATCCAGGGCCGACTGTCTCAGCAGATATCCGTCCTCGGAGGAAATGACGTCATCCAGAGAGACGACCCTCATGGCTGGCTTCACATCCACCGACGTATTTCGATTCATCACCTCTTCGGTGGCCGGTTCCGGGACATCATGGATGGTGACCCGGATCGGCTCCTGCTTGGCCGGTGTCGGTGCTTTCCAGTTCACCTTGGGGATCCAACCCACAGGGACGATACCGGTCATCGTCAACAACAACCCGGCGACGACCAGTGTGGCCATCGATGCCAGAGAGGCTATGGCTAACTTCCGTAATCGGTCGGACTTCCCATGGGACGGAATCTGGTATTGGAGCTCATCGACAGCGGCCCGCACCTCCTTTTTTCCAACCTGCTTTTTATCGGCGGCAAACGCCGTCAGCAGAGCCCGATCGCACGACAGGTTGATGAGCCGGGGGATGCCCCCTGAAAACTTGTACACAAATCGCATGGCGCCGGAGGTGAACGGATCCCCCCGGGTCCTTCCAGCCACCTGGATCCGATGCAGGGCGTAGGCCCTGGTTTCCTTCAGGGTCAGGGGGCACAGCCGGGCGCTTAACGTCATCCGCTGCCTCAACTGGCGAAGGGGCTGGGAATCGAGGGTCTGTTCGAGTTCCGGCTGACCAAACAGAATAATCTGCAGCAGCTTGTCGCGAGATGTTTCCAGGTTGGAAATAAGCCGTATCTGTTCCAGAACGCCGCGACTTAAATTTTGCGCCTCATCGATGATGAGAATCGCCTGTTTTCCATCGCGCTTTACCTGAATCAGAAATGCGTTCAGAACCTTTATGAGGGCCCGCGCGCTGTCGGGCCTCGTATCGATCCCGAATTCATCGTTGATGGCTTTCAACAGTTCGATGGGATCCAGGACGGGATTAAAAATATAGGCGACTTCATATTTCTCGTTGAGTCGCTGGATAAATGCGCGACAGAGGGTTGTCTTGCCGGTGCCCACCTCTCCGGTCACCTGGACGAAACCATCCCCCGATTTCAGTGAATAGGCCAGATGGGCCATGGCTTCCTGATGGGTCCGACTCAAGAAAAGATACGTCGGATCAGGCACCATCTTGAACGGTCGTTCTTTGAAACCAAAAAACCGGGTGTACATGGAAAGTCACGCTACATCAGATTAAAAGCCAGCCGTCCTGGGGCGGAGTGTATCAAAATTTGATTATAGAATTCTAATGGAAAGGTGTCAAAGCCCAAATATATCAGAATGATATTAATGGTGCCGGTAATGTCATGAATAGGTGAGCCACAATCCGGGGAGGATCCGTCATCGTGCCCGTATCCCGACCCGATCCAAAATGGTCTATGGGGCGATTACCTGTCCATCATTTTCCCAACAGGGTGTTGGCAATGATGGTCTTCTCAATCTCCTTGGTACCCTCGTAGATCTCGAGGATCTTAGCATCTCGGTAGAGTCGCTGCACTTTGTATTCGTCGATATATCCGTAGCCGCCGTGCATCTGCACCGCTTCGTCGGCGCATTCCACGGCAATTCTCGCCGAATACCACTTGGCCATGGCGACCAGCCCATGGTCGATGGTTCCCCGGTCGGCGGCCAGGGCAGCCTCGTAGTAGAGGTTTCTCGCCGCCCGGATTTTGGTGGCCATCTCGGCAATCTTGAATCGGGTCGCTTGAAAATCGGCAATGGGGACGCCGAACTGCCGGCGGCCCTTGACATGGCGGATCGATTCTTCCAGGGCCGCCCGGGCCAGACCGACACCCTGGGCGCAGATATGCAACCGGGTACGATTGAAAAATTCCATTAATTGATAAAAGCCCTCGCCTTGCTTGCCGACCAGGTTGTCCAGTGGCACGCGAACGTCCCGCAAGGAGACTTCGGCGGTATCGGACGCCCGGATGCCCATCTTTCCGTGTATTTTGGTGGCGGCGTACCCCTGTGTGTCCGTTGGCACGATGATGAAGCTGTGTCGCCGGTGGGGGGAATCGCTATCCGGATCCGTTCGGCAAAATACCGCAGAAAATCCGCCACATTGCCGTTGGTGGCAAACATCTTGGTGCCGTTGATGACCCACGCAGACCCATCCCGGATGGCGGTGGTGACCGCTCCGGTGACATCGCAACCGGCATCCGGCTCGGTGATGGCGGTTCCCATGATGGCCTCCCCCAACGTAAGGCGGGGCAGCAGTTCCTGCTTTTGTTGTTCGTTGGCGTATAGCAACAGGAGTTCGGACCCGAATGTGGCCGACAACACCTGCATGGCCATGCCCGGTTCCACCGCCCAGAATTCTTCGTTGATCAGGCAATGTTCGAAAAACCCGTATCCGGCGCCGCCGTATTTCTCATCGATGAATACACCGACGAATCCCAGCTCGCAGGCTTTCTTCCAGATGTTCAGATCAAACGTCTCTGCCCGGTCGAACTCGAGGGCCCGATCCGGGAATTCGCCCTTGGCAAATTTTCGAGCCGCCTTGATGATATCCTGCTGTTCCTTGTTCAACGAAAAATCCATCGATACCGTTTGCTTTCATAAGGGGTTTTTAATAAAGAAAAAAGCCGCTAAATACTTAATGTATTCAGCGGCTTATGATTGCAGTGGTGCCGAAGGGGAGACTCGAACTCCCACCACCGTACGGTGACTAGACCCTGAACCTAGCGCGTCTACCAGTTCCGCCACTTCGGCACACGAATCGATATTCGTATATCGGTCAGGAATTGCAACTATCCGCCGGGAAAGTCCCGGACGGAATATTGACTTCGCTCAGAAGGTGTTGCATATATAGAGATTTTGAATTGATGTCAATATAAAATCGCCTTGCGGCCATTTTAGAAAACACGACTGCGCCGCTTTGGAAACTGAAGCTATTTGTGGCGGGAATTTCACAGTCCACGAGTCGAGTGGCGAGCTGCCCGATTGCGCCGGAACCGGAGCATGATTATAGTGTGAACTTAAAATGAAGGACACCGCCGACCTTTGGGACAGGCAGGACACGCGGGCAAATCGTTTTGGGTATCCGGTATTGGATATTTGGTATTTGAACTTCGAATGGTGGTTTCAGAATTGCTTGTCGCTAGCAGCGGATACCGAGTACCCAGTACCTAATACCGAATAATTGGTCAACAGGCCAACGGTTTTACCATGAAACTCATTGAACAGCTGGACGAAATAAAAGAGCCGTTTCCAAACGCCGTAATTACCATCGGTAATTTTGATGGTGTGCATATCGGCCATCAGGCATTGTTCCACGAAGTGATCGAGCGGGCGGAAACCGTCAACGGCACGGCCATTGCCATGACCTTTGAGCCCCATCCCATCCGGGTTCTGAAACAAAACGGTCACCCCCCCCTGATTACCCTCAGTGAACAAAAGATCGAGTTGATGGAAAGCGCCGGACTGGACGTTGTGATATGTGTTCCCTTTACCCTGAAATTTGCCGCCCTGACCGCTCGGGATTTTGTCGAATATCTGTTGATCCGGCGCATCGGGGCCAGGGTGATCGTGGTGGGAAAAGATTATACCTTTGGCAAAGGTCGGGAGGGTAACGTAGATCTTCTCCGGACCATGGGGAAGGATCTCGATTTTGAAGTCGTCGTGACCGACTGGATCCCCGCGCCCCGGGCAAGAAGCGAGCGGATCAGCAGCACCCGCATCCGTGAGCTGGTCATGGAAGGGAGTATGGTGGAAGCGCTGAAAATGCTGGGCCGTCACTATCAGATTCGCGGCGAGGTGGAACGGGGTCGGGATCGAGGCGGAAAACTCCTCGGTTTCCCCACAGCCAACATCAACCTTCAAGACGAACTATGCCCCAAGACGGGCGTGTATGCCGTTACCGTCGAATGTGCGGGGACCAAATTCAAAGGCGTGGCCAACATTGGCTACAGTCCCACCTTCGAAGACCACCAGTTTACGGTCGAAGTGCATATCCTTGATTTCAATGAAGAAATTTACGGGGAAAAGATTCGTGTCAACTTCATCAAGCGGCTTCGGGATGAAATCAAATTCTCCGGGATCGATGAGTTATCCGAGCAGATTCACAAGGATGTGGAGCATGCGAAAGAACTCTTGTCACTATAGCGATCTGAAATATTGAATAAAAAACTGATCATATCCCTGGTTCTGGGAACCCTTGTTTCGGCTATCACACTGTATTTGGCATTTCGAAACATTCCCTTTTCCGAACTCATCGCGTATCTGGGCACCATTAACTACCTGTGGATGGTTCCGGCCACGGTGGTCATATTGTCAAGCTTCGTGCTCCGGGCGGTTCGCTGGCAAATTATTCTTCGCCCCGCAAGACGGGTCCGGTTTTGGGAAGCTCACAATCCCATGATGATCGGCTTCATGATGAACTGTGTCCTGCCCGGAAGGGTGGGTGAACTGGCACGCCCCATCTTGCTGCGCAAACAGAGCAAGGTGCCGTTTACAACCGGCCTGGCGACGGTAGCCGCAGAGCGGGTGTTCGATCTGATGCTACTCATCTCTTTGTTTGCCTTTGTTCTGGCCACGGTGCCCATCGATCCGGGATTAAACATGACCTTCGGGAAGTACCAGCTGAATCGGGACACCCTGGAGATGATTGCCGCCGGAATGCTACGGATCAGCATTCTACTCATTGTCGGCATCATTCTGGTGACCATCGATTACACCCGATCAGTGATCCAGAAAATGATCCTCCGGATCCCGTCATTGCTGAGTTTCGGAAGCCGATCCGTGGAGCAGACCATTCGTGACCGTTTGGCGGTCCCGCTGGTCGGCATCGCCGATAACATCGCCTCCGGTTTCTCTCTGGTGCGTTACCCGAAAAGCATCGCCCTGATCGGCCTGCTGACCCTGATCATATGGCTCCTTCTGGCCGTTTCCTATTCTATCATGGCGCTGGGCTGTCCCGGAGTCGATCTCTCTTACCTGGAACTGACCGCCGTCATGGTGGTCGTTTCGTTTTTCATCGCCCTTCCCTCGGTTCCGGGATTCTGGGGTTTGTGGGAAGCCGGCGGGGTATTCGCCATGACCCTGTTTGGCGTCTCCGGGAAGGAAGCGGCCGGGTTTACCCTGGCCAACCATGCACTCCAGATGCTTCCGGTCATTCTCGTGGGCCTCATCGCAGCCATTGTGACCGGCGTCAATATTTTACAAGTCACCAAAGACGACAACCTGCGGGACTCGGAAGAGCAGGGAACGCTGCCAAAACCCGTTACACCGGGGAAACAGGGTGAGTTGAAAGGAGCTAAGCTAAAAGCTCAAAGTTGAAAGAAGGAAAAGCTAAAAGTTTAAAGCTGAAAGCTGAAAGTACACTGATTAACAAAGAATGACGTTTCGCGAAGCGAAACAAATGACAAAATGATGCCGCCACTGGATTCGACAAGCCCACCACAGGCAGGCGGCAAATGACCCGTGCCAAAAGGGTAACGGACCCACCCTTCGACTCGCGTGGCTCGCTCCCTTCGACTGCGCTCAGGACAGGCAGGACAAGCGGGCGAACCGGCCAACGGGCAGACGGGCAAACGGGCAAACCGTTCTGGGTATCGGGTATTGGATATTTGGTATTTGAACGTCGAATGCTTGCTTCAGAATTGCTTTTCGTTAGCGGCTGATACCAAGCACCCAGTACCTAATACCGAATAATTGGCAAACGGAAAAAATGTCCATATTAGATATAGTAACATACCCGGACGAATTTCTGCGTCATCCCACCAAAGACGTTGAAAATATTGACGGTGAGCTACAGCAACTCATAGACGATATGGCTCAAACCATGTATGTGGCCCCGGGCATTGGACTTGCTGCCATCCAGGTGGGTATTGACCAGAGTCTTTTGATTTTCGATGTTGCCCCACCGGATGAACAGCGAAACCTTCATGTTCTGATCAACCCCGAAATTATCGAACAAGAGGGGCACATCATGTCCGAAAACGAAGGGTGCCTGAGCGTACCGGATTTTCGCGCCAACGTGAAACGCGCCGAACGGGTATTGGTGGAAGCGTATGACCGGGAGGGAAAATCGATCCGGATGGAAGCGGAAGGTTTTCTGGCAATTGTTCTTCAGCATGAAATTGATCATCTAAATGGAACGCTGTTTATCGATCACATCAGCGCCCTGAAACGGGAGCTGTACAAAAGACGGATTCAAAAGCAGCTTCGACACGGTGGAAAAACCGATTAACATAGTTTTCATGGGGACTCCGGATTTTGCCATTCCGATCCTCGAAGCCCTCCACGATTCTCCCGATCGCATTTGCATTGTTGTCACCCAGCCGGACCGTCCCAAAGGCAGGGGCCGAAAAACCGTTCCGCCGCAGGTTAAACGGGCGGCCCTCAACTTCGGGTATCCGGTGTTCCAACCCGAATCGATAAAATCGGCATCCGCTGTCGAAGCCGTTCAGGAGGTGGCACCGGACGCACTGGTGGTGGTGGCTTTCGGACAGATACTGCCCCTTGAGCTATTGTCGTTTCCCCGATTCGGTGCCATCAATCTTCACGCATCCCTTCTTCCCCGATATCGCGGGCCGGGTCCGATTCAACGGGCCATCATCAATGGTGAATCCATGACCGGGGTCACAACGATGCAAATGGATCGGGGCATGGACACGGGGGACATTCTCCTTACGGCCGAAACGGACATTGATCCGGACGATACCGCCGCTACGCTCCACGACCGTTTATCGAAATTGGGGGCCGATCTGGTCCTGAAGACGCTCCATGACGTAAAAGCCGGCACCATTATCCCGAGACCCCAGGACCATTCCCTCTCAACCTATGCGCCGATGTTGAAAAAAGCCGATGGCCGGATCGACTGGAGCAAAACGGCGGTTTAATTGGATGCCCTGCTTCGGGGGGTGACCCCGTGGCCCGGTGCATTTACCTTTCACGAAGATAAACGCCTCAACATACTCCGGGCTACCCCCCTCCCGGATACCCACCCGGTAGAGCCCGGAACAGTGGTGCCGGGGTTTCCCGACGAGCTTCGTATCGCTGCCAGAAACGGGGTGCTGTTGATCCATGAAATCCAGAGTGCCTCAGGAAAAAAATTGAAGATAGATGAGTTTCTTCGCGGACATCCGATGCCGGCGGGAACCATCCTCGGATGACCTCCAGGCCCGACAACGGAATACCCCCCATGGCGAAGGCGCCGACGTGAACACCTGATTAGGATGAACACCAACCCACGCCAACTTGCCCTGGACATCCTCAACCGGATCGACCACAGCCGCCACACCCTCGATCAATTGATGGATGATCCCGCCATCCATGCCTTGGATTTATCGAGACCGGATCGGGCCCTGTTCAACGCTCTAGTGCACGGCGTGCTGCGATGGAGGGGGCATCTGGACTGGATAATCCGTCATTTTTCGTCCACCCCGTTTAAAAAAATTGCGCTTCCGGTGCGCAACGTCCTGCGGTTGGGACTTTTCCAGATCATCCATCTCGATCGGGTTCCGGCTTCGGCAGCGGTGAACACGGCGGTGGAACTCAGCAAAACCGTAGCGGCACCATGGACCACCCGCTTTGTCAATGGCGTTCTGAGAACCGCTGCTCGGGAATACCGGACAGTCCAGTTTCCCGACCCTGCCACGGACCCCACGGGATACCTAACCGCATCCAAGTCCGTACCGGAATGGCTGGCCCGCCGCTGGCTCGACCGATTTGATCTGCCGGAAACCATTCTTCTTTGCGATGCCATCAACAGAGTGCCCCCGATTACCCTTAGAACCAACACGCTACGGACGACCCGCGAAAATTTGATCGCCGCGGTTTCACCCCATAGCGCCCTCGTCGAACCATGCCGGTATTCACCGGTCGGCATCCGGTTGGAGGGGTGCATATCGGGGTCCATCACCTGGCGGGGTTCAACACCGGCGGTTTCCAAGTGCAGGACGAAGCGGCTCAACTCATCGGGTACTTTCTGGCGCCGCTACCGGACGAACATGTCCTGGATGCCTGCTCCGGGCTGGGTGGAAAAACAGGACATATCGCTCAATTGATGGATAACAGAGGTCGCATAGAGGTCGTGGAGATCAGCCGGAACAAGCTCAACCGGCTTCGGTCCGAAATGGAACGTCTGGGAATCGCGACCGTCACCGGCCGACATGGGGACCTTCTCCGGGAAGGTGAACCATGCGGCACACCCTTTGATCGTGTGCTGCTGGATGCGCCGTGTTCGGGCTTGGGAGTACTCCGCCGAAATCCGGATGCAAAATGGCGGGAATCAAAGCAGCGATTGGATGCCTTCCGGGATACCCAGCTGAACCTGCTTGAAAACCTCTCCCGCCTTGTAAAGCCCTCCGGCATTTTGGTATATTCGGTGTGCAGCATGGAGCCCGAAGAGACCGATGGTGTGATCGAATCCTTTCTCGCACGTCGACTTAACTACACCATCGACACCGATGCCACGGGGATGCCGGAAACCGCCCGACGTGTCGTCGACCCGGCCGGCTGCCTCAGAACGTTTCCCCACCGTCATGGCACCGACGGATTTTTCGCGGTTCGGCTTAAGCGGATGGCGTAGACTGCCGCACGGACGGCGGGGTCGGCAACGTACCGAATACCCAACACCCGGTTTACAAAAGCATATGCCTGTATACGAATATACCGCCTTGGATATCCGGGGGAAAAACGTCAAAGGGATAGTCGATGCCGACAGTGCCGTGACAGCCCGGAGCAAGCTGCGCGGTTCACGAATATATCCGGTTTCCCTGAAAGAAGTGACGGATCAGAGCCGGCAGAAGGAATCCGGCACACCTTCATTATCTCAAACGCTGACCCGTGTCCGTGCTGCCGATGTCGCCATGATGACCCGCCAGCTGGCAACCCTTCTGGGTGCCGGCTTTCCGTTAGTGGGCGCGATAGACACTCTGCTGGTCCAAACCAAAAGCCATGCGTTCAAAAAAATATTGGCAAGAGTCAAAGATGCTCTTGTGGAGGGCAACAGCTTTGCCGATGCCCTCGCTCTTTATCCGTCGGTCTTCTCATCCTTATACGTCAACATGGTCCGGGCCGGAGAAACCTCCGGGACCCTCGAAATCATTCTCGAGCGTCTGGCGGAAATCCAGGAGCGCCATCTGGCTCTGACCAGTCGGATCCGAGCCGCCCTTGCCTATCCGATCCTCATGGCCTTCGTGGGGGTGGCGGTATTGTTGTTGCTCGTGACGTTTATTGTTCCCAACATCACGTCCATTTTTCAGGAAATGAATCAGGCCCTGCCCGCTCCGACCCGAGTTCTCATTGTGGTAAGTAATTTTTTCAAGTCATATTGGTGGCTTGCCTTGGGAATCGGGGCTGCCGGATTTGTCGCCTACCGTATGTCCAAACGGACCCGTCGAGGGCAGTACGCCATCGACCGGATCAAACTGAACATGCCGGGGGGTGAAGCGATTACCAAAAAACTGGCCGCCGCCCGGTTCTCCCGCACGCTGGGATCGCTGCTTGAAAACGGTGTGACCATGATGCCGTCACTGGCGATTGTCAAAAATATCGTCGGTAATCGGGTCATTGCCGATGCCGTCGAGACAGCGGCGGCAGAAGTGGAAAAGGGAAAATCCCTTGGGGATGCATTGTCGGAATTCGATGTCTTTCCACCCCTTTCCGTTCAAATGATACAGGTCGGCGAGCAAAGCGGTGAACTCGAAAAAATGCTCATTAAAATCGCGGATGTATATGAAAACGACGTGGAATCGAAATTCCTTCAGCTGACCCAGCTGCTCGAGCCGGTGATGATCCTGGTCATGGCGGTGGTTGTCGGATTTATCGTCGTTTCCATCTGCCTGCCGATTTTCGAAATGAATCAACTGATCACCTAGCCGTGGGATCACCGATGGATGAACGGCAGGCCATACAACACGATGAAATATGGATCGGGGCTCATGGGTTGACCGGTCGCTGAATGCGCACCGCTGAAATTCCAGCTTGAACAAGTCTGCCCCCCATGACATTCTAACCTGACTTGAGGGAATGGGTGACATATCGCCCATTGTGGAGGTCACAAACTAACTGCGGAGACCAAATGGACAATTACAGAAAAGCGGTCCGGTGGAATGACCGGGGGTTTACGCTGATCGAAATCATGGTGGTTATTGTCATTCTTGGCATTTTGGCCGGCCTCATCGTGCCAAGGATTATGGGGCGGCCGGAGGAGGCCAAGCGGACCAAGGCGCGTATGCAGATCGAGAGCATCGAGACCGCTGTCAAGCTCTTTAAGCTGGATAACGGGTTTTATCCGACCACGGAACAGGGGTTGCAGGCCCTCGTGGAGCAGCCGGAAAGCGGTCGGATACCCAAAAGCTGGAGAAAAGGGGGCTATCTCGAAAAAGGATCCGTGCCAAAAGATCCTTGGGGAAATGAATTTGTCTACATTAGCCCCGGCGTGCACAGCGACTACGACGTGATCTCCTATGGCGCGGACGGAACCGCCGGAGGAGAAGATAATGACAAGGATATTAACAGTTGGGAACTATAATAGAATTGCGATGCAAATCGATTCTATGAAACGCGGCGAAGCCGCTTCGTAAAAATTCTGGGCCGCGCGGCAAAACCTGGCAAGAAGAAGTTCTCCATCATCCGCCATCCTCATCGATCCATCCGGATGCGATGGTTGTCATAAATATGTTCCTTTTCAACTTCAATATTTCCTGTAGCTTGTTGGAGCGAAGCGGAATTCCAGCCCAGCGGGGCTGCGGGGAATCCCCCCAAATCCTCTCCCCTGGTGGGTGTATAGACTGGGGAGATAGGTAACAGTTGTTCGGAGACATGGGTAACACTACCATCAGGCATATCGTTTACACTTGGGAGAACGACTATGCCATGGAAAGCGCGTACCACAATGTCTC
>Ga0056119_1000084_pt1 | contig 22115 bp, 15 predicted proteins | sample WorMettaBAHAMAS1_FD_80076 | JGI IMG/M metagenome (GOLD analysis project Ga0056119, IMG submission 80076) | Marine gutless worms symbiont microbial communities from Max Planck institute for Marine Microbiology, Germany - Olavius tantulus BAHAMAS.1 ...
CCTATCTGACATCTGATATCTGCTTGCCCGCCCAAATCGCCCATGTTACTAAATTAAGCGTCTTGACTCGGACAGCGTAACCAAAGTAACGGGAATAATATGACGACTCAATCTTGGCTGATGTATCTGACACTGGTGCTTGTGGCCACGGCGACCCCCGGGCCGGCAGTTCTTTATATTGTTACAAACGCCTCCCTGCACGGGTGGCGCAAAGCCGTATTCGCGGCCCTGGGAAATATCGCCGGACTTCTCACCCTGGGGATTATCGCGGTCACTGGCCTGGGCACGATTCTCAAAACATCCGAATTCATCTTCAATCTTATCAAGTATGCTGGGGCGGCCTACCTTGTGTATTTAGGGCTGAAGATGATTTTCCAAAAAGGGCTGGGTTTCGCGAAAATCAACCGACAGGCTGCGGTGCCGGATGCTTCCGGCGGGAAGGTATTTCTGCAGGCCCTGGGGGTCGCTCTCAGCAACCCCAAAGCCATTGTCTTCCTGACCGCTCTCTTCCCGCAATTTATCAGCATCGACAGGGCCCTGGTTCCCCAGTTCGCCATGCTCATAGCTACTTTGATGTCCTTCTCTTTCTTTTTCCTGATGAGCTACGCCCTACTGGCCTACAGCGCCAAGACTTGGCTGGCCGGGCAAAGTCGCATCAAAGTTGTCAACCGGGCCAGCGGCTCCATTTTTGTCGGCTTCGGCCTTTTATTGGCAACATCGTCGAACCAATAACATTGGTCACCGACTTTATGCCGAGGACTTCGACCATCATTGCTCTGTAACGGCATGATTGATCGCCATGCGGACTACATCCCTTTGTAGAACAGGGTATTATCGGCAACGCGCAATATATTGATTAAGCCACTCCAACGGTCATATTGCACAAACCGGCTATCTATGTGCACCTGTTAACTCGAAAATAAGGAGCGGAATATCTTAAATTTTCCGCAAAGCTGCCGACCTCCGCCTGTGGGGTCGACTTGTCCCGTCGTAGCCCGAAGGGCGAAGTCGGAAGCTCGCAGAGCGAAGCCCCAACATCTGCTTGCCCGCCGTAGCTTTAAGGAGCGAAGGCGGGCCATCCGACATCTGTCTTCTGTCATCTGCGAGGCGCGCCAAAGCTCAAAGAGCGACGGCGGGTCCTCTTCAATCCCCATTCTCACGCAAGGACCCTAAGGAATAATTAATAATTAAGACGTGATCCCTATGTTTTTCCTTAAATTTGTATGGTAAAAGCATACAACTGTATGGTATAGACATACAATATGAATACACTATCTAAAATATTGTCCTCCAAAGTTCGTGCTGAGATTTTTCGCGTGTTGTTCGGTATCAGCTACGAAGAGCTGCACATGCGGGAAATCGAACGCAGAACCGGTTTTGTGATTGGAACGATTCAGGCTGAGCTGAAAAAATTGATAGAGCTTGACCTAGTTACCAAGCGCAGAGACGGAAACCGTTTGTATTATTCCGCAAATCGCAACAATCCACTTTACCCCGAGATACGCAATCTCGTCTTAAAGACAATCGGTCTCGTCGATATCCTCAAGGATGCGTTGGGCAAAGATCCGAGGATCTCAACGGCTTTTATTTTTGGCTCTCTGGCCGCCCTGAGGGAAAGTTCGGGAAGCGATGTGGATATTCTGATCGTTGGAAAGTTGGGGCTCAGGGATGTCAGCGAGATGTTTTCGGGTGTGACCGACCAAATAGGTCGCGAAATCAATCCGATTGTCATTTCAGAAGCGGAGTTTTCCAATCGGATGGAGGAGCAGGATCATTTTTTCGGTCGCCTTATGGAGGAACCGAAACTTTTCATTATAGGAAGCGAAAATGACCTTGCAGCAATGGGCTGACAACGGCTGGCTGCGTTCCCATCGAACCAGCACGAAAGAAATCGGTGATCTTTTAGAGATTGTTGATCGCGATCTGGATGATGCAATCAAAGGGCTCTCAAACGACTGGAAGTTTGGGATTGCCTACAACGCTGCTCTGAAGCTCTGCACCATACTTTTGTACGCCGAGGGATACAGGGCGGAAAGGAATCTTCAGCACTATCGAACCATTCAAGCAATGCCAAAGATACTTGGAGAATCAAAGAAAGCAGATGCGGAGTATCTTGATAACTGCCGCACGAAAAGAAACATCGCTGAATATGAATATGTGGGGGCGGTGAGCGAAACAGAGGCGGATGAGCTGGTTTCGTTCACCAAGGAATTTAAGACTGAAGTCGCTGGTTGGCTGCAGAAAAACCATCCGGATCTTTTAAATAAATAGCTGCCCTCCAATCTCCGACATCCGACATCCGACATCTGATATCTGTTCACCTCGGTAGGCTCTTGGGTGGGATCTCAGCTCCGCAAAATTTACATCGAACATAATTGTTTTTTTTGTCAGACGAAACAACCTGCAGTCGTTTGCAACTGGGGCATTCACGCTTGAGGCCTAAAACTCTCCCAACGACCATTGAAATATAAAACGGATTCACTCTTATTTTCCTCTTTTGCCATGATTGAAGAACGTGCTCCTATTGTTCCTAACCCGGCGAATAAAATAAATTTTCTTTATGTCAACATTCGATATTTACAATTCAGGATTCAGTCGTGTTTTCGTTATGCTATGTATTTAAAAACGATTTGCAAATATATCCGATGTCGAGGTCATCGGTCAACCACAACATCTGCTTCACGGGGCATAGCTCCAAAGGAGCGAAGACCGAACCTCAGACACCCGACATCCGATCTCTGATATCTGTCCTCTGTCTTCTGTCCTCTGACCTCAGACATCTGACATCTGTCCTCTGCAATCCCCATCCTGCATTCGCTAACATAACGAATATCTTGACAAAACCTGACTCAAGACGTTATTAGTTCTTAGTTCATCCTGATCCTGAACTGACCTGTAATTCACCGTTTGAGTTCTCTCTCGATCACCCCCACCAACGTTTCTATTCCAATTATCTCTCTCGATATATTGCGTTTAGTTTTGGAGGTCATAAATGACTGATGAAAACTACAAACGCAGACTCACCGCCATCCTCAGCGCGGACGTGGTCGGTTACAGTCGCCTCATGGGCGAAGACGAATTTGCCACCGTCAGCACCCTTAAATCACATCGCAGTCTAATCACCGGAAAAATACAGGAATTCCAAGGGCGAGTTGTGGATTCACCTGGCGATAATATCCTCGCTGAATTTAACAGCATTGTTGATGCAGTATCGTGCGCGGTGGAAATCCAGAAGACACTTCAAGAAAAGAACCAAAATCTACCTGAGAACCGCAGAATGGCCTTCCGGATCGGTGTCAATCTGGGCGATGTTGTGCAAGACGAGCATCGCATTCACGGCGACGGTGTCAACATTGCTGCCCGGATCGAAGGCCTGGCCGACCCTGGTGGGGTATCCATTTCTGGAACAGCGTTTGACAGCGTCCGTAACAAATTACCGTATGGCTATAATTTTTCAGGAGAACAGAAGGTAAAAAATATCGCTCAGCCTGTGCGCGTCTACAAAGTACTGACCACGACTGAACATGCCGGTAAAGTAATCGGCGAACAACGGTTTGTAGGCCGGATCTCGCGAAAGGTCGCCGTAGCCGTGATTTTTTTATTAGCTATCGCAACCGGCGGGCTGGTCTCCTACTATGTTTACCTGTATCATTCCGGACGAATAGAGCCTACTGCTGTGGATAAAACGGCCTTTCCCTTGCCTGACAAACCCTCTGTTGCGGTGCTGCCATTTGAGAATCTGAGTGACGATCCTGCAACGGACAAGATCGTTGATGGGATCACCGGAAACATCATCACGCTGCTGTCCAAGGTGCCCACGCTGTTCGTGATCTCCCGCAACTCGACCTTTGCCTACAAGGGCAAGCCGGTGAAGGTACAGCAGGTGGCCGAGGATCTGGGGGCCCACTACGTGCTCGAGGGCAGCGTCCAGAAGTCAGGCGACCAGCTGCGCGTCTCGGCCCAGCTCGTTGATGCGTTAGAGGGTCACCACCTCTGGACCGAGCGTTACGACCGGCAATTCAAGGATGTATTCGCCATTCAGGACGAGATAGCGCTCAACGTCTGTTCCGCGCTGCAAGTCATTTTGGGAAAGGGCGAGCAGGCACGAGTGGTTCAAGGTGGTACTCGGAGTGTCAGGGCCTGGGAGCTTTACCTGCAAGCAGATACCGAGTATCGCAAATGGAGCAAGGAAGGCGAGGCCAAGGCCCGCGAGTTGTTGCAGCAAGCCCTTGAACTTGATCCGGAATATGGGGACGCTTGGCGCCGGTTGGCCGGGACCCACCTGGTGGATGCCCGGTTCGGATATGGCGAATCCAGCGAGGCTTCATTGATAGCCGCGGAGGAGGCCATCAACAATGCTCTCTCAGTAGACGATACCGACTCCGTTGCCCATAATCTAATGGCTACCATTCACCTCTGGAAGGGCGAGCATGACAACGCGATTACAATGGGTGAGAAGGCTATCGCCCTGAATCCGAATAATGCGGACAATGTTGCGAAACTTGCCTGGATAATGTTCGCATCCGGCAGACCGGAGGAAGCGCTGGAACTGATCCAACGGGCGATGCGACTTAATCCGAACTATCCCCACTGGTGGCTCATGATCCTGGAGGAAGCATACCGTTTGAGCGGCCGTTACGACGAGGCGATCGAGACTATCAAGGAGGATTTGCGCCAACTCGACAATTACTTCACGCGCACTAGGCTCGCGCTCTACTACGCCCAAACCGAAAGAGACGAGGAAGCCCACGCCGAAATTGAACGCGTGCTTCGCATGAAACCCAACATGAATCTCGAAATCTGGGCCAATGCACAGTTTTTCAAGGATCGCTCTCAACTCGAACGCGACCTCGCCGACTTGCGGCGCGTGGGACTACCGGAGAAGCCGCCTCCTTCACCGCCGTCTGGTAACCAAGACTAAATCACCACACCTTCCTAATAAGAAATATAGACATAGGGACAGGGACGATCCTTTCCCATCCCTAATCGAGATACCTATGACAAATAACAATATGTCGAGGGCGCCTTAAGGTGAGCATAACGACAATCTATGTGCACCTGTTAACTTGTAAAATAAGGCGTTGAATTTCTTAAATTTTCAGTAAAGCTGCGACCTCCGCCTGTGGGGTCGACTTGTCCCGTCGTAGCCCGAAGGGCGAAGTCGGAAGCTCGCAGAGCGAAGCCCCAACATCCGCCTGCCGGGGCATAGCTCCGAAGGAGCTAAGACCGAACCTCAGATATCCGACATCCGATCTCTGATATCTGTCCTCTGTCTTCTGTCATCTGTCCTCTGCCTTCCGACCTCCGACCTCCGACATCTGATATCTGCGTGGCGCGCCATAGCTCAGAGAGCGACGGCGGGACCCCAATCCCATGATCGCGGCTTCTTGGATCCTCCAATAACCTTAATAACCTACCAACGTCCCCTAAGAATGTGCACCTGTTAACTTGAGTATGTCGTGCGCGTTCTAACAAGGAATTGCTGATTTCTCCGCTTGGTTTGCGTGTGCTTGCCGAGCCGTCTTGTCCCGTCGAAGCTCGACGAGCGAAGTCGGAAGCTTAAAGAGCGACGTGTGGGGTCGAAGCTCGGAGAGCGTAGCCCCACGGCGGGACCCCATTCCTAAGTATCCAGGACTTACGCGTTGACTTCGGAGTCATATGTTGATAGCGATTTTAAATAGTTTAAATTTCACCTATTTAATTTGACCAAATTCGATAAAGCCAAACCTGCTGAAAGGTGGGGACGGAAAACCACGGATCCGTTTCTCTTTTGAACCTGATCTGATCGCATTGACCTCAAAATCAATTTATTCTGGATGGCCGGGTTGCCGAAAGGTAATCCGGCTTTTCTATTCAGGAGTAGGTCTCTAAGCGCTTGATGAAAAGCGAATAGCCAATAGTGCATGCATTCCTGACATAATCATAGCAATCGGAGTGTGGTTCCGAAATCATTTAACGACCTCCTGTCAGCCACAAGCATAAATATGAAATGCCCAGAATGTAAATTCGAAGTTCCAGACGATTCTAATTTTTGTAATCATTGTGGTTGCCAGTTAGCTGAAACCCTAGTTGCCGATAAATCCTTCACTCCAGCTGAAAGCGAGCGCAAACAGGTCACAATTCTCTTTTCTGACCTATCCGGTTACACCGCCATGACTGAAAGGCTCGATCCGGAAGACGCCAAAGAAATCATGAGTCGGATCTTTGGAGATATCGCAAAGATCGTCGCAAAATATGAAGGATTTATTGAAAGATTTGTTGGCGATGCTGTTATGGCCGTATTTGGAGTGCCAAAGGCTCACGAGGATGATCCTGTGCGAGCAATTAAGGCTTCCATAGACATTCACAGATCGGTGGAAGAGCTTAATCCCCGGCTGAAAAATATCATTGAAAAGCCAATAGCTATGCACAGCGGTATTAACACCGGACTTGTTATTACGGGTGAGGTGAATCTGGATCATGGGACCCACGGTCTTACTGGTGATGCAATTAACACTGCCTCGCGCATTCAAGCTATATCAAAAAAAGGTGAAATCTTAATCGGATATGAGACTTATCGGCAGAGCGTTGGGTTTTTTGATTTAGAGGAACTTAAAGCTACAAATGTAAAAGGGAAATCTGATCCCTTGCGCATATACAGGTTGATATCAGCGAAAGAAGAGCCTTTGACTGTTCGTCGTCTTTCTGGAAGGAAAGCTGATCTTATCGGCAGGAATTCGGAAATATCGCAGTTGCATGAAGCTTTCGATGATCTCAAAAAAGGGTTGGGGTCTATAGTTTCTATTTCCGGAGATGCAGGAACTGGGAAAAGCAGGCTTTTTGAAGATTTCAAAAACAACCTTTATAATGAAAATGCAACGGTGTTTGAAGGGCACGCATTTCCCTACGCTCAAAACACTTCTTATTTCCCACTGATCGATTTTCTAAACAGGGCTCTTCAAATTAAAGAGTCAGATGCACCGAACGTTATAATGGAGAAAATTAAGGTAGGGGTTCAAGACCTGATTGACGAAAGCAATCAAATCGAACCATTAATTGGTAGTCTTTATTCGCTGAGTTCTCCCGAAATTGAAAATATTAGCCCTGAATTATGGAAATACCACCTTCAGGAAGCGATAAAGCTTATACTCGAAGGTTATGCTCAGAAATTGCCTACCATCTTTTTTTTGGAAGATCTTCACTGGGCAGATGCTCCCTTTTTAGAACTTCTCCGGAAGGCTTTGTTTGAAATCCACACTCCCGCTTTAGTAATATGCACCTACAGACCACCCTTTAGGCTTTTTACAAGTGACCAAATCCACTCCTTTTCCGGCAACTATCAAGACATACGTCTTGAAGACTTGTCCGAATCAGATGCCCAAGACATGGTTGCCTCTCTTTTGAAGACTGATTCTCTCCCTACTGAATTAAGCATTTTTATTAAGGACAAAGTTGACCGAAATCCCTTCTATCTCGAAGAAATAATCACTTCAATGATCGAATCAGATGGATTGGTCGAAGATGGTGGAGAATGGTCGCTTAGGAAAAAAGTGAGCGAGCTGGGTATTTCGTCTACAGTACAAGGTGTAATTTCGGCGAGGCTTGATCGGTTAGAGAAAAAAGAAAAACGCTTGTTGCAGGAAGCATCAGTGATCGGAAGGGTTTTTCTATACGACATCCTAAAGAGACTCACTGAATTTAGGGTCGAGATCGATATTTGTCTGAGCATACTTGAACAGATTGATCTTATACGAATCAAATCTTTACATCCGGATCTTGTTTATGCATTTAAGCATGCCTTGACTCAGGAGGCAGTATACAATGGATTAACTAAAAGGGATCGAAAGGCAATTCACGACCAGATTGGTCAAATAATTGAGCAATTGTTTTATGATAAACTTCCTGAATTCTATGAAATACTTGCGTTTCATTTCAAGCATGGAACTTCTACAGGAAAGGCTGTTAAGTACCTCATGAAGGCAGCCCAAAAAAGTTTTACACGATTTGCAGTTGCTGAGTCACATCAATATTACGAAGAAGCCTACAAGTTGCTCACAAATGAAAGAGTAGCCCTACAGCAAAGGGACGATTTACTGGTTGACCTGCTAAATGAGTGGGGGCTTGTGTTTCTTTGGGGGGTGCGGTTTCAGGTCTCATAGATCTTTTTAAACAACATGAAAATCTCGTCGAATCAACTGGAGATAAAGAAAAGCTGGGAACTTTTTATAGTCAGCTCGGGATTGCTCTATGTCACCGAGGAAAACTTGAAGAGTCATATATGTACCAATATAAAAGTCTCAAATTAGGAGAAATCGTTGCATGTCCTAAGGTTATTGGCCATTCGTGTCTTCGTCTCTCTGTTGTGTGTGCAAATCTTGGCCGGCTTGAAGAAGGTATAAAATATGGTGAGCGGGCATGTCATTTATCAGGTGATGCGAAGGCAGAATTGCCCCTCCACAGAGCTGGATTAGGCGCGCTAAATGCATTTTATTACAGCGGTAACATTAAAAAACTACGGGAGCTCGGTAAAAGGCTACGGGAAGAGGGAAAGAGGAAATCCGATACCCGTCATCTGGCGATTACAGATATCGCCTTCGGTACGGCCAATTTTTGCAGTGGCAATATAAAATCAGCAATCAAAACATTCAAATCTGCGCTTGATACTTCCCTCGATCCTATGCTTATTCAGCTTTCTGCGATCTGCCTTGGGTATGCATACTTAGCAGATAATCAGCATCAAAAGGCTTTATCAGTATCAGAAGAAGTGCTCAAATTTAGCGAGAAACATGGTTTTGAGTTTTTAGGCACCACTGCAATGGCATTCAGAGGATGTGCCTTAGCCGCTACAGGAGATCTGAACATTGGCTTAGAGTATATAGATAGTGCTATGTCGATTTGGCGAAAAACAAATAGACGATACACGTTGGCATTGGGGAACATTATTTACGGCCAGCTTTACCTGGGAATTGTCGAAGGAGGAGGTCCCAAAAGCCTCTCTTTAATGCTTAAGAATATACGATCTTTGATAAGGCTCGTTCCAGGTGCTTATCGTAAAGCCGAAAAGCATTTTAATAATGCAGTTAATATTTCCAGCGAAATCGGTGCTCGTGGACTACTTGGCCAAGCACATCTGAACCTTGGACGTCTTTATAGATCAAAAAAAAGAAAGGACCAAGCCCGAGAAAACCTTCTCAAGGCAATCTCAGTATTTGAGTCAATCGAAGCTAATGGCTTTGTTAAGCAGTCAAAGAACATCCTCAGTTCGCTTTAATTAATTGATCTCAAATCCTATTAGATCTTGCATGTCTCAAACAACCCAAGCATTTTCTCATCATAAACAGGATTAATATGGCCGCCACTGAAAAGCGATCAACTCTCGTCTTTTCCCGGAGGTTATGCTCAGTAATACCCCAATATGTCTTGTGTATGCGTTTCAAGCAATCAGATAGCGCGATCCGGCTATTTGATTTCAACCATTGTTCGAATCGATTCGCTGTGGATAACATCCCCGTATCCGCATTTTAGGGCATAATCGGTCAACCCCAGTGTATTGTGGCGATCACCAAACCTGCATAGGTGTTGAATGCGGCTATCTATGTGCACCTGTTAACTTGAGTATATCGTGCGCGTTCTAACAAGGAATTGCTGATTTCTCCGCTTGGTTTGCGTGTGCTTGCCGAGCCGTCTTGTGGGGTCGAAGCCCTTAGGCGTAGCCCCAAGCTCGTAGAGCGAAGACCGGTCCTCCGCCCTCAGACATCCGACCCTTATGTTTTTCTTATTGGCTGCACTGATCCGCATAGATAATATTTGAATGGGGTATGCCGGTTCTTGACAGATTGTAATGAATATCGCTGATTCCGTTTAACACCCCCGTATGAATCCTGTTTTCTGAATGCAGGCGAATCTCATCGCCGATATACCAGTGAAGGTGCTCAATCGGGATCGGTTCGCAGCACGGATAACGAGCCTTCAATGGTGTTGGATCTTGTTTCAGTAGAAGCGGCATTCGATACTGCTGGTAAATATTGTCACGATCAATGGTAGGATGCTGCAGGTTTGCACTCAGGGTGGATACCCGGTCGGCTACATAGTTCAGAAGTTCGACAATGGACAGGTACTTATCCCCATTACTGTCAGATTCGAGCGTTGAAAAGGCCTCTAGGATGCCTTTGGTGAAAAATCCATTTTTGACCTCGTCGCTTTCATAGGACAATTCACCGCCTTGACTTGAAGAAAAAACCACGGCGCCTGATTTTCGGGACAAATCATTGTAGATATATCTATTATGATCCCAAATCTTGGTCCATTTGGGGCGTTTTCCCATTTGTCGGAGCCTTACGCGAACCGATCGTGCGGTTCTGGGCTTGAAACCGTTGACATCGGCACGGGCAAAGTATTGGTCCTCGATGGTGTCATCGATTTCGCCTGACTCACAGGTGTCCAGGAGGACTTTTTTTTGCGGGGTTTGATGCGGCATAGAAATGATTCAAGCTTATCAAAGGAGACAGCCGTTTCAGAGAGATTATCAAGGGCGGAGTTATGAACCAGGTAATAATAGGTTTCGCGTTCATTCAGATCATGCAGCCCATGACCGGCTAAAAAAATGACCACCGTATCCTCGATGGTCGCATCACGCAGAAACCTCTCGGCAGCATCGATGCTGGTTTTGCTGACCTGTTCATCCAGAAAGGTTTTAACCCGAATATTACCAAATGCCCCTTTCATCTGTTTGAACATATTGCCCATATCGACCGCATCTTTTGCCGCATACCCTAAATTCAAGGATTCATCGCGATAAGAAGAAGCGCCGAATCCAATATAATAGAGATCGCCTTTGATCCTCTGATTATGATGTGCATGAATTACAGGCCGAAATGATTCAATTCCCTGGCTGTTGATACACGTGGCCTCAATTTTATTCTTACCGGCTGAAAGCTGGATGACTTCTTCAATCGTAGCTTCTTGGTTATTGATTTTTTTGCCCTCCAGCCCGAATAAAGGGACATCATTTAAATAGATATTATAATATTCGAGGGGATACAGATCATCCTGGAACCGGCAGATGACTTTGGCGGTTCCTCCGTTTTGAACCAAATCCATAATGTCGGCTTTTGGCGCGTGCAGATCAAAAGCAATTGCGGTTGCCTGAATACCCAAGCGGCTGAACCTTTTTTGATGTTGGTTATAAAAATGGTTGATGGGTTCTTCATTTCCAAATCCCATGGAAGAAAGAATAATATCCGGGCGGTTGTGCCGGAGAGACAGTTGATCGATGCTAAAGGAAGCCAAATTCTTTACGGCCGTTACAAGCGTCCCCCCCCTTTTGGAGCTGTCAAAATAACCCTCTGAGGTGTACGCGATCCATTCATCTCCTGAATTTACGAGATGGCACGATGCATTATTCGCTAGATTTTGAACGGTGAATAATGCGCGCTGTTTCTTGTAAAACAGGTACTTGCCGCGAAGTTTCAAGACGGTTCGTTCTCCAATTCTATCGTAGAGATAAAACTTATCATATTTATAATTATGGTCGGTTATTGGATTTTCAGACAGGGGATTCCAGACCTCATAGGTTCCGTTTTCCGTTTTAGACAGCATTAGCGATGCGTGCGCCAAATGCGTATTAGGATTTAATGGCCGCAGCTCTATTATTTCTCCCGGCTTAACAATCGTTTTTTCCAGTATGCCCGTGTCAAGATCATAGATCATGGTTTTTTCATTGGTTGTGGCAGCTACCCGCCGCCAATCCGGATCGACCATCATCTGCCGAAACATCGCGCCGGGTATGGTGTGATGGACTTTCCGGGTGATTAAATCCCAAACGTTTATGTTTTCATAAGATAAGGACAAGGCTTTTTGTTTTTCCGAATTGACCAGGATCGCTTGAAGGGCACTTTTATGGGAGTCAATTGTGCAGACCAGATTTCCTGTATGGGTAGACCAGATGCCCCCTTCGCCTTTATTAAACCGCATGTAATAGAAATAATATTCTTCGGGACTGAATTTAAAATGGTCGAACTGCAATCTTTCCGACTCCACGATTTGGATGTCATGAATGAGTTCGCCGGTTTCAACATTCAGGAGATGGATCTTTTTGTGTAAACTTGCCAGAATGATAAACCGTTTCCGGGGACTTTGAATCAATTTAAATATCCCGGAAGGGGCGGGCCGGGGAGTTTTACTATAAAGCATTGCCGGACCACCCGTTGCTTTATGAATTTTCACCTTGTGCGAAGTTAATAAGGTATGTGACGATAAATCCCAAATTTCGATACGGTTTTTTATATTTAATCCGATGATGGTTTTTCCGGTTGGGTCAAACTTGACTTGATACAATCCCTGAATGGTGTTTAACGGCTTTCCTGTCTTAGGTGACCAGACGGTTGTCACCGGAATCATCTGTTTAAATTCCTTGGAGGGGGTCTCTATGGTTGAAACGATATATTTCCCTTCAGGATCAATCCCAAACCATTTCATATCGTAATGTTCAGGAGTGAACCGGATGGTCGCTTTTTTGTTTCCGGTTTTTAAATCCCATACTGCCAGTTTGCCCCTCCTCGGATTCGTGACCAAAAAGTTTCCTTCCGGTGCCATCTGAAAATCATATACCGGCTTGATGGTCCGGATCGTTTTTAAGGCCTGTAAATCCCAAATCGAGGCGGTTTCCTTCACTTTGGTTACCAGGTACTTCAATCTGGAATCGACTCTGAACTTATCGATGTTTTCTTTCATCTTATCCTGGTTCGCCAAAGCATCGAACCTTCTGGAAGGGGCATCGGCCTGCAGGTCCCACATGCCGATTCTGCCAAGGGGATGCCCGAATACAAGATATCTGTCTGATGGATCAAACGTTATGGGCAGAACAGCCCAGTGATGGTTTTTTCCCAAGGTTTCACTAATTAGTTTGTCGTCTTTCAAACTGTATATTTTTCCGTCAAAAACCAGGCGATTGTCGGCATGATCCAGGGCCATTGTATTTGAAAGCATTGGATCCTGGGTTTTATAAAATATCCCCTTGAATTCTTTTATCAGCTTCTTTGAGTTCAAATCCCATATTCTTATGGCTTCTTTTCTTGATTTGGTAATCAACAGGGTGCCGGATAAAATGACATTGATGATCCCTTTTTCATGGACTTTATGTCTTCCAAACATTCGACCATTTGTGAAGTGCATGATTGCAAAAGTACCGTCACTGTAGCCAATGGCGAAACGGTTGCCTTTACGATCCTTGGAAAGAGCGGTGATTTGTTGAGAATAATTGCGCTGATTCGTGAGTTTTCTTGCTATTTTTTTATTCACTTATATTCCAGATAATTACGCTGTCTTTCGCAGCAGATGCCAAATAGTCGCCAGTATCGCTGATTGCGATGGATACAATGCTTTTTTTGTGATCGAGTTCCATCATTTTTTCATCCGTAATCAGACTCCATAATTTAATTTTGCCGCTTTTTCCGGCAGCGGCGAAAAAATGACCCGTGGGTGAAATCTCGATCTGGCTGACGATATCGCTTCTCTTATATATGGACCGTTCCACCTGATGCTCGATGGTTTTTAGAAGAAGACCATTGTTAAAACCCCATATTTTAATAATGCCACTGTCATCAACAGATACAATAAACCGCCCAAGAGGATCGACTTCAATATCTTGAATCTGTTCTGTATGACCATTTTGAACTACAAAAGAGATATCGGACTCCGGATGATGAAATTTGGGAAGGATCTGCTCTTGGGCGACTATTGTTCGCAGCTTTTTTGTTTCCGGCGGCTGGGGGGGTCTTTTTCAGTGATGAAAAGGGTTTTTGCTATAAAAAATGTCGTAACAATCAATAAGACAACCAGCGCGCCGATTATGCGCGAGGTTGTAAACCGGCAAGGAGCATCGGCTGTCTGTACCAATGGCGCTGATATGTCGTCTTCATCAGGCGGAGTTTTTCCCTGGATCCTGTCTAAATAAGCTGTCGCTTTTTCATATAATAATCCACAACGCGGACACGCCGCAGCCGAAGTGCCGGTGTGAAGCACGTCATCCCGGGGTTGCCCCTGATAACCACATTTGACACAGGGTGTATTCGGATCTGTTGGATGTTCCGGCATGGAAAGTTAGCCTTCAGTTTTGATCGACCAGGCAGCCTCATAAAATTGAACGCCATCTGTAAAGTGTGAGTCGCGCGTTCTCACCCGAACGCTTCTTGACTTGAATCCAAGTTCTTCAGCGGTTCCATCATATAAGTGCAGACCTTGTTCCAGCGGTTGTAACTGAATGGATCCAAGCGGGAGATCACTTGCATAGATCGCTAATTTTTCAAAACCAAAGGGAGGGGATACCTCTAAATCGAATTTATCCTCAATACCCGGAATTGAGTATATTTTACCGGCCTTAAAATGAGACATGTTCCGATACCGATTTGGCAGGAGTTGGATGATTTCCCCTGTTGAAAAAAAATTAAAAATTTGTGCATAAAAATCCTGGTTTCCCTGAATGTATATTTCAAATTTTTCTCGATTCTTGTAATTGCGCTTCGAAGTCCAAATGCTGACGGTTAAAGGGGCCGTCATGTTCAGACAAAGTCGGTTCCTGGCCTCATTTTCCATTTCGTAGATGACATCCGCCTTTATTCTCACCCGGTAGAAATTATCAGAATCTACACCCAGGTCTTCTTTTTCTAAAATTTCGATTTGATCCGGTTCTGTCCAGAAAAGCTCTTTATCGGTAAGGCTTTGTTCGTCATTTTCCCTTAATCGATATGTTAGATATCGTCTTGATGCCTCAAGCGCATTTTCTTTTGCATCCGCTATGGCTTCCTGACGGGCTGTTTCAATCGATTGGGGATGTTTAACTTTTGCCTTGCCTTCAACTATCTGAATGCAGGAATAAATTTCTGTATCCGGTTGTTTTAGTTTGGGGCCGTAATCTTTACCTTGAGTGACGACGATTTCAGTTTTTTCTACTGGTTCCTCATCCGGATAAAAAAGAAAATATTCTGCACCTAATAATATCGATCCACCAATGACAGTAATTATTATACCTATCCAAATTTCTCTTCGTATTTTTAGTTTCATAAGTCGGATTACCTTAGCGCATTTCTTTAAATGATCTATGTATTGCGTCACTATAGGGTTAGGTAGAATTTTGGGTAATGTAGCTATTTTATTACAAAACAGGGTGTTATGTCAATTTTTGCCATCAGGATAACAGCGATAGGATAATGCAGACTTTTACAGAAAGGCGTTTCAATAGGTAGAAAAGGCGAAACTCCAAAATTAGACAATGGTATAGCTTTGGGTCGTTCTATCCAAAGGAAGTAAACCGCCTCGGGTTTGATGGAGGCCCCCATTTCCAAGTACCCTCTGTCCTCTGCCTTCCGACCTCAGACATCCGATATCCGACATCTGACATCAGACCTCCGACATCCGATATCTGCGCTCTGTCTTCTGTAATCTGTCCTCCGTCCTCCGTCCTCTGTCCTCTGTCTTCTGTCCTCAGACATCCGACATCTGTCCTCTGCCATCCCCGTCCCCCATTTTTAACGTTTTTCCTTGTGCAATTCGTCATATCCTGTTTAATATCGCTCCATCCACCCTTAAATATCACAATCCTTATCTAACACACCGTAATCTATTTAACTATCTATTGATAACCCGGCTTCGTTCTTGAACTTTTTATCCCATATTTTAGAGTGATCACCAAAATATGCGGCAAGCTTCGAGATATCTGAATGTATTTTTTGTCAATTCGTTACAGTAGGGGAGACCTCATGACCGAGTTGATTCCAATCGAACGGATATCGGAAAAAATACTGATCATCCGTGGTACCAAAGTCATGTTGGATCGTGATCTTGCAGCTCTTTACGGTGTGGAAGTTAGAACGCTTAAACAGGCAGTAAGGAGAAACAAGGATCGATTCCCCCCTGATTTTATGATTGAGTTGACCAACGAAGAAAGCCATCTTTTAAGATCACAATCTGTGATCTTAGAACCGGGAAAGTACTCAAAATATCCGCCCTTCGCATTTACGGAACAAGGTGTGGCCATGCTTTCCAGTGTTCTGCGCAGCAAGCGCGCTATCCAGGTAAATATCCAAATAATGAGAGCCTTCACCCAACTGCGGGATATGCTGACGGCTCATGAGGAGCTTAGACAAAAAATCGAAGAAATGGAGAAAAAATACGACGAAAACTTCGCGATCGTGTTTGAAGCTATCAAGGAACTATTGAAGCAGGAAGAGAGGCCTAAAAAGAAAATTGGGTATACGGCCAGGGAAACACAATTCAAATACGGCACAATAACATCTTAAAAGCACCGCAGCTGACCACGTTTCCTGCCTGTCCTTCTGCCATCTACCCTCTGCTTGTGGGGTCGTAGCTCCGAAGGAGCGAAGCCCCAACCTCCGCCCTCCGCCCTCAGACATCCGACATCTGATATCTGTCCTCCGTCCTCTGTCCTCCGCCCTCTGCCCTCGCTTGCCGCGCCAAAGCTCAAAGAGCGGCGGCGGGTGCTTGCCCGCCATCTTGTCCCGCTTGCCCTGAGCGCAGCCGAATGGGTCGTTTTATCGGGTCGTAGCTCGGAGAGCGAAGCCTGAAGCCTTGGCGAAGACGGACTTGTGGGGTCGAAGCCGAATGGCGAAGCCCCAAGCTAAGAGAGCGACGTGTGGGGTCGAAGCTCGGAGAGCGTAGCCCTACGGTGGGACCCCATTCCTGTTTCAATAACCTTAATAACCTACCAACGTTCCCTAAGTCGTTCGCTACGGTGTCAGAAATCTGCGAGACGATTAAGACCGCAGTCTTAGCTCGATACCATATTGGCGCGATATGTTAAAAGGTTGGCGCTGATTATCATGGATAGAATTGCCCAATGCACTATGTTGTCTTGCAAACAACTACAATTTTCGTAAAAACAATGAAACCGATATACCTGCATGCAGTTTTCTCATTCGGAATGAATAGAATGAATTCAGGCTGTTCATAAGTTAAGCGACACTAATAGAGGTTAGGAGGGGGACGTGGAAGGAACGGGGTTCCTGGGATTTTTATTGATGATTTACCCCCTGATAATCATCGGGTTCATCGCATATATCAAGGCTCTCGTAAACGCTGCTAGTCATGGAAAGTGGGCCTGGTTCTCACTCATGTTTCTGTTTTGGCCTCTTTTCTTCTTTTACTACATGGGCGCATACGACAGTTCATATAACGGACAAGAGAAGTCATAAATTGGCTATATCGTTATAAGGCAACCTTATGTTTCCCCAAAACAAATTCAATATAATTACCCTCAAAAACACACGAAGAACCAGGGAGCATAAATGGAAGTACTAATACTATTTTTATTGGTGATTTTTGCCGTCTTTGTGGTGGCTCGCTTCGCTTCCAGGACAAAGAGGAAAATACGTAAATACACCAAGCCTCTGAAGCAAAAGAGAAGCTATCAAAGTCCCAGGAAAAGTTTTCCTGAAAGGCAGTCTGCCCTTAATGAACAACAAAAAAGCTCTCAAACAGCGTATAAAACGAAATCTCAACGTAAATCTCAAATCATAGAGTGGATAGAAAATTTTCCAGAGGTGAAAGTCGAACACATCATCGATGGCGATACGGTAATTGTCGTTAAGAATTGGGACAAAATAAAAATAAGGCTCGATTCAATCGATTGTCCGGAAGCTGGCCAGCATTGGGGGGATACTGCAAAGTATGGTCTTATTAAATTAATTGGAGGACGGAAGGTTCGATTTGAAGAGCATGGCATCGACGCTCACTAAAGAACTATAGCTACACTGTATGTTCAGCATGGAGACGGATCTGAATGGATGAATGTAAATGAAAGAATGGTCACCCTTGGTCACGCATGGGTTATGCGCAGGTTTTACAAACATTTACCTAAGCCAAGACAACAAAAATTGAATCAACTTGAACGATGGGCAAAATCCAAACGTGTAGGCCTGTGGAAAACAGAAAGCCCATTACCGCCATGGAAGTGGCGGAAAACTGAAAATGAGGTCAACTGATCGTGTTTGGTCAGGCGACCGCAAATAATTGGAATCATGTAAGGAGCAACATAATTACCTGCTCTCAGCAACTGATCCAGAATGCTTAAATGCAAGACTTGACCCCATTCTCACACATTAGCTTGGTCCGACCCCAGATCCCCTGCAGCGAGGAGAAACTCGCTGAGCGAAGTAAAAACAGAAAAAGTTGTGCGACATGTAAATCGGGCTGTATGTAACAGTTCGATGTTAAACACTTAAAAAACTGATTGATTGAACGACTATAGAATGCCCTCCTAATTTCACATTATATATGAATAATCAAATAGACCAACAGAACTATTTAATCTTAGATTTAACAACTTTTTATTTAAATCGATGAAATATCATACAAGAATTTTGTGTTGATGGTTGTTCTCCCATTCGGTGATTGAAGAATAAAGCTCTGAATCTTTAAAATCATCGTAGCTGTAGGCCAATCGAAATACTTTTTCCATATGTTCCCTATTAGCAGTTGTCGCTTGTATGCTAGCAAAAAGCCTTCGTAAGCCTATAGCAAATAATCCGATTAAATCATGGCCACAACACACCTCTTTAACATCAAAATCATTTCCTATTTTAACAGTTTCTTCGAAATATTGTTTAATTTCTTCATCTGTAAAGACTTGGTCGTTATAATCTTTTCTCTTTGCGTTCTTTTTAGTTAAATGTTGTAGATGTCTAATCAGAGAATCTATGTCTACTACAATAGTATTTTTTCTTGTTGCTTTCTTATAGTCCAAACCTTCAAACACTAAAAAAAGATCGTTTTCTATTGATGCTAATCTTAAAAAACCAATTTGTTTAGCATGGCTATAAATGAATCCTCTAAGATCATCATATTCATTAATTTTTTTCTCCGTGCACAATTCCTTTGCTATCCGGTCAAAAGCATTACTGGTGAAAATCATCCCTTCGGAATCATGAGTATCTGTAACAAAAATGTTCCTAGGCAAGGCAGGGATTTCCGTAACTCTCCAAAAGTCTGAGTCGACTATTGCGGCTACCCCCGCGATATTGTCACGATTAATAATTTCTATTGCGGCAAGAACATTGTCCTTACCATGAGCTACGACCAGATGACATTTCTTTGGGTCAACAAACTTATCATAGAATTTCGTGTCATTTTTTCCTTCAATAACTAATATGGTACCTGGGAAACTATCCTTCGTCATTTCAATTTCTGTGGCAATAGTCTCTTCTGTTACCATATTAAGCATGGGAGCTACCTCCCAGGTTTACCATGAGATTTCTACGATCATGAATGATTGAAGGGGAGTGGGTAGCGACTAGAAAATCCAAATCAACCAATTCTGAAATTCTTTCAAGGTCTGTTAAAAACTTATGCTGCCATGTTACATGCAAAGATAGTTCTGGCTCATCAATCATAATAAAAGATTTTTCTGGAACCTTAAATAAAAGTTCAAATGCAAGCACCAATTCATGCTGTTCTCCAGAAGACAGTTGTCTTAATGGAATCTTCTCTCCTGATTCCAAATTAAATCGAAAACCATCAATTTTATTTATAGTGAATGTTTTAAATAAGAACCGCGAATTTATAATATCGTTGAACAATTCGATTTTCAATAAAAGGGGATCAAAAACTTTTAGTTTTTTATCTATATCGGATAGGTAGTACCATAGTACTTTAAGGTCATGGTTACTCAAATTCCTGTTTGGTAAGGATACTTGTTTTTCTTCATCAATTAGCCCCGCTTTCATCAATCTTTCGCGATATAGGCTTTGGTTCATATATTTGCTTCTTATCCAACCTTCTGTTGCTGTTTTAGGGGTGGTCTTTTTTCTTAATATCCTATCTGGAAATGTTCTATCTAATTCGGCCGCCTTAGACCCAGACAAACTTAATTTCTCTTTAAGCATCTGAGCCATTTCTAAAGCATATTGCTCGACAGTGTTTTTGGCTTTGACTCTTTTTCTTGGGTGAGTGTATCTAACATCGTCTTGGCCTAATATCAGGAGGCGTTGAGTCTGGATAAAATATGTGTTTATGGTATTTAGAAGATCTTTTAGTTCTGCCGGTATTGGACTTTTAACTCTTCTTCTAATCGGTAATGAATCTTTGTATAGATCAAAAACTTCCTCTAAAGAAATTTTAGAATTGTCCCGGAGGTCTAGCCATGTTCTCGGCCCAACCCTGTCCAGGAATGGAAGGTATTCATCTATAGCACCTAAAGGGATCCCCCTCCCTATATGTTTTACTATACTCTCCGAGCTTATAGTGTCTTTTACTATTATATTTCTTCCCTCTTTAATATTGAAAGACAGCTTTCTCTTATCATGTTTAATAAACGTTAGTTGTATGCCGTTTGTGAATTTTATTATGATTTGAGAAAATGGCACCTGTAAAACTGCAAATATTTTCTTCTCTAAAATATCTTTTAAGAGTTGTAGAATAGTTGTTTTACCTACTCCATTTGGTCCATGTATTATTGTGATTCTATCTCTGATTCTCAATTTAATATCATGGTCGAAAAGACCGAATAGCTTTTTAATTTGAATATTCATTACCTGCATCAATTTTCTCCTAATTGAGGAATACATGTAATGTCCATTATTTTGCCAGTAGAGATATTCATATGGTATTAAAACTGCGTCCTTGGTAAATACTTTACAATGATTTATGATGAAGATTTTCTACGCGATAAGTTCGAAGATGTTTGATATACCCAACGAGCATCAGATGCCTTTATTTGAAAATGCCTATCAAACGCTTTATTAGCGGTATCCAGAGTTCCATGCCGCCTTATTTCCTCTTAAGAAAAAACTCTCGTAACGCTATTGCTTTTCTGTTTCTGGTACCGCATATAAATATAAACTTTCTATCTTTAGTTTTTTGCAGGCACGTTTCTATCATTTATAAAATTATTTTTCACAAAAATTGTTTACCTGCTTTTGCTCTTTTTACATCATGCATATGCCTGAAGAAGGGTAAACGTGGAAGTCGCCTGGACATAGATTACAGTAGCTCAATATCCTTTTCCTTATATCCTTAGAAGCCATAACCGTCTTATTGAGACATAAGATGTCAGCCACTTTATGCCCAACAATATTTTAGGATTAATATGGTGCGAAATTCTATAGATCTCTTCGATTATGGCAGTTTGTGTTCCCTTATCGATTATTTTCTTCAATCCCAATGTAAAAGGTGTTACTGGAAATTCTGGCATGGGAATCCCTTCACGCCTCTTAAGCCAAACAAAGAAACTATGAAGAGCTGATTTCATATTCTATTTGGTCTTATCTGAAACATTCTGCGAATGTAAAAAGTCTTCTATTCCACCATAAACTATTGATTTAACATTTTTATTTTCCCAGGCTTCGGTGGCTCAATCCATTTAACTTCTGAGGTTATTATACGATTTCGGTTTAACCTCCTTCTATTTGACTTCAAGCCACTTTAACGCCTGGTTTTTAAATCCTAGCGGATTATTAGTCCTGTAGTCTCTTGGATCGAATGTTCCCTGATCCACCTCCCATCCAAGCCCATCCAGAAATCTCTAAGCATCACTAAAATGCGAAAACTGCTTACGAGTCCTTTCTGCCAAATTGAACTCGAAAGCGGCCTGTTGCCATTTGCTTAGGATGGTTAGGGTAAAACAGCCCTTGCCTGTGGTCATCGTGAACGTAGTTGCTACCGCATACTGGACATTCCTGGTCTGAGAATATACGTCCCCGCATACAGATACCTCCAGTAGGTGTTTGAATGGGCGTACCATGTATGCTGGCCATAGTCAACAAAACATTCTTAACTATTTGAATTAAAAGTAAAAATTATCGAATCTTTGCTTATTCCAAGTCCCCCATCTTTTTCCGTTTTTACTAACAAATTATCTATTTCTTTGGTATCTATTTCAACTATATATCCTCATTATGCTTTATAATATCCCTTTTATTCTCAAAATTCGATATATGGGATATCAGTTTTTCCGCGGCAAGCATCACTCATTTTTAGATATATTTCGCAATCGTGCGAGTTGTGCATCCTGCCATAAGATAGCATTTTCCAGACAATAAATATCGGTATCCCGCAAATGTCACAGCCGTGTATTATTCATTTATTTTCGGATTGTCCCATTTAACGGTTGAAAAAGGTGTTGACAA
>Ga0056119_1000085_pt1 | contig 22103 bp, 22 predicted proteins | sample WorMettaBAHAMAS1_FD_80076 | JGI IMG/M metagenome (GOLD analysis project Ga0056119, IMG submission 80076) | Marine gutless worms symbiont microbial communities from Max Planck institute for Marine Microbiology, Germany - Olavius tantulus BAHAMAS.1 ...
AGTGGAAGAAAAATCAACTTGATTTTATTCCACTTGAAATAATGATCCTAACTTGGTTTTATGGTATAGTTCTAACATAATTACAATTATTTTTTAGCCAACCGTTAAATGGGACAATCCGTTTTTTTTATATCTCGGCAATAAATTTATACTATATTGTAATAATTGTATAAAAAGTTTATTTAAATCCACATTATGGTAAATGCGGTGACTCGATTAAAAATGTTATAATGCAAGACCTGACCCCATTATACTTTTTTGGACACCGTTTATCCTTGCCGGCGAAATCGAGCGAATCCAGGCAAAGGGTGACGACGGATCAAGAAAGTTCTTCCACTGCCTCGGACATGAGCCGGCCGATGGGCATGTTCTGGGGCACTGACGCTCGGCTGCCGAATAATCCAAAGTCGCCAATCGGGCGCGTACCGAAGCCGGAATATCGCGAAATTCCACCTGCGCCCGAAAATGATCGCCGTAGCTGCGTGCATACATGAGGCATCGCATAATTTGGCCCACCGGAACGTCAGCGGCAAGCATGGACTGGCAGGTGTCGGTGCAGCCCGCACAATAATTGGCGGCAGTGGCCTGGGCCTCGGCTTCGAAACAGCGACGATATGAAGCGCTCAGGCGCGCCTGATTCACTGCGGCTTCGGTGTTGGCTTTGAGGATGGCCAATGTGTTCATTTGGGAACAGACGGCCGCGATCCGCTCGTCGGTCCAGACAGATAGTAATCTCGCTTGTTCCTTTGTCATCCCTTTGTCCATAAATCGCCTGGCCAGGGCCCGGCTCTCGGCACTTTCAAATCCCATGCGGGCCCAGGATGAAGAGGCCTGGGTTTTCATTGCCGTCAGCCCGATGCCGGCTTTGTGGCAGGCGTCGATGGCCCGCTTCATCTCATCTGTGGTCATAACTCTGTAGTTGTAGGTGGTCATGATCCCATCGATCCAGCCGAGGGTTGCAGCATGGGACAGGCTCTTGGCCATATTGGAGTGGGTACTGAACCCAAACAGGCGGATCTTTCCCTGGGATTTCATTTTTTCGACCCAGGCTTTTATCTCCGGAGTCAATTCCGACCTGGCATCATCCACCGCATGCACAAAAAAGAGATCGAGATAATCCGTCTTGAGGTTATTCAGAGAGTCATTGAGTTCGGCGGTTAAGCCATTCGCATCCCGGTTGACTGACTTGGACACCAGAAAAATCTTCTTCCGGTCATCGGGATATTTGGCCAGATACTTGCCGATTCCCGGCTCACTCCCCCACCGATTGTAGTACTGGGCGGTATCCCAATAGGTCACACCCCATTTCACCGCCTGCCGGAGCAACAACTGGTTGGCACCGGTGTCGAACATGGTGCCCAACGACAGTATCGGCACTTGAATGCCGGTACGGCCAAAAGATCGGGTGCCCACCTTCATGGCGGCGGCATCGGTAACAGCCGGACCGATGACCGCGCCGACCATGCTGCCGACACCGGCAGCCCCAACAACCTGCAGAAACTTGCGACGCTTGATGCCGGATTCCTCTGTGGTCATAGCGCTACTCCTTTGTTTGTGGGAGCCCGGCCCCGGTGAGTAAGGCATGGGCCCGGCTTCGTGTTTCGTTTTCGGAAGGCACATGAATTGGCGCCCGGCCGCGCACCGGGCATTCGTGCTGGTGGACCCGGCAGCCGATGCATCGGTGGGGGTCCACAAACACAGCGGCCGACGCTTCCTGCCGGAGCGCGGCCATTGCCGGCCTCGACCGATCGGTGGATGTGCTCCCGAGGGTTAAGACCCGTCATCACCGATCTCCTGCAACCGTTTCCGGATTCGTTCGGCAAGGGTCAGGGCGGTTTCCCTGTCCGGGGCCTCGTGCACGCCGATCACGTAACGCCCCTGGTGAAGCACGACCTCGATGGTATCCAGAATATCGATGACGGCAACTTCTTCCGGTCCGCCCAAGGACGTACCACCGAACTCAAGATAAAAATCCCGAACGGTCTCGGCCGTGGACCGTGCCGACTACGCCGATTCCCGCCGGGCCACATAGGCGATGATGCCGACCCCATCGTGCTGGTATTGAGCCGTTAACACCTGGTTGAACCCAGTGATACCAAAGGCATCGGAGGCCACAAGGGACCGGCTGCCCGACACCCGGCCGTCCTCCGGGAATAGGGCCATCTCGGTCAGATTGGCCGCATCCGCTCCGATCCGGTCAATGAAAGCCGCTGCCATGGCCTCGGCAGCCGTCATCAGGGAATCCGAAGCTTCGGCACCCACCAGTTCCAAATAGTAGCGACCGTGTGCTAAAAACCATCCATTGGGCGTGGCATAGGCAAACGGGGTGGGACCGCCGGCCTCCAGATCGCCCCGGCGTTGCATACTTAACACGGAAAAGGCGTTGCGGGCTGTGCCCATATCGTAAACAAACATTTCAAACCAGAGGGCCGAATCAATGGTCAGGGCGAACCGCTGGACCTTTAGGGACCGAAAGCCGGCGCTGAAATAGAGTTCCGCCTTGCCGTTGATCTTGTCGGACAGCGTATCCGGATCGAAGCGCTCCGGAGGAGAGAACGGTCGAATCTCGGCGGGCTCCAGATCTGCCAAGGAGAACGACTCCGTGGCGGTTGTCGATTCCGATAGCATCTGCAGGGCTTTCACCGCCGGATTGAACCGATATTGAACGGTGTATATCCCCAGGACAATAGCTGCCAATACCACCAGTATGCCGAACGACACCAATCGCTCCATACGGGTCACGGCACGTTTTTCAGACGCCGGGGTCAATAGTACCTCTTATTCGGTTCTTCGATTCGACCTTTTTCATTCAACCATAGTCGCATGATTGCATGTGAAAAAAATTAGCTTGCCAATTATATATTTTATTGAGTATCCAATCTCCCATCAAACGCACCTATGCATCTGCCTGGAATTTCGCACACTATATCGGGTTCTCTGCACCTTGACGCATTTGCCGTATCGCGTCAACAATCCAGCCCCCGAAAATAGGAATCAGGGCAAACACAGCTCCGTACCCCGATTTCAAAGACTGTTTCAGATTATCCTCACTTCGCTCTGCTTACGAAAAAGATAGAGCGCGGTCAGAACAGGTATGGGACTGCAGGTGCCTCAACCGGTTTGATCAGGGGCTTTGAAACCATTGGCACAGGTTTGCCATTGATCAGCTGAAGATCGAAAATCCCATCCACCGGCACCCACTGGTCCTTGGTAAAAGCCCCTACCTGATCCGATTTTCTGCCTTAGCGGCGTACTTATCCAGGGAAAATGGATCGATGTCGATGTGGTGTACAGAGGGCGAACGCAGATAGCGCATGCGGCAGTTTCGGGTGCACCGGCGCTATTCATGCAGCAATTCATCATGAGGGTCGAGAATTCGAATATCATCGTGTGTCAGCGGCGACTGATGCAGCAGACAATGCCCCAGATGAACGCCGTGTATGCCGCCGCCGATGATCAGCATTTGGAGCATTGCAGGGTTGTCTCCAGTTTTCAAAGTTCTGAACGATGCGTCAGAGTCGGCCGCCTTCGAGGAGCTGCCGGTAGTGCGGCTGGGGCATCAGGCCTAAAAACGCCCGCTCGATGACTTCGCTCAAAGACGGATGAATGTGCATGCCGGCAACGATGGGAATGATCACCCGCTGGGGGGTGTACATCAAATTCACCACTTCTTGTATCAGTACGGATGCCTGCGGGCCGATGACGTGGGCTCCGAGGATCTTTTCGCCATCGCCTACAACGACCTTGGCAAAATACCCGCTCAGTCCCATCGCATCCCCTTTGGTGGTGTGCTCAAATCGCTGAAATCCGATCAGCACATTATCGGGGCCGAAGCGCTGGACCGCTTCGGCCTCTTTCATTCCCACCGAGGCAATCTCCGGCCAGGTGAAAACGGCATGGGGTACTGCATGGTAATTGACCTTGACCCGTTCTTTCAGCAGGGCGTTGTAATAGACGATCTGAGCTTCATGGTTGGCGACGTGCTTGAAGAGGTGTTTGCCGTTGGCATCCCCGAAGGCCCAGATATTCGTCTGGCTGGTCTTCAGGTATTCATCGGTGACGATCCAGCCGGCCTCGTCGACCTCGATGCCGGACAGTGCGGGCTGCAGCAGATCGGTATTGGGTGAACGGCCGGTGGCGACCAGCACCTGTTCGGCTGTCACCGAAATACGGCGGTCGGAACTTCGGTGCAGCACCTCCACCTGCTTTAGCCCGGAGGGATCCTCCGACAGTCGCAGGGCCTCGTGATCGAGGAGGATTTTCATGTGGGGCGACATCTTTGCTGCCGCCAGCTGGCTGACTTCAGGCTCTTCTTCCGGAAGAAATTGCGGGTTTCGGCCGATGAGGGTGACCTCGGCGCCCATGGCCGCAAAAAAATGGCCGTATTCCGCTGCAATGTAGCCGCCGCCGATGATGGCGACCGATTTCGGCAGGGTGGTGATGTCAAGGATGGTATCGCTGGTGTGGTACGCGACGCTATCGAGCCCTTCGATATCCGGCAGATGGGGTCTGGATCCGGTGCACAACATGATCAGCCGGGATTCGATTCGGTCCTTGCCACCGATTTTCAGGGTATACGGTGCCGTGAACTCGGCCGGTGCCCTGTAGTAATCGATGTCCTTGGCCTTTTTGAGACCGGATTCGATCCGTTGGATTTCGTCCCCGACGCTGCTGCGCACGCGATTCATGATGCTTTCAAAATCCGGGACAATTGTATCCGTGCGGATACCGAGTCCTTGTGCTTCTTCAATGATGCGAACGACCTCCGCAGGATACAGCAGCATTTTGGTGGGCACACACCCTTTGGTCAGACAGATTCCGCCCGGGGGGTCCTTGTCGACCACGGCGATTTCGGCACCGGGATGCATCTGCCGGTAAGCTTCCACCAGCATCATGGCCGAACCGGTGCCGATGGCGATCAAATCATAGGTTCTCATTGGTTTCCTTTCGGCTAAGGATCCGTTTCCTGGGAACGATAGATGCCATGACCGACTGGCCCAGGTTTTCGGCTTTCTGCAGCGCTTCGGCTCCTATGCATATTGAGGCCGTTAATACGGTAAGGAGAGGGAATCAAACTCCGGTCACATACTTTTAGGGAGCGCGACACCGGTGTCCGAGCGGAGTCGAGGACACCGTAGAGCCTGTCAGGCAAACTGCTCGAATGGAGTTGCTTCATCGATAAGCATGATTGGTATGTCCTGACGAATGGGATAGACATACTGCTTGTCTTCGCGTACCAATCCAGAGTCAATCTTTTCCTTGACCTCTTCCCCAGCGCGATTCTTCAGGTCGCCTGCGGCAATTTTTGCATTGATCCTGTCAACGATGCTGTTTTCAATAACGGCAACATCCTGTTTTGTTTCGGGACAACAAAGAATGTCTAGCAGTTGTTGATCAACCATATAATCCTCCAGAGAAATGATCTAGGTCTATATCTGGCAAATGTTGTTTAGTAAAACGCATGCTCATCGATTCAGGTGCGCATGCGTTCATACATGATACTGCTTTTCTTAGTAGAGATAATGCTCTGGCTTATATGGGCCATCAACAGCAAAGCCAATATAGTCGGCTTTTTCTTGCGTCAGCCTTTCACTTTGATTCGCGAAACAGGACGTGCTTTCGGACAATGGGGTCGTACTTTCGAAATTCCAGTTTGCCCGGTGTACTGCGCTTGTTTTTAGTTGTTGTATAGCGGTAAGCACTTTTTGTACTTTTCAATTTAACGATGATCCGATTTCCTGATTTGGGCATAATAGTTCTCCTTCCGGCAGTAAAATGCCTTTCATGAAAGGCATGCCTTGAATCCCATATTGAGAAAATCGCGGCTAAGGTCTCGACCGATAAAGACCAGATTGTTATGACGCTCTTCCTTTCCCCAGGCCCGATCGAATTTACCCTCAAAGAGCATGTGGACGCCCTGAAATATGATGCGCTTGTCATGGTCCATACCCATCGTTCTTCTTAAGGTCGACAGGACAAGGAGAGTGTCTGAGTTTGCCCAATGCCTACTTCCTTCTACGTCTTTTTTCAGCCTCGTGAGCCTGTTGCGCCCCCAGAGATAAAGTCGCTATCGGTCGGGCATCTAAACGCTTTACGCCAATGGGTTCGCCCGTTACCTCACAATAGCCATAGGTGCCTTCCTCGATCCTATTGAGAGCGGCCTCTATTTTTTCGATGAGTTTACGGTGGCGGTCTCGTGTCCTTAGTTCAAAACTTGTTGTCGCTTCCTGCGTGGCGCGGTCGGTTGGATCAGCATATCCTAAACTTTATTGGATCATTTTGGCTACTGTTTTCCGCGATTCTGCAATAAGGTCTTCACGCCACCTCATCAATTTATCGCGAAAATACTGCCGTTGTCTTTCGTTCATGTACGGTTCGTTTTCTGACGGCCGATAGTTTGTTTCGGACTTGGCTTTCATATTTGACCCCCATTGCACCGGAACCTGCTGAGCCATTTCCAGCCCTTTCAAATTGCAGTCTATATTTAGATTCCGGAGTTTTTGATCTGTCTCTATTGCTTGTCATGCAGGAACCTCACAGGAAACGATGATCAGGCAAATGATCGTGATGGTATAAGGCTATCGTTTGACTCATCATCAATCGACCGGTAGACCGCATAAAAGCAATAGTAACCTGATGTCAAAGATGGCGTTACTAAAGCGTGATGATATGGTCGACCCCATCCGCTTTGCATTTGGCGAAAAAATCAGTCCAACACCCGCACGTAACGTTCTCGATGCAATTCACAGCTTCGGGCTTGTCAAGCGTGCAGGCATCTTCTCCGCAGCAATTGCCTTGCGACAGTCCACGTTCCATGGAGCATTGGGAGCATGAAACCAGAAGAATCTGCTTTTCCGCCGCAACTTTTGCCAGGCGTTCTCCAATGGGGTCGCCCTGGCGCAGAATGAAGTTGTTGTCGTCGAAAAAAAGAATGGCGGAAACATCCGCACCCAAGTTGCCATTTTCCAGTTGATGCAGAATCATGTTGCCGAGTTTGTAAGTTGCCGTGCGACCGCTGGTGTTGAATACGTAAGCGACTTTCATTTGAATCTCCTCCTTGCTGTTTCAGGCTCTCATGACATCAAAGGCGTAAAAAATTGCGCACCGAAATCAACCGCTTCATCCAAAGTAAAAACTTCCCTGTTCGCAGGATCTTCGGATAGCCATGTATCGGCAATCATCTTGTCTTTGAAAAACATCTTATGAATAGAACAATGACCACCCCCAAGCCAGTACCAAACAGCTGAAAACGGCGGCGGTTGCCTGCCGGGCCATCAGGCGAATTGCGAACCGCCAACCGAGTTCGCGGGCGATGGCAAGTACCGTCACCAGACACGGCAGGAAAATGCCCGCCAGCGTTACCGCCGTGAGCACCTGCAACGGGCTTTCAAGGGGTACCTTGAGGGTACCGGCCTCCATGTTCAGAAGTCCGATGGCCAACCCGTCCTTGCGGATGGAACCCAGAACTACGGCCAGGGCTGCTTCTGGCGGCAGATTGAAAAGTGACATCAACGGTCCCATCAGCCGGCTGCAGGCGTCCAGCACTCCGGACCAGGCCAGAAGCGCCGCCACGACGCAGATCACAAAAAAGACCGGAAATGCCACCGTGAAGAACTGATTCACCACATGAGCCGCCTCGCGTCGAATCGCGCTCCATTGGGGCCACTGCAAAAACGCACGTCCCTCAATCAACAGATGGTTCCGGGGATCGCGGGAGGCGCGGGAAGCGGACAGCGCCAAAAGCAATAGTGTGACAACCGCCAGGAACAGAAGGTACGGCGCAACCAGGTACGCCATGTCCGCCGCTGCCAGAACACTGACGGTCGCCGGCAGTTGATAGGAACACGCTTCGCCGATGCCGATGGCCGTGACGCAATTGGCTCGGGAGCAGGACGACCAGGCGCGGGTGTTGACCACCGCCGGGACATTGCAGCCGAATCCCATCATAACGCGAACCAGATCTCGCCCTGCCAGGCCGAAGGGGCGCATCAGCGGATGGAGCGACACCGTCATCCGGTCGACCAAACCGGAAGATTTCAGCAACGCGATGATGACGGCAAAGAAGAGGACCGTCGGCACGGAATAGAGCAGTAGAAAGGGCAGCATCGCCACAAATCCGTAGTCACCGCCGAATATCGCGGCGAGCGGGCCGGGCCACCCTTCGACCGCCCCGAGCAACGGCGCGATAAGTGCGCTCAGCGGCTCGAAAAGGCGGTCGGCGAGGGCGTTAGCGTATTGGGCGGCGAACCATGCTGGCAGGATCAACAGCGCCAGCGCCAAAACCTGCCCGATAACCGGCGTGTCGAACGGGGTACGCGTAGGCTCCACCGTCCACCCGGCCCTATGGGAAAGGGGGCTCGGCGGAAACTTTCGTCCTTCACCCACCGCCCGGCGGATGCTTTGGCGGTGGGTTTCGGACAACCGCCCGAGCGTCCACAGGGATGATGGGAATGGCCGCCCGTCGGCTCAACTCCGCCAGGCGTTCACCGGCATCCGGTATGGGGACCACCTTATCCCAGAAGGTCACAACAACGGCACCGTATTTGTCTTCGACCAATCCGAGAAGGTCTTCCAGGTCCTGATCGATATGGGTCGCGTTGACCACCAGCAGGACCCTATCGTTTTCAGCAATCGCCGCGAGGGTTTCGCGGGACGCAGTGCTGTCCGAATGCCGCAAGAGACCGGGCGAATCAATATAGCTGTAGAACTCATCCGTATAGCAGTCGCAAGCGACGGTTGAACCTGGAAAGTTGTAGCTTTCAGCCCACCGGCCGGTAAGCGAGGCGACCAGTTGCGACTTGCCGACGCTCTCCTTTCCGATGACCAGGACCCTGGGATGACTTTCCGAACAGTCCAGCTTCACCTTCGTCAGGATTGCGCTTCGAATTGGAGACTCACGTTGCTGATGTGGGTGATCCATACTCGTTTCGTTTCCTTCTGCTCGATTCGCACGAAGCCGCTGGCAATGCAGTATTCCACCTGTTCGGCTTCAATTTCGTTGTTACTGCATTCCGTGCATTTGGTAGCCAGGAAGCAAACCTTGACGTCTTTGAGAAGATTTGTCGCAAATGCGTTCATGAGTACTCCTTTCCGTTGGTTGATGATGATGAAAAATAATGGCGAAGGTTATGTGATTGCATCGAACGGCGATGAGAATGCCGCTTGTCAGCATGAACATCCCGATCCGCAACAAGCCGCCACATCCCGCAACACCATGTTGGCGTCGTCGTAATCAGACAGGGGCGAAGGGTCGAGTTGCATGCGGGACGCGATCGCCGCCGCTATCAGTGCGAAGCGCATGCGGAATTTGTAAATAAAGCAGAGAATCGCAACACCGTTTGCGGTCTGGTGGCGGACCATGGGACCGCAGATGAACAGACCGGGGGTCCGTGTCGATTCGTCGGCCTCTTGTGTCAGAACCGGGAAATCCTCCGCCGCATCCCAGGCCAACAGGTCGCGGATCAAGGTGAGGCTCCCCTGGAAGCCGGTCGCCAGCACGGGACGGGAATCGGTCGGGATGTCGAGCGTTTGGGTCCGAACTATGAATTGGCCGTTCTGTGCATCGACCCGTTGGACCTTTTCGGCTATGAAACGGACCAGCCCTTCGGGATGCTCCTCTTTCATCTGGCGAAACCGTGCCATCGTGTAAGGCGATAGGACAAGGCTCGGATCGCTTTCATAGCTCTTATTCCATGGGCCGGCAGGATCGATCACCACCACCGTTTTACCGGCGCGACTCAGATGCCAGGCGGCGTCTATTCCGCTCTCGTAACCGCCGATGACGGCAATCGACTCTCCTTTCCATGCACGCCAGGAATCCACCTCGCTGTTGTGGACGCAAAGTTCGGCTCCCGTGAAGCCGCCCTTGCTCGGGTATTGGAATTCACCGGCGGCCCAAACGATGAAGCGGGCGTGGTAGGCACCGCCGTTCGTCTCGAGCGAGAACCCGTCATTCTGGTACGATACCGACCGGACATCGACACCCGTTCGCACAGGCAGATCGGCATAGTGGGCCACGGCGTCAAGATACTGGGCGTATTGCCAGCCTCCGGGATGCTCTTCTTCCAAAGAAAATGCGGGCGAAGTCGAAGGATGGACGGCATTCAGGTCTACAAGCCCCACCGCGTTGCTTGTAAAGGACGGTGTTATAAACCGCATATCCTCCGGCCAGCGGCGAAAGCTCTCACCCACCGCCCCCCGCTCCAGAATGATCATCGATTCCACACCGACGCCTTTGAGCGCCATGCCGACGCCAACGCCAGCCGCGCCGGCGCCGACCACGATCACGTCAAATGATTTTTTGGATTTCATTTGGGACTATTCCTCTCTGGTTTGGCAGCACGTTTTGTTCGGAAGCGGCTGCCATTTCCAATGCCGGAAATTATGTTAATCCTACAAAAATACGGGTAGTTATAAGCGACAAAGCCGATTGCATGCTCATTGACTCTAATTAAGATAGGAATTTAAAGCTAATGCAAATGCATCCGCAAAAATAGACCCGGCACCGGCGCATGTCAAGCTTATTGCGAAGTCACTTGCAGTAAGAAGAGACAAAGACTATACTCATAAAAAAGGAGAATCAGACTTTGAGACGCAACACCGCACAAAGAAAGGCCATAGAGCAGGTCTTCAGGGAACATGAAAGACCGTTGGGCGTGGATGAGGTTTTAACGTACGGCCGCAAGCTCGTGGAGTCGCTCAACCAGGCAACGGTCTACCGGAATCTCAAGCTTCTTATCGATGACGGGTGGTTGAAACGGATTTCCCATCCATCTCTTGGGGCTTTGTATGAACGAAACGGAAGGGCGCATCACCACCACTTTCATTGCCGTGAGTGCAACCGTGCCTTTGAGCTTCCAGGCTGCGCCCTGAAGGAGGACGCAGCTCCCGATGGGTTTGTCGTCGAAGACCACGAAATATTTTTATTCGGTGTCTGCCCGTCATGCGCGGGGTAACGCAGTAACCTGTTTGACTTTGCCTCCACATTCGCCGGTTATTTCAAGGCAAATTTCCGCATTTTTTCAGTCTGTTATAAATTCATCCAATGTGAATTTGCCCCTGGTCACATGAACGTTGGTTCTGGGCCTAAAAGGAAAACGCTACTTTGAGTCATTCTCAACAGGAAGGATCGTCATGACAGGAATGCAGCCAAACCGTATCCCGCTCAACGTAATCACCGGATTCCTCGGCGTCGGTAAAACCACCGCCATCCTCCACCTGCTTGAAAACCGACCTCAGGGGAGAAATGGGCGGTGCTGGTCAATGAGTTCGGTCATATCGGTATCGATCAGGAGGCGTTTGAACTGGAGGAGGGCATCTTTGTCAAGGAACTGACGGGTGGTTGCGTCTGCTGCACTCTGGCAAGTCAGTTCGCCCCGACTCTGTTGCGCCTGATCCACCTGTCACAGCCCGACCGGATTTTGATCGAACCGACTGGACTCGGGCACCCGGCAGGCATTATCGATGCTCTACAGTCACCAGACTTGAGCCGTTTTATCGATGTGCGGGCCACCCTGTGCCTGATGGATCCGCGGCTGCTTGAATCACCCCAAACACTCGGTTCGAAAGCATTTCAGGATCAGATCAATCTGGCCGATGTGCTGGTGCTGAACAAAACTGATCTGGCGCCGGCAGAGCTGACAGCTCAGGCGAAAGAACATGGTGCAAACCTCTTCCCCCCCAAGCAACAGGTGGTTGCAACAGAACAGGGACGGATTGACACAGCTTTTCTCGATCTGGTTCGCGAAGGGCATTACCAGGCCAGGTTCCCGGCCTACCATCAACACGGCCATCGATTTTCACCCGCCGAAAAACGGGCTGAATTAACGGTTGATCAACCGATTCGACGGATGGGGAAGGCTTACGGTCATATCAGCTGTGGCTGGATCTTCCATCATGACCGCATCTTCCAGGAAGGGGTCTTCCGTTTCCTCAACAGTATCGGGCCAGCTATCCGGGTCAAAGGGGTGTTCCGCACGGATCAGGGGTGGGCGCTGCTTAATCGGATCTATGATGAAGCCAACGTCATCGAGCTTGCGTATCGGCGCGACTCAAGGCTTGAAATCATCAGTGAATCCGAACTGGGCTGGGATGAAATCGAGGAAGGACTTCTGCTGTTGTCTTCAGCAGGAGAAGACTGAATTTCTCGCGGCTTTACCCTTCAGCTTTTCCCGTCAAATGTATTCGTATACCCGGCTTGTTCTGCCTCTTACGGTGGCAGCAGCCTATTTTGAGAAAGAGGGTTTGGATATTCAAATCATAAAAAAAATGACGATCCGAGGGACTATTTAACGATATTTGAGATAATGTGTTAGGGGGAATGGAGGATTTTTGGGAGCGCAGGCGTTATGAATTTTGAAAATGCTAATTAGATTTAGCAGACTCTCTTTCTATAGCAGATTTCATTCGGCTGATAGATTCCTTTGACAGATGAATTTCCGCATTCTTAACATCTGGCGGCAATTCGTTTGTTTTAGCGGCTTCCCGAATTATGTTTAGTTGTTGAGTAAAGTTTCTACTATCCTCACATATCATACACCTGAGCCACATAAAAAACTTGTGCAGCCGAGGTGTGGGATTATCCATAGATTGACAGAACTTTTCCGAATATTTCTGGCAATTAAAAAACCAATCATACATAACGGCCACCGCATTTAATCTATTGAATTTTATGCGATAACTTAAGAAATACAAAATAAATTGTGGATAGAAACCAAAATGTCAAGAGCACGTCTCAAATAAGCCTGATACGTAATTTTTATCAATAACAAATTATATATGCCATAAACCAAGGTTATCAATTTTGTCTATACCACAAGTGTAAGTTCGTGCCTGAATGCTAAATCGATATGGGTGGTCACAATACGCTGTGGTTATCGACAATGCCTTTAAAGTGCGTACAAGGGGATGCTGTCCGCGCTTGCCTCATTACCATGTCAGGTGAACACTCACGATCGTAGTGCTCGGAAAAATTAGGTGCGAAATTGACCTCAAAATACGGTAATCAGCTTAATTGAGTGCCGATCGCTTTGCTTATGAAAAAGATAGAGCACGGTCAGAATAGGTATGGGACTGCAGGTGCTTCTACCGGTTTGATCAGGGGCTTTTAAACCAATGGAACAGGTTTTCCATTGATCTGTTGAACATCGAAAATTCCATCCACTTGCACCCACTGATCGTTTGTAAACGCATCCATCTTATCCGAATCCAGCGCAATCGCCAGGGGCAGCGCGTCCGCTGCGCAGCAGTTGATCAGAAAGCGATAGACCGCTGTATCCCTGCCGCCGAAAGGTGGTTTGAGTTCTTCGTCGCGCAGGATCATGCCCGTGACGATCACCCGTTGACCTTTATAAAAATTTGGATTGAGAAAAAGCTCAAGGATAGTTCGCTCCTGAGGTGCTGCTTCCCGAGTGCCTTCCAAATCCTCCGTTGGTGCCATACCGTCCGGATTGTTTTCAGATCCTGGAGAGGAAAGCACGGGGGGCGACTGCCGGCTTATGGCCCCGCTATTGGTCCCGATGAATCTTTTTTTAAACGCTTGTTTGCCCAGAATGCTGTCCGGCATGGCCATCGAATACAAGACTGGGACCAAAAGCACCAGGGCACGCAAAATAGCGGGCATATCCATCTCTGATGTTTTTGGGCGAACCATGGCCGCAACCATGAAGCCCATGGCGACAAAGTGCGCCACGGCCAAAAGCAGGCCAAATTCAGGCCGCAGGAAAGCCACATACCGCTGGCTGGCCAACAGATAGAGTAAATATACGGTCCAGATGGCGAATACCATAGGATGCAGCCAACGCTTGAGATGATCTTCCGGCGATTTCATTGAAACACCCCATTGATTATTTCGAGGAAGATCGAGACCGCCAGAACTCCCGCAAGAATAAGCGTTGCCAGGACGACAATGGCCCTGCGTTTAAAGACACTTTGATACATGAGAAGAAGTTTGAGGTCGAACATTGGCCCGGTCAGCAAAAACGCCATTTGGGCCGGAATGGGAATTAATCCCCGAAATGAGGCGGCAATGAAAGCGTCCGCCTCGGAGCACAGGTTGAGCAGGATTGCCAGGGCCATCATCAACACCACGGACAATGCTGGAGTGGACGTCAAGCTCAAGAAACTCGAGCGGTCGATATAGGTCTGCGCCAGTGCGGCGATGAAAGCGCCGATGACAAGGTAGTGCCCCACAGCCAAAAAATCATCCTTCGCGTGGGTAAAGGCCGCCCCTACCTTATCGTCCCACCTTTCCGAAGTCCCATGAGTGTGTCCCAGCGGATGGTGATGATGGGCGCAGGACGAGGTGTCGTTCTCGAGAGCGGCACCGTTATCCTTCAAGGCTCCGGTGCCTGCAAACAATCTACCCATGATCAATCCGATGACGACAGCAATAATATACCCCAAACCCAGGCGGAGAACGACGATTCGCCAGTCGAACGTATAGGCCAGGGCCGTTGAGGCAGCCACGATAGGATTCACGATGGGACCGCCGAGAAGATAGGCGATGGCTGCGGAGAACGGCAGGCCTTTACCGATCAAACGTCGCACCACCGGAACGACCGCACATTCGCAAACCGGAAAAACAATCCCTGCGCCGGCCGCAAGACATACAGTCAACCAGCCTTTTTGGGGCAGTAAAGTGACCATGCGCTCCCGGCTGACAAAGGCTTCGATCAAGCCGCCCACAAGTGATCCGATCAGCATGAAAGGGATGGCTTCGAGCACGATGCTGATGAAAACAATTGCCAGGGAATTGAGGGCCCCGGATTCCGGGCCCAATGGCAGGAAACCAATGGCTGCCAACAGGAAAAGCGCAGGGATGTAATCGATTGGGGCTCCGGCCGTCGCATCCCTGTGTTCGTGACGTGCATTGCAGGGGATATGGTTTACTCTTTCAGGTTTGGCCATAATTGATTCTATACGGTGTTTGAAAAGACGGATTTTCAATCAATGCAAACCATCGCTGATGGCTGTGCGATTGCCATAAAACAAAAGTGGTTAATCTAGCCGACCACGTGAAAAAAACAAAGATATTTGTGAGAATGGGAGGCCAAATCGCCTTCCCGGGGATCGATTCCTTGTTGATAGCGGCCGTGATTCTTCTGCCCGAATACCTTGCACCGGCGATGTTTCTTGCCGCCGGGCCGATTTGAAGTTCTGAGAAGGGACCGGTAACGAAAATCCGCTCATGCCAATGCAGGGAAGGTCCGATCACCGGAAATCCACAGGCAGCTGTTTTTAAGTCGAATTCCTTTATTGCTTGGCTGATGAACCCGTTTCCCGGGCGGTTTTCCGTAAAACCGGTGGCCAGAACAATTTTTTGACAATCGTATCGGCCGTGCCGTCCAACCAGCAAAGCGCCAACGTCTTGGCATTTCGCGTCGGTGATATAGTCGACGATGCACATGAGCTGGTTCAGTGCCGTTGCCTTGTCCAACGCAAGCTTCATGTCCCGGGGAACACTGCCTTTGGCTCTGGCGGCCATTATCTGCTGCCGGCGCTGATCATTCGATTGACGGTGGAACCGGTCTAAACATTTCGGACCCAGCCAGCCTGGATCAACATCGAAGTCGCTGACTTGTATGGCTTTATTGGAAACCAGAAGGACGCCATCAAATCCCTTTTCTATCAGATGCAGTGCCAGTTGCCCACTGCTAATCCCGGCGCCGATCACCAGGCATTTTACCCTAAAGAGTGTGCACGAAAAGGCTGACGCCAATAAGGAGAACGCAGGTTGCTCCTGCCATGCTTAATCCCGTTAGGAAACGCTGTTGGTGAGTGTCATTCTTCTGAAGTCGGATTTCAATTATACGGCGACCGAGAATTGCCGCGATCCCGATGGCCGAAAGCGTGATTGCCATGCCGAGCGAAATAGCGAACACCATCAAGACACTCTTAATTAGCAGATCATTGGCTAGCCCGTAGAGTAGGACCATCAACGCGCCGGTGCAGTGAACGGCTCCAATCGCCATGCTCAACAGTCCGCCAGCCTGCTTCGCGTGATGGACGTGGCAGGAGCAACCGTGTTCATGACGCAGGTGGTTGTGTTTGAAAGCGTCACGGATCGCACCGAGCAGCATGAAGCCGCCGATTGCCGCAATGGAGGCGTAGCTGAGCAACCGTACGATCCGAAAACTCGCCGGTGAACTACCAGTTGTCTGCCGAACCGCTAAGTCCGCCAAGACCGCCAACACTACCGCCGTTAGCACATGGCTCACGGCAATCTGTGTCCCGAAACGAACACCGCGACCAAGGCTGCCACCTTCGCCGACGAAGTAGGATAAAACAACCGCTTTGCCATGGCCCGGTCCCAGCGTGTGAGCCGCTCCGTACAAGAACGCGATGAGCAGCCCCACCAGGAACGGCTTGATCGACTGTCGATCGCGGATGTTGGTCATCGTCGTCGTGAATATCGCCGAAACCCGCATTTGCATATTCTGCCACCACGTGTGATCGGGCGAGGATACGGGAACCTCGACCTTTGCGAGGGCGTCAGACTCAGCCGCGGAGTATTCCTGTACTCGAGACATGTCAAGTACGTACCCAGCCGTGATCTTGGCCGAACCGTCGACCAGAAAGAGATCGTAATCACCCGACTTGGCCTCTATCCGGCCCGTAAGCAAAACTGGGGCAAAGTGTCCCTGGTAATCCATACCCTCCGGTGCCTGCACGAATATAATTTGGTTCGGTGGCGGTGGTGGCGTTTGGATGCACGCCCCCACCCAGGGCACCAAAAGAAATTCGGTGATTTTCTCATCCTCATACGCAAGCGGAAGGGCATAAACCGGAATACTGATATGAGCACCGTTTAAGCTTTTAACCGTTTCACTCGCCCGTTTAGTGCGAAGTGCCTTGATCTCCTCGAGCCGTGCCAGCAGCCCTTCGATATCCACTCCTTGTTCTCTCAAAGAGGCCGCTGCCTCGTTTGCCTCTGTGATCATTCCATCCGACACCTTCGTTGGGGTTTCAGCTTGCATTCTCGACACCCGAAGGTAGATTCCCAATTGCCCCAACTGCTTCTCAGTTAAGACGGCAAAAGGATCTTCAAAGTCGGCTGTGGTTTTGGGGATAAGATCTGCCCACCCAACCCGCGGAACCTCATCAGCAGCAACGGTTCCCGTCAAAAAGGGGACAACCAGTATGGTAATGATCCATTTCTTCATGGTTTCCTTCTCTGTCGATGTGCTCCGAGCCGCCAGCATTCAAGAAATGATTTGTGAGGACTTAAACATCTCCATCAATATGTCAAAGTTTGCTTTTATCCGTTCACATAAGAGAGATAAAGAGATTTGCGAGAATGGGAGGTCAAATCGCCTTCCGAGGGATAGAGTCCTTGTTGATAGCGGCGGTGATTCTTCTGCCCGAATACCTTGCACCGATGATGTTTCTTGCCGAAGGACCGATTTGGAGTTCTGAAAGCGGGCCACTGACAAAAATACGCTCATGCCAGCGCAACGACGGCCCGATCACCGGGAATCCACAAGAGGCCGTTTTCAGATTAAATTCTTTTATTATCTGTGCGATAAACCCGTTACCCGGCCGTTCTTCGCGAAACCCGGTTGCTAAAATGAGCTGCCCGCATGCGTACTGACCATGGCGGCCGTTCAGCAACAGGCTCCCGGCGTGGAACTTCGCGTCGGCGATATCATCCAAGATGCAGGAGATCTTCTCTCGAGCTGTGGCGCTATCGATCAGCGCTTTTGCATCTTGGGGAATGCTGCCTTTCATTCTGGCGCCGGTAATGCAATGGCGCCTGTTGTCCAACGATTGCCGGCTGAAATGGTCCAGATATTTGGGCCCCAGCCAGCCTGGATCAAAATCAAAATCGCTGACCTGGATGGCCTCTCTTGAAATCAGAAGGACACCATCAGCCCCATGTTCAGCAAGATGCAATGCCAGCTGCACGCCACTGATCCCGGAGCCCATCACCGCAATCGGTTCTCTGTTTTGAGCGGCATTCAGGTAGAAATCCGCATCGAACACATGATGAACCGGCGCACCCTGCTCCTTGAGCAGGGTAGCCCAGCGCGGCCTCAGCGGTTGTTTGTTCATTCCCACGGCAAGCAAGATCATCCGGGTATCGATCCTTTCGTCCTCCGTCACTACGCTCACATGATTGATGTGATTCAACAATTCCAGAGCTGTACCCTGAATTCGCAAAGACTCCAGGCCATGGGTGTCGATCACCATACGGCAGTGTTTGTGAAAGAGCTCCACCGAGGGTCGGTCTTTGGGAGGAATGAAATTGGACTTCTGCCGGTTTTCGGGGAGGACGGCGAACTTGTCCAGAGAAAACGGATCGATGTCGATATGGTGCACAGAGGGCGAACGCAGATACCGCATGCCGCAATTTTGGGTGCACCGCCGCCATTCATGCAACAGTTCCTCGTGGGGATCAAGAATGCGGATATCGTCGCGGGTTAGCGGTGTATGGTGCAGCAGTTTATGCGCAAGGTGGGCGCCGTGTATACCGCCGCCGATGATCAGCATTTGGAGCATTTCAGGATTGTCTCCAGTTTTCGAAGTCCTGTATCATTGGCCATTATTTTACTCCTACCTGTAGTAAAATACTGGTCAAGCCAGGCAGGCGTTAAACCCAATATTTAGAAAATCGCGGTTGAGGTTTCGACCGATAAAGACCAGATTGTTCCGGCGCTCTTCTTTCCCCCATGCACGATCGAATTTTCCGTCCAAAAGCATGTGAACCCCCTGAATTATGTAACGCTCTTCATAGTTGCTGATACTCAATACGCCCTTCATGCGAAAAATATTTTCCCCCTCTGTTGTTATCAAAACCTGCAGCCAGGCTTCGAGCAATCCCAGCCTGAGACTCCCCGGAATTGAAATGTCCACGGAAGTTACATCTTCATCGTGTTCGTGCCGATGTTTGAACTCGCGGGTGGCGACGGGTTCGACCGGCTCCATTCCGTTGTAGACGATGGCATCGAATTCATCCGGATGATGTTCGCTGACCAATGCATAGTGGCCGGCTTTTTGAATTTGCATCGAATATACGGACTCGGTTGCTGCCATCTGAAGCCGATGTAGGGTACGGCCCGGAGCAAAGGCCGCTCCCGGATAGACCCTATGTTCGGTCTCGCAGAAGACCAAATCGGCGGTTTTAACTGCTGACTTGGGAACGTCGTCTGGCTCGCTTTCTATGGGTATCAACGCCGTGTTGAGAAAAGCGACCGGACTGTGTTTGAAGTTCCATTCGTAGTTGCCGGCCTGCAAATGGTACATGCCTACCCACTCGAAGGGGTATTCTGGCTGCAAAAAATCAGGGTCGACCAACAAGGCCCGGTCCAACTTGAAACCGCCCTGGTTAAGGACCTGATCCATATCGATGGCAGCATTGACGGTCCGGTGAATGGCCGCGGCGGCATTAACTCTGCGGATCCTGCCCTCTAATCGATCCAGGGTTGCTGCATCGACCAGATCCGTCTTGTTGAGCAAAATTACGTCCGCGAAGGCAATCTGTTCCTTGGCCTTGTCGTTGCTGTCGATGTGCGCCTCGATGAACTTGGCATCGACCACAGTCACCACTGCATCGATGCTGAGAGCCTCCTGGAGAGTTTCTTCGAGGAAAAACGTTTGAATTACCGGCCCCGGATCGGCAAGGCCCGTGGTTTCGATCATGATGGAATCGAATTGGTCACGACGCTTCAGGAGGCTGAGCAGGATGCGGATCAGGTCTCCCCGAACCGTGCAGCAGATGCATCCGTTGTTCATCTCGAAAATTTCTTCTTCTGCACCGACCACCAGATCGTTGTCGATTCCGACTTCGCCGAATTCGTTTTCGATCACCGCAATTTTTTTGCCGTGATTTTCTTTTAGAATCCTATTAAGTAAAGTAGTTTTGCCGGAACCGAGAAACCCAGTGAGGATGGTCACTGGTATCCGCCGGAAAGGCGTTTTTGATTGATCTCTATATTTTCTCATGCAGGGGCCTCAAAGGAAGCTGGGGATCTTGTGACGTCTTTTCCGCGAAGAAAAAGTCCTTGTCGAAGGGCCCAAAATGCCCAAGCTCTGCAGCCAAGGCAAAAAATTCCTGTCGATTATAGCGGATGGATCTCTCGGGCGTAACGCCCATGATCCGATAGTAGGTGGCTTTGTCGATGGGCTCCCGGGTTTCGGTAAGGTCGATGACCCATTCAACGATTTCACACCAGGCATGCAGGATACAGAGCTCCCGGTTATGAAGCCAACCATGGGTGACAACGGCACCCCTGGTTTCGCTGGCGACCTCCAATGTCGCTTCAAAACAGCTGCCGGCATGATCCTGTCTGGGAGTGAGTGGTCTCATTTTTACCCTTTACCGTTCAGTGCAATCATAATGGCGCCCAAAGCATTGCCGACCTCGAAATGTGGCGGGAAAACAGCCTTGGTATGCAGCCTGTCGGCCACCTCAGGCAGCAGATGACGGGCGGCTGCGCCGATGCCTACGATGGGGACTTCGAGCTTGAAGCGGCACGAAAAAAGCGGAACACCCTGGTTTACAGTGGAAAAGGCTTCCATGGGTTTGCCGGTCTGCTTGGTGAACGCATATCCTAAAATGGCGTCGGCAATTTTTTGCTGCGTCGCTTCAAGAACTGCTTTGGAAAAAGCCTCAATCGTCTCGCCCCGCAAATCCGCAAGAATGCGGGCGCCTGCAACTGATGCGGCCGCGTCCCCTATTTGAGACTTGCCGAGCACATGAGGTGCATCGGTCGGCGTAAAACCCACTGCGGAAACTTGATTTTTGAAAGCCAGATCCTCCAACCGGCGGTCCAAGCCAAAGTCGGACATACCCAAATGGACGATTAAATCAGCCGGAGTTGCCCCTCCTTCTTGAAGAAGGTGTGCGATAACGGGGTCCAGGGCGTCATTTTGGACTGGTTCTTTAGAATTGACGCTGTTGATCCATCGGCTGCGGTTTTCTTCTCCAAGCCAACTTGCCGGATCGGGAATCCCCTGGGTCATCGCAAGAGGTTGTACCCGCAAGGGGCCGATGGTCAGCTGGCCCGACCGGTTCAACCCCACAAGGCTGTCACCACCAATGCCAACCGTGTGAATATCGACCGCATTAATATGCGTCTGCCAGCGGTCGATCAGGCTGCCTTCATTGGAAACCACCGGTTTTCCATTTTTGATGAACGTGATATCCGTGGTCGTGCCGCCGATGTCAACGACCATTGCCAGCCTGGCAGCCGTGGATTTGGCCCCGAAATAGGCCGTTGCCGCCGGGCCGCTGGCCACGGTACTGGCTGCACGCGACACCGCCTGCGTCAGGTTGTCGGCCGTGGCGTCGCCTCGAATGATCCGTATCTCAGAAGTAAGGAAGCGATCCTTCTTCAGTTGATTCACCTGTTTGACAAACCCCTGGATGACCGGCATCAAGCCGGCGTGGAGGACTGCGGTGGACGCCCTTTCTCGGATGCCCGCTTTGGATCTGACGCCACTGGAGCAGACAACCGGTTTTCGATCTACCAATTCGATGGCCTTGGCCGCTACTTGCTCATGGGTCTGGTTTTCGATGCTCAAGGAGGCTGCAACGGCATAAGCGTCCACATGCCCCTTGAAGCCGTCCACCGCATCAACGATCTGTTCAACATTCAGAGGCGTGACCTCTTTGCCGAGGTGATCATGGCCGCCTTCCACGTACCGGACCGAGACCACTGGTGCATCGAACGGTTTTACTCGACCGATGACGATCAGGCCGACTTTGCTCATGCGGCCCTCGGCAATGGCATTTGTGGCCAGTGTCGTGGAAACGGCGATCTTCCGGACGGCTTCGGCTTTACCGACAGGAAAAATATCGTCAAGCGCCTGAACAATGCTCCGTTCAAGACAATGGTGAATGGTCGGTCGTTTGCTAACGCTGATGACTTGATACTCTCGTAGATCGAAGAGAACCGCGTCTGTATAGGTGCCGCCGGTGTCGATACCGATACCGTACACCGTGTCTTTGGAGCTCATCTTCATTTTGTCGCCTCGCTGCCGAAATATATATTGCATTTTAAATTTTAGTGCAATATTGTTGCATTACAAATTTTGGATTGAAATAAACTTTTTATACAATTATTACAATATAGTATAAATTTATTGCCGAGATATAAAAAAAA
>Ga0056119_1000086_pt1 | contig 21969 bp, 26 predicted proteins | sample WorMettaBAHAMAS1_FD_80076 | JGI IMG/M metagenome (GOLD analysis project Ga0056119, IMG submission 80076) | Marine gutless worms symbiont microbial communities from Max Planck institute for Marine Microbiology, Germany - Olavius tantulus BAHAMAS.1 ...
AGGGCGGACACGCGTTCCGAGTCGTCGCCGGTACTGGCATAACGCTCATAGGCCAGTAGAGATACCTTCGAGTCGATCACCACATCCTTTTCTTCGGGCAGGTGCACGATCACGTCGGGCCGCAACAGCTTACCCTCGGAATCCCGGAACGAGCCCTGGCTTTCATACTCCACGCCTTTTCGCAGCCCGGACTGCTCGAGGACCCGTTCCAGAATCAATTCACCCCATGAGCCCTGGGCTTTCTTATCCCCTTTCAAGGCCCGGGTCAGGTTGATGGCTTCCTGGCTGATGCGTTGGTTCAGATCCCTCAGGGTTTCTACTTCCTTTTTAAGGGTCGCCCGCTCTTTGGCCTCGTGGACATAGACATCATCGACTTTCTGCTTGAACTCACGGAGCTGATCCCGAAACGGATCCAGCAGGGTCTTGAGCCCTGTTTTGCTCTGCTCGCTGAATACTTGGCCTTTCTGATCGAGAATTTCCTGGTCCAGAACCTGGAATTGGTTGGTCAGCTCTGTCTTTGCGTCATTCAGCAATACCAGCTTTTCCTCTGCGGCCTTCCGTTCCTCCTCCATGCGGGCGCTCAGTTCACTGTTCAACGAATCCTGTCTGGCAATCCGATCCTTAAGGTCGTCAATGGTCTGTTCGCGCTCGGCCAGCCTTTCACTGACACGTTTTAGGTGAACCGCCGCTCCTGCTCCTGGGCAAGGGATGCGGAGATCTCCCGGATTTCCTGCTGGAGTTGCGCTTCCCGCTGGGATCTCTCTGTGAGTTGTTCGTTTAGACCGGGAATGGTCTGATTGTCATGCTCGACAACCGCCAACCGTTTTTCCAGATCTCGGAGATCGCCTTCCAGGCGTCTTTCGGCCGCAGTGGATTCGGAAAGTCGATCTTCCAGTGCCCGAATAGCGACGTCCTTTTCATCCACAGCGGACGTCCATCGATCGATTTCACGATCCCCTTCCTGCCGGGTTCGCGCAACCTGGGCCCGCATGATGAGCCAGGCAATCAGCATGCCGGCCACCAGTGCACCGGCTGCAGTGATGACAATCAATATGTCTATGGACATGGTCATGGATGCTGTGTGGAATTGAAGGATGTCGGTTGAGTCAACAGAGAATACTCTATCCGCCTCCCCGTATCAAGCCGGCCGGATTTGGGTTTTGGGTTTTGGACTTTCGATTGGCGATATCGCTCCGTTCACACCGTTTTGTGTCGGCGTCCATCGATCCGGTGTTCAATCCTGCCTCGTCATTCCGACGTGGAACAGGCACTCATTCCCACCATCCAGCCCGGAACAGGCGGGCAGGCACCTTGACTCTGGATCCGTCTATTTCCTAGAGTGGATATGGTCTCCAATTTTTCGCATTCTGTCGAGTTCTTCCGTCGTCATGGGGCCAGTGTCGAGAACCGATAGGTTTTGTCGCATCTGGTTCAGATCTTTCGCACCGACCATACAGACATCTACACTGGGATTGGAGAGGACGAACCGGTAACAGTCCGAAGCGGTGGGCGCCGGTTCACCCGGTGGCATTTTTCCCGGTTTTAGCAATTGCTGCCAAGACGTCGCGGTGAAGGATACCACTCCGGCCCTATTTTCCCCGGTCACGTGGGGGAAGGTTTCAGTTTCCGCACCGCGGTGGGCAGCGTTGTAGCGAACGTGAAAAATATCCATCAGCCCCTCTTCAGCCAGGAGCGGAAACACCTTTCGGTTATGGCTGGTCAGACCGATTAAACGCACCAATCCTTTTTCTTTCAGACCCAAGGCCCCGTCAATGACCCTCTGGGGCGGTCGTTTGGGAAAGTATCCCAGAATCAACACATCCGCATAATCGATTCCGGCGACCTTTAACCCCTTCTTCAAGAAGAACTCGGTCAGGATGCTGCTATGGGCATATGAGATCATGGCCAGCACAAGATCGTCTCGCCGCCCGGCACCGACAATTGCTTTGATGGCGGCTTTCATTGGGGAGGACCGTCCTTTGATGAACGATCCCCAGGTCCAGTAGTTGCAGCCGCGATCAAACGCTTCTTCGAAAGCGGCTTCTGGTGCCCCATAACTGGACGCTAGACCCAGCCGCCCGACCCTGAGTCCGGTGCGGCCCAATGTAATTTGTTCGCTGAAATTCATCCCAGTCGACTCCCCATAGAGGGGATTATCCCTCCTCCGGAGAAGGAATATGATCCATGCAGGGCACGTCGACCTGGCACAAACCGCAGGCCGTATTATCAATGCCGTACTGCCGTTTCATGTACGCGTTCATCCCATAGGTGTATTTCATACACCGCCATTTGTCGTGCCCTTCCCGGCTGATGGCCTGTACCGGGCAGCGGTCGATGCACTTCCCGCAGTTGCCGTGGGAATAGAACAGGCAGTAGGCATGATGGTCGGTGTAACGCCGTGGGGAAGGCGGCAGCTCAACTCCGGCGATCACCGAACCGGTCCGCATGGCTTTGCCGACCGGCGTGATCAGACCGTCACAGAGACCGAACGTCCCCAAACCGGCAGCATAAGCGGCGTGGCGCTCGGACCAGTTGGAGCAGGGCGCGTAGGGACCCGTATCGAACTTGGACCATAATGCGGACAGCATGGGCGCTACCGCCGGGATTCCGGCTTCTTCCAGACGGGTCACCAGATGCCGTCGCAGTGTGTCATTGCATGCTTCGCCGTAATGTCGCGTGCGACACCAGCGCTCCGAGGGCCGTTTGGTCTGTTCAGCCTGCTCCATACGGGTGGCGGCGGTGGAGGGCAGAACCCAGGAAATAACGGTCAGCTTCCGGGGCGGGGTTCTGCCGGCATCCGGGCACCCATTCCTGAAGATCTCAAGGGGAGTCAGGTAAAATTCGCCGATGTGCCGGACGTATTCCGTGTAGACGGGATCCATGCCGCTGGAGAAGCCGACCAGCGGCCGGTCGAACACGGGCTCGGAGGGGCGGGTCCCCAGCCGATTGTCCGGGGATTCCAGAATAAACTTTTCGACCAGATCTCTGATCCAATGGGCGGCTTTGGTGCCCGAGGTGTGTGTCATGACGTGCCCTATAAAGGTCTTCGATATGCGGTTGGCTTTAGTAAAAACGGAACCGAGTCGGATGTTCTTCGCATTTTTGAAAAAAAATTTCAAACCGCTTGACAAATACGAACGGTTGTTCTATTTTGGTTTCATGAGCAAAGGTGAGGAGACAAAACTGGCGATTCTTGAAACGGGCTTTTCCATGGCAAGCACCATGGGTCTGGACCTGGTCAGTATCGGGTCCCTGGCAAAGGCAACCAACATGTCCAAAAGCGGCCTGTTCGCCCATTTTCAATCCAAGGAGAATCTGCAGGTCGAAATCCTCAAACATGCCGGAGACGTATTTGCCGAAAAAATCGTGGTGCCGGCCCTGAGGACACCGGCGGGGATTCCACGGATCAGGGCCCTGGTCTCCAATTGGATCCAATGGACCTCCAGGCTAAGAGGCGGCTGCATCTTTGTATCGGCCAGTTCAGATTTTACGGATCGTCCTGGAAAAGTCAGGGATTTCCTGCTGCATCAGCAGGAGGAATGGCTGGATTGTCTCCGCCGGATTGCCGAATCCGCCATCCGTGTCGGCGATTTTGACGCGGACATCGACCAGGATCAGTTCGCCTATGATCTTTATTCCCTACTGCTCGGATTTCACCTCTACCACAATCTGCTCAAAAGCGAAGAAACCCGGAAACGTCAGGAAAAGGCCCTTGAGCAACTTCTGCGCACATACCAAACAAAGGCGTCGGTTTAGTCCGTCACACATAACCCCTCCTTGGTCGTAACACACTGAAATTACAGAATGGAGTCCGCCATACCCAAACACTATTCAAATTTGACAGAATATCGCACGAACGTTCGTTTACTTATATTCAAACACCGCGCCGTCTCCCTCCTGTTCAATGTCCTGTGGTTTTTCTCTCCGACGGCCGCCAAAGCCCTTTTGGCCAAATTGTTCTTTGCCCCCTCTCCTTACCCTCTGTCCCCCCGGCAACTAAAGACCCTGGAGGCCGGGGAGACGTTCCACCTGACCGTTCACGGTAACACCATCCAATGCTGGCGATGGGGGGACGGACCCGCCATCCTGTTTGTCCATGGATGGAATGGCCGCGCCGGCCACTTTGACCGATTCGTCGCCCCCTTTGTAGCGGCCGGATATTCGGTGATCGCCCTGGATGCACCGGCCCATGGCAACTCGGAAGGCAACACCACCAATTACTTTCAGTATACCGATACCTTGCGAGCGTTGACGGACCCGAAACGGGGTCTGAACATTATCGGAATGGTCGGCCATTCCATCGGTGCATCCGCAACCATCAATTGCATTACGAAAGAGAACCCGGACCTGGATGCCGTTTTGATCGCCCCGGCACTCAGATTGCGGGAGATTTTGTTTAACATATTCGCTCTGCATGGTATCCCGTCCAAGGTTTACCGGAGCGCCGTATCGGATCTGGAACATCATTTCGGTTACGACCTGGACAGGGATAATCCCGACGTGCTGATCGATCAAATCCGATCACCCGTGTTCATCATCCACGACAGGGAAGACAAAACCATCCCGTTTAGGGATTCCCAGGCCGTATCCACAACATCGGTCCACGTATTGCTCCAAGCAACGGAAGGTCTCGGTCACAAGCGAATCCTGGCCGACACCGGAGTTATCCAGGCAACCCTGGATTATTTTCTCGAAGCTCGTCACGAACAAAACCGTCTGGTAACGGGCACCGGGTAGGCATCCCGCAGTTGCGGATTTAAGCCGACCCTCAAGGTTCACGGACGGATCGTGAGCCGATTGTACGTCCTCTGCGATAAAACTTGCACACACCCGCCGGTTGCAGCTTTCAGATACGGGAGCATATTAAGATTTGCGCGTGGTGAATCGCCGACCCGCCAACAAGACCGCCAGGAACCCGGTGCCGGAACGGTCCGGAGCTCATATCCGCAATCCACTCGGCATCCAGGGTGGGACCATGGAAGCAAACTAATGCCTCAGACATGGACAAGGGGATTTCAAATCAAAGTTGTTGGCCTGTGTGCCTTGCTGATGGGGTGTGCGCCGCCCTATGAAACGGATCCTGCTAAACTGTTTGAAGGCCGATCGGCCCCTACCTTTCACGAATACAGCATCGAGGATCGGAACATCCATTACGCCGCAGCTGGAGAGACTCATCGGCCCCTGATTATCTTTCTCCACGGCACTCCCGGAACCTGGAAAGCATTCGCAACATTTCTGGGACAGTCAGATCTGGTCGAAAGGGCCCGTCTCATCGCGGTGGACCGGCCGGGATTCGGAAAATCCGACTATAAGGTACTGCTCCCCTCGCTGGCCCGGCAAGCCCATTTGCTGCAGCCGCTCTTGAATCAAGATGCCACCGGTTGCGGGGCCATCCTGGTGGGCCATTCGTTGGGGGCTCCCCTGGCCGTTCGCATGGCCGTGGAATTTCCGGAGCAGATCGGTGGATTGGTTCTCATTGCGCCGTCCATCGATCCGGACCTGGAAGATCCCCGATGGTATAATCATTTAGCGACGTACCGGATCGTGAATTGGGCGGTACCCACGCCGTTGATACTGGCCAACCAGGAGGTGATGGCCCTTCAGGGAGAGTTGCGGGAGATGATGCCGCTTTGGGAACAGTTGTCTTCTCCAATGACCTTGATTCAGGGGGGCAAAGACAAACTGGTCCTGCCGGCCAATGCCGATTTTGCCGAACGGATGGCAAAAAGCCCGTTGAAGATGGTGCGTGTCCCGGACGCCGGCCATTTTATCCTATGGGAGCAGCCGGACCTGATTGTTCAGGAAATTTTGGAAATGCTGGATTCCCTGCCGCAAAACCCCCGCAAGCATGCCGATATGATCGTACGGCACCAGCCCCGGTGGATCCAGATCCGGGAAAAGGATCGGCCCACAGTGGCCACGGCGGAGTCGAGGCCGGTCGGATCAATTGAAATGGTCCCTTCTCCGTAAGCTGGATCCCAGAGCTCTATAATGACCGCACCGTCCTGCAGTTTCACCATACGGGGCCGCACCGGCTCCCCCCAGGACCGTTCTGATGCGGATGTCAACAGTGCCTCGACATCGGGATAGGCCAGGAGTTCATGGAGGGTTACGACGGTTGGAGGGCTCAACGGGATGTTGCCGTCGAGATTGCCTTTCAGCCCCTCTTCGGGGGTGACCCAGAGACCGTGTACCGTCTCGCGGTTGTCAGGAGTGCACGATTGGCCATCCGGCATGGCGGCCAGGAAAAACCGGGTATCGAACCGGCGCGTCATGCCCTTGGGCGTCATCCAGTGGGACCAGCGCTTCAGCTCGGACAGTGCCATCACCCACCCATGTTCCGACACCCGTTCAACGAACCAACCTTTCTCAATGCCTCCGGAAACATGTTGCCGACGAATGGCGTTCAACTGACGATCCAACCGGGTGTTTCCGGAAGCCAGCAACACGCCGGCCTCTTCCAGGGTTTCGCGGATGGCCGCCACCCCAAAGGGCAAGATATCTTCGGCACGGACCGACCCGCCAATGCCCCTCTCGATCCCTTCGGTGTCCAGATCCACCCGGTCCATCCAGAAGGCGGTATCCTGGTCCTCCGCCTCCAGAGTTCCACCAGGAAACACGTATTGTCCGGCCATAAAACCGCTTTCAGGATTCCGCAGCAGCAGATACACCTCAAAATCGATCCGAGCCGGTCGCACCAGAACCAGGGTGGCGGCCGGGGTCAACGGATTCATATCATCCAAGGCCATGGCTTGTTCCCTATTCGGGGTCGGGTGACCAGATGCGCTGCCACGTCCAGGTGATCACGTGGCGCATTTTCCAGCTACGCTCACTGGTGATCCGCTGGCTTTCGGTCGGCTGGGCATGGGGATTGCCCATCCTGGCGACCTTAAATCGGAACACAAAGTATGGCTCTGCCCCCATTCGAAGATCGGTGATCACGACGTCATCACTGAGCTGCTCAACGGAATAAAATCCATGGGTGAACCACCGAAGTCGCTTGACCGGCCAGTGATTGTCGAGCCCCTCGAGCAGGTGCCGCTGGCTGGGGAAATGGGTCACCTTGAGATCCGGGCTGGGATCAAAAAGCGAATAGTAGGATTCTGCGTATCCCGTATCGTCCATGATCAACACTCGCCAGAGCAGCGTATTGAACGGCGAGGGTACGGTCAGCAGCTTGTGGTAACCCATACCCTGTTGTTTCAAAGAGGTGCGCGCCACCTGTTCAACATGCAGTTTGGCCCCAACCCCCCACAACAGGTAAATCGTGCTCAGCGCCAGGCACACGCCGTTGAACCGATGGCCGAGGGTGGCCTTTCGGGAGAGCATCAGAGCGGCCAGAACCCCCGCAAACAGCGGCAGCGAATAGGCCGGATCGATGATAAAGATCGACGACCACATAATCGGAGGCGTCGGCAGTGGCCAGAAGATCTGGGTGCCGTAAACCGTCAGGCAATCCAGCAACACATGGGTGGTAAAGGCTAATAAAACCAGCGCATACCAGCGGTTTCGGTACTGCCGGGTATCCGGGTGCACCTTCATAATCAGTTGAACGAAGATCGGGGTCAAGAGGGCCAGGACAAAGAGGGAGTGGCTGAAACTGCGATGATACGTAAAGGACTTTACCGCATCACCGAATGGGACAAACAGATCCAGATCCGGAAAGAGACCGCAGATACCACCCCAGAGAATGGCACGATTGCCGATGCGTCGGCCCAGGGTGGCTTCACCCACGGCCGCACCAAGAGCTATTTGAGTGATCGAATCCATGGTTGCTGTGTACGATCCTTTTTGGAACCTAAAAAAATGTCGTTCATACGCGGTTACGTCATGTTCCAGTCTGGAAATTTTTACCACGACGGTCACGAAGAAGAAAATTGAAAATTCACTCCCTTACCTTCGTGCTCTTCGTGTACTTCATGGTACGATAGTCATTTCAATCAGTAACCGAGTCTTTGCGGATAACCCCGTTTATGCAAGGCCCGGGTCTTACCCTGGTATTGCATGAAATAGTTTCAGATCGTTCTTCATCATGCATGAATGTAAAAACATTTGTCTGCTGATATATCTGCAATTCCGAAATACGGTAAAGCCACTTTAAATTTAACCCCTCTCTGAAACTATTTCATGCAATACCTGGGTCATCGCCGTAGGATCCGAATCCAGCGCCACACGTTCAACAGTCCGATCAGTGCGCTGGCGACGTAAGTCAGAGCGCAGGCGGTCAGTATTTTGCGTGCCGCCGGCAGATCTTCCTTGGGGATATAATTACCGGCATCGAGGATCGGCAGTGCACGCTTGAAGCTCGCGTCGAATTCCGTCGGCAGCGTCAGCAGATGAACCACCAGCGGGATGCACAATGTGGCCAATCCTCCCAGAAACATCAGGGCACCCGCCGCCGGTACCCGGGTCAGCATCGCAATAATCGTAACCCCCATCATGATGGCAGCCCCGATCCGCTCAAGCCTCGCCGCGGTAACGACCATCCGGGTGCGCGTCCGGAGCGGTCGATAGGCCGTGTGGTCCTGGATGGCATGCCCGACTTCGTGGACCGCGACCACAGCAGCAGTCAATGTGCGACGCCCGCAGTTGGCGCTGGATAAACCAATGCGCTTGGCCTGGGGATCGTAGTGGTCGCCGATGGGGGTCTCTTCAACGGTGACATCTGCGATATCCAGCCGCTCCAGAACCAGACGGGCTAGATCCAGTCCGTTTCCGGAAAAATATTCCGTCCGGTTATACCGGTTGAGCACATTCCGCGCCCATATATGGGGACCATAGACAATCAGTAGGACCGCTGCCAGGAGTATAAGGTAACCAATCATCGGATATCTCTCAGCGTAACGTGTGGCATCATATCGCCAGACAAGGCCTCGTGAATTCCCGGCCACCTGCGCCCGGTGGCTGGATGGGCCTATCTACAATTCTAAAACAGATGTCTTGAATTTCCAACAGGAAGATGTCCACCCAAGGAACTGGTCCGATGATGCCGGTTGCATTAACGTGACATGTTCAGATAAGATAATCGGCCGATCTGATGGTGCCGACCCTTGCGAAGGAGAACCGTATTATGGGCTTGTTGGACTTGTTTGCCCGCCCCACCCCGGAAAAACTGGAAGACAAGGGGGATACCCTGTTCCATGCAAAACAGTGGGGCCCGGCAAAGCTAGAGTACGAGCACGCACTGGAATTATTGGAAAAACATCCCAATCCGGATGTCCGGGAACGGATCACTCGAAAACTCGCGTCGGTCAGAGAAGCCCTGGTCAACGAGCACCTCCAGAATGCCGAAAATTTGATCGGGAGCGGCTTCTGGGACGATGCACAGGATCTTTTAGCCCTTGCGCTTGAGCTGAGCGCTGACGGCGATGACTGGCGGGCCGTGGAGAAACGGGTGCGTGAACTCCGGGAACGCCGCATGGATCACGTGGACGCCGATACGGACATGGCGGACTTGATGTCACCACCGGCGGAGGAGCCCGAAAACGGCCGGATATCCCCTAGCGTTTCCGAAGACGAGTACTTCATGGCCCTGTGCGGCACCTTGCCCGACGAAATCGGAGATGTTTACTTGGGTTACGGAGAAAATTTCAAGGCCGGCTACATGGCATTGAACCGGGGCGACTTTGACACGGCAGCACTGTTGCTGTCGCGGGCCATGGAGGATCATCCGGAGCCGGAAAGTTATATTCCCCTGGAACTGGCGTCCGCTTACGCCAACCTTGATCGACCGGTCGAGGCGCAGCGCCTGCTCGAAAATTTTTTAACCTTTCATCCGACCGCCCTCCCCGCCTATCGGCTGTTGTGTGACATTTACTGGGAACAGGAGAATTTCCAGCGGGTCGACACCCTCCTGGCCACCGTGCCAAAGGAATTTGCCGACTCTCTGGCGATTGTTCTGCTTCGGGGAGAGACACTGACCCGTTCCGGAAACATAGAAGCGGCCAGGGCGTATTACCAGGATTGCCTTGACAGATACGGATGGAATGAAGAGGTCACCAGGGAACTGGCCGGATCCCATGAGGCGTTGGGCGACTCGTCACAGGCCCGGACGATTTACAAGGAAGTGATGGACACCTGCACCGGCTGCCGTGCCCGTGTGGACCCGGATATCAAGCACAAATACGCGGAACTGTCATACAAAGAAGGCCTACGCAATTCTGCGATTCTGGAACTGTATCTGTCCCTTGCCCGGGAGATCCCGGAAAACGCTGCGGTCTATTTCGATCGGATCAGCAAAATTTATGAATCACAGGGCAATGCGGAAGAGGCATTGCGGTTCCGCAGCTTTTCTGAGAGGGCGAAAGCCGAGCAGGGTCATCAGTCGTAAATGAGGCCCACACCCCAACACGCCGGGTCAATGAATGTCCGGATCATTCTCTCGCTGACCCTGATCCACTTTACCGGCGATCTCTACAGTTCGTTCATCAGCCCCTTGTTTCCCCTCTTTGTGGCCAAACTGGGGTTGTCGCTGACCCAGGTGGGGGTGATCGCCGGAACGGCCCGTTTACTGGCCTTTGTCGTGCAGCCGTCTGTGGGATATCTGGCCGATCGATACCAGTCCCGGGGGTTCATTCTCGGCGGGCTGTTACTGGTCGTGTTGTGCATTCCCCTCTCTGGGATTGCCCCCACGTTTTGGGTCCTTCTGGGATGTGGCGCCTTCGGCTCCATCGGTTCATCCATGTTTCACCCGCCGGCCACCGGAATGGTCCCCCTGTATGCCGGACAAAACCCCGGCATGTCCATGTCGGTGTTCAACACCGGCGGAACCCTCGCGTTTGCGGTGGGTCCCATTTTGATTACCTGGTATGCAGGATGGGTGGGGCTGGAATGGATTACGGCAACCATGGCCTTCGGCCTTCTCGTGGCGGCCTATCTGTATGTTACACTGCCGCCCCCCCAGACTGAGGGACTAAAAGAGTACGGATTTATCGGCTCGCTGAAAGAAGCATTGGGACATGTCTGGAAGCCGATTTTTCTCATCTGGCTGGTCATGATGCTGCGAGCCATCGTGGGGCAGTCTTTTTTAACCTTCATGCCGGTCCTCTATGTAGACCGCGGGTATTCCCTGGTCGCTGCCGGCGCCATGTTTTCACTCTTTACCCTGGCCGGAACGTTCAGCGGATTGCTGGCCGGCTACCTGTCCGATCGTATCGGTGTTAAGGCGATTTTTGTGGTGTCCCATGCGTTGATGTCCCCGGCATTGCTGTTGCTGCTTTATCTACCCGGATCCTGGGTGTTTCCGGGAGCCGTGCTGGCGGGCTTTTTCACCCTGGCCACTATGCCGCTGGGCGTGGTCATGGCTCAGGCGCTGGCGCCCAAAGGCCGTTCCATGGTCGCAAGTCTGATGATGGGATTTGCCTATGGCCTGGGCGGCGCTGTGTCGCCGGTGGTGGGAAAACTTGCCAACGTCTATTCAATTCAACAGGTGCTGTTCTGGATCTCCGTAGTGCCATTGCTGAGTGTGGGGCTGATCGTGTTTTTTCCGAATGTGGGGGCTTACCGTGAAAACAGTTAGGCATTTTGATGTCATCGTGGTCGGACTGGGCACTGTGGGGGCGGCAACCTGCATGGAACTGGCTCGCCGTGGAGAATCGGTCATGGGACTTGATGCCATGGCGCCGCCCCACAAACGGGGCCGCCACCACGGGGAATCACGAAGCATTCGCAAAGCCTATATGGAGGGGACGGCCTATGTGTCCATGGCCATCCGGAGCTGGGATCTGTGGCGCAAGCTGGAACAGGTATCGGGGAAAACCCTTCTTGTTAAAACGGAAAACCTAACCATCGGTCCACCGGACAGTCCGGCGGTGTCCGGTTTTCTAAAGAGTGCCCGTGCCTATGATATCCCCCACGAATTCATGACCGCATCCGCGGTTCGTTCACGGTGGCCGCAGCTGGCCATTCACGAGAGCTTTGTCGCCGGCCTGGAAAAAGAAGCCGGGATCCTCTATCCCGAGCCCGCCGTGCGAACCTTTTTGGAAGTAGCAGAACGGTCCGGAGCCATCCTGAATGTCAACGAACCGGTTTTGCGATGGGAAGAACGGAACACTCATATCCGGGTAATAACACCGAGAGGGACGTATGAAAGCGGACGGCTGGTGCTGGCGGCTGGTGCACACAACAAACGGCTCATGGGCCAGACGGATCAACCATTGTCCATAAAGCGGGTTCCGGTCTGTTGTGCAAGCCCTCCTCGCAACGGGAACTTCAGGATAGGAAATTTTCCGGTGAACTTCTGGCAAATACCGCACGCGGAAGAAACCTCTCTTGGATACAGTGAAATCTACGCGCTTCCATGCATGCGGAACGGTGGCATGGTGAAAGTGGCTCCCCACAATCAACTCTCCGACGCCGACCCGAGCCAGGGCGCACATGAGGTGTCAGAAGTGGAGATCGGCCGTATCCGAAGGTTCATCGAGCAGTTCATTCCAGATTTAAACGCCCAAACCCTCCGTTCGGAAGGCTGTCTGTACACCCTCACCCAAGACCGCCATTTCTGGCTTGGGCCGCTACCTGAATATCGACACGTATTTATCGCGGCCCTCTCCGGCCACGGCTTCAAATTCGCCCCCGTTCTGGGAGAAATACTGTCCGATATGTTTGAGGGGAGAAGCAGCCGTTATGACGTTTCCTTGTTCGATCTGGCCAGAACGCTTCCGAAAGCACCAACGGATAGGTTCTAAGCACTAGTCCGTATCGCTGAACAGAAGTTTGCAGGTTTTGCTTCTCGGCGCTGCCAGAAAGAGTCCGATGAGGACCAACAGCGGAAGTGCGAAGATCACACCAAAGACCGGGACAACGATTCCGGCGACCGCGGTGAAGAATAGTACAAATGGCAGAAGCACCAGCCCAAGGGTGCGCAGCGTTATTCGCTCATACATACAGTCTGTTTTTTTCATTTCAATTCCCCGTTGTAATGAGGTTCATCAATTGCTCCCGACTCATTAACCACATAATGAGCATTGCCGCCCCGGATGCAATGGGATCTTTTGATAAGCTCACTGATGGGCCGCTCCTATCATTTTTCCCTCCCAACCGGTTTGACGCCGGCAATGTCCATGCACATTTTCTATCCATTTGATGAAACTGGCAGGATATCTTTAATTCCAACAAGGATGTGCTAGATGAATCGCCGATGTAAGTCGTTTCTTATGATAACGCTGTTTTGGGTCGGCGCCACCGCTGTCGTTCCTGTGGCTAAATCGATGACGGCGGATGCCCAACTGAACGACGACCAATTGGCGAAGATTCAAAAGGGAGAAATCCTTGTGCAGCTTGGCCAGTCTGAACATCAGCCCAGGGGATCCGTGGAAGCCGTGGTGTGGATCGATGCACCGGCAGAGGCCATTTGGCGCATCATGACCGACTGTGACGCTGCTCCGGAGTTCATACCGGGGCTGAAAGCGTGCCGTGTGCTGGAATCCGGCGATGATTGGGAGGTTATCCGCCATGATGTAAAGTGGATGTGGTTATTTCCCAAGGTCGCCTATGTATTTCGTGCGGATTATCAGATTCACCGGCAAATCACCTTCAGACGGCTGCGCGGCGATCTTCGGGAAATGAAAGGCATGTGGCGGCTGAGGCCAATGGCAGAGGGAAGACACACCATCGTTCACTACAGCGTGTATCTGGATCCGGGCTTTTTTGTCCCTCGGTGGATCGTGCGGCGATCCCTCAAAAAAAATCTTCCGGCGGTTCTGGCCGCGTTGCGGAATCGCGTTGAAGATGGCAGCAGAGATAATACTCCATGAGGCAACGCAAGCCGAGACACCACCGCCGAGTCGTGTCCCGGCCGGAACGTCGAACCAGCAAGTTTGGGGGCCACGTTACCATGATGATCTCAGTTGTGATTCCGGTTCTGAACGAAGCGCGAACCATTGGGGGCTCTCTGGCCCATCTTCGCTCGTTGAATCATCATCCGGACGTTATCGTTGTGGACGGGGGCAGCACCGACGGAACCCTGGAGATTGCTCGGGCCTTTCCGGAGGTGACGACTCTGGAATCGCCCCAAGGGAGAGGATGTCAGATGAATAGGGGTGCCGATGTGGCGCGGAGTGACATTCTGTTTTTTCTTCACGCCGACACCCGCCTTCCTCGCGGTGGCCTGATCGCCATAGAACATCTCATGGCCAAGGGAAACGGCATCGCCGGAGGCTCGTTTTTTTATAGAGTTTGATGATGACAGCCCTGTGCTTCGGTTTTTTTCCCTGTTTACCCGCATCAACCACATTCTCTTCACATATGGAGATCAGGGGCTCTTCGTCAGAAAAGATATGTTTCAGATCATCGGCGGATTTCGTGACATACCCCTCATGGAAGATGTGGACATTCAGCGACGGCTCCGCCGGAAGGGAAGATTCGTCAAAATCAGACACCCGGTGGTCACATCAGCCCGAAGATATCGGGCCGAGGGAAGTATTCGGCAGCAAATCATGAACATCATTCTGGTGGCGTTCTACCACGGCGGCGTATCTCCGGCCAGACTGAAACGCTATTATCGGTAGGCTTCGGTTTCACGGTGTTTTAACCTCCCGGGATACCGGGATCCGAAACCGGCAAGGGCCGTGTAAGGATCTCAAGGCGACACGCGACCTTCGATGAGAAGGCATGTTTAAGGATAGGACACCGCCGCTGGGCTGATCCCGAACCTGAAGTGGGGTTCGGGAACCTGCCGCCGCAGAAGTTGGGGAGCCCACATTGATTGTATTTGTGGCCGTGGTTACCCTGTTGGTAAACCGCCCATGCCTGCCCAGCAAAATCGATGACCCCATTGACAGCGAAAAAGTAGGGAGTGCCCATGCGAACAACCCCGCCCATAGCAATCATGATAGTGCTGGCGTTGGTGATCCCCTCGGCAGCAGCAACGGCCGATTCGACCCTTCTGATCCATAACCCGGAGATGAGCAAACTCCTCGCAGCGGGAAATCCGCCCGACGGTTTTGTCTGGTATACCACCGGAAGAGAAAGCATCCCGGATGCCGTCATCGGACTTAACCCTGCCTGGCGCCAGAGCGCCAAGTTTTGGCGAGAGATCGATCCCAAATCGGAAAACACCGGGATGCTGATCCAAGACGTCGCGAAGTATAGTGGCAAGCCCCCTCAGGCATTGGACATTGTGGGACCCAGTGGCAAGATCATCGGGGTATACTGGTCCTCTATCTGCTGGACCATCATCCGGATGGGAGGGGAAAGGGAAATTCGCGTGTATCGGCCGGCCCTCCCGCCTCGGCCATGACCATTGTGCCGGGGGCGATGTGGAATGATCCGCGGTCCGCATGACCAAAACGGAGAATTCGTCAATGTGGATGTGCAACACCAATGGAATGGGAGAGACACCGTGCACCTTAGAATAATGCTGATCGCTACAGGGATGGCGATATTGTTGATAGCGTCCATGGCCTCGGCCGGACCGGCTGGAAGGCTCAAACGAAACCCGGAAATGACCAAGGCCTTTAGTGAAGGCAACCCTCCGGCAGATTTGCGCTATTATGCCACCGGAAGGGCGAGCGTTCCCGATGCCGTTATCGGACTCGATCCCCAATGGCAGCAAGCCGCCAAGTTCTGGAGAGAAATCGGGCCTGATCCCCAGGAAGTGAGAAAACTGGTATCCAGCCTAAGGCTTTATTACGATAATGACCCGAGGGCATCGGATATCGTCACCCCCGACGGGGAGGTGATCGGGGTGTGGTGGTCTGCGATCTACTCGACGGCCGTGCAAATGGGCGAGGGGAACACCGTCAGGGTCCTCAAACCCCGGGTATCGATTCGCCAGTAGTCGACCTCCGGTTACTGCGTTTAATGCATCACATCAATAGATCACAGAGCTGTAGAAGGTCCCTGAGATTGTCCACCCAAGTGCGCCCGAGGTGCGCCATGAAGAGGATGTTATCGGTATTCACGGTGATCGTGATGTGAGATGACAACACGGTCAAGGTCTTTAAGCCCATGATTCCGGCAGAAGACGTCTATTTCTAGCCCGTTGCTCGTCACTACAGCCTTGGTGATACTGAAACCCGTTGCGCGATAATGGCATCGTATATGCCATAATACGGCGCGACAAAGGAACGTCATGAAGATCACGACTATAATTACGTGTACGGCAATCGCGGTGTTCCTGCTGGTGCCGGCGGCAACCGCCGGCAAAACGGCAGCCTCAAACGAAACCTGGACATGGAGCAAGCTTTCAAGGGAGGCCAGCCACCCGCCGAATACCGTTACTACGCTACGGGCCGGGAAAACCTGCCGGAGGCGATCATGGGACTCGATCCGGATTACCGCCAAACAGCCAAGTTCTGGCGGGAGTTCGTTCCGGGGTCCGAGGCGGCGGATAAAGCGATGCAAAATATGAAGGGCTATCGCAAGCAGGAACCCCGAGCATACGATATCTTGACGCCCGATGGCAAGGTCGTCGGCGTATACTGGTCCACGGTGTATCATACCCGCGTGGTAATGGGAAACGACAATGAGATCAAAGTATACAAACCGCGCACCCAAAGAAAATCCGGGCCCTGAGCCGTTGACTGGCCGGATCTCGGCCCGCTGGTGCGCTCCCTTTCGATCACTGCCTGGCAGAAATCTGATGCAAAGGTGAGGATGTCCGGTTTAGTTGCCGTTGGGATCGAACTTCAGTGATTCCAGATCGAAATTGTTGACCGCCGCCGCGAGCTCTTCTTCGGGTATTTCAGGAAGGGTCTTCCGGTCCGGTCGCAACCCCTTGGCCTCCCGGAGATAGACGTGTACGATGTCTTTGGGTCGGCGGGTTGTATTCCAGTGCACCAGGACACGGATGCACCGGCACAGGCCTTCGGGGACCTGCATCTCGTGGCCGCACAGCAGGGCGACCTCGTACCATCCCATTTGACGGGCCGCCAGTGCCGGATAGGTCGCATTTAAATCGACGGTGGTGGTAAAATAGGCGCTGGCCACGTCATCGGGATGCATCTCGTTGGCGCGAATCATGATATAAAGCATTTCCCGGGTGGCTTCGAGGATCGCCTCCTTGGTATTTTCCGTGACGCTGGTGGCACCCCGTACCCCTCGGCATCGTACCGGCGCGTCATCACGGCCGGACTGCGGTGATGGTGTTGTCATCGGCTCTCCATGGACGGATTCTGGGTTCACCGGTACATTCCGGTAGCACGCGATGACCTATACCATGGCTTCAGTAAAAGTTGAAAACTTATCTTCATGGCCCACATCATGCCACCTGCCCGCCCGAACACCCGGACAGGATCCCTTACTCAATTGAAAGAGTTGACGGAAGGTGTTTCAGCTTCCGGAAATCCCCAGGTTCCAGAATTTGTTCGATGATTCAGATTACTTGACGAATATGGGTCGAGTAGATATATATTTCGTATAAATACGTCGTTTCCGGACGTTTGCCCTGAGCAATTTAGGAACGTTTCCTAAGAATAACAATTTCACCCAATTTTGGGGGTTCGAAATAGGAGACACCGCCATGCGAACGGGATTGGGGCTCATCCTCATCAGTGCGTTGTTGGCAGCCCTGCCGGCCAGCGCAGAATACTATAAATACATCGATGAACACGGTAATGTCCGCTTTACGGATGACATCACGATGGTTCCCCGGGAGCAGCGTGAAAAACTGCGCGAATACGAGGATTATCGCGAATCCGAGGAGGTATCGGAACCTTCGGAAGCAACGGCGGCAACACCTCCTGGGAAGGCACCCGAACCCGAACCGGCGCCCGCCGGCAATGAGGACATCGTCGAGCAGGGAAAGCGTTTGGAACAGGAGAGAACAGCGCTGGATACCGAATATAAAGCCCTGACGGAAGCTCGACGGATGCTTGAAGAACGCCGCGGCGAATTCCGGACAAAGGGTGCCAGAAAAGAATACGAGTTGCAGATTATCCAGCTCAATGAGCGGAACGCCGCGTACGAGGCCAAGCGAAGAGCGTATGACAGTGAAGTGTTGGAATACAACACCAAGCTGGATCAGCTCAGGGAGACGACCGAGTAGCCCTGACCGAACCGTTTTCGCGGGTCTTCGATAACCCCCACTGGGGTCAACCAAAGGACGGAGGAAGGAGGGCGTCATGGCAGTGAAGATCATCATCAAACGCCGTGTCTCGGAGCAGCAGTACTCGGAATTGGCCCCCTTGCTGAAACAGCTGCGCGTCCTTGCCATGAATCAGGTCGGGTATGTATCCGGGGAAACCCTTCAGCGTGTCGACGATCCCAATGAGTGTCTGGTCATCAGCACATGGCAGTCCATCGACGATTGGCGCACCTGGGTGCTGAACAAGGAACGCGTGGAGTTACAGAACGACATCGATAAATTACTGGGTGAGAAAACAGAATACGAAATCTACAATTACGCCTGATCCTTCGGCTTCAGCGCACACATTGAAAATCCACAGATCGGCAATCCGGTGAACGAATTCGTTTCTATCGCTCTCCTGGACAACACATTCGAGGCCCAACTGGTCGAAGCCGCCCTTCAGGACAGGGCGATCCCTCACCGCATCCGTTCCTTTCACGATACGGCTTACGACGGCCTGTTCCAGGCTCACATGGGGTGGGGAGAGGTGCAAGTCCCCGAAGCCTACCGCGAGAGTGTGTTGGAACTCATTGATAATATAAGAAAATCAAAAATTTCCGATATGGAAGGATTTAAATAAGGAGGTCACGATGCCGGTATCGAATGACGATTTTGAAAAGGCCTTGTCCATCGGCCGTCCCCCGAATGTAAAGACCTTGTTTCCCAATTCCCTGGCACTGATCGTCAGCGGCAAATATATCGACCGGGCCATGCTTAAAAAAGGACAGGCCATCGCCATGGCCGCCAACGGCCGCAACCAGTTTGTCATCCGGGGTGTTCTCCGGGCCGCCCAGCGGGCCAACTCCGCCCTTATCATCGAGATTGCCAAATCCGAAGGGGGACAGAATGCATACTGCGCCGTCAACTACTGGAATATTGCGCGGCAGGTGGACAGCATCTGCAATGAATTGGGAATTACCATCCCTGTGGCCATCCATGCAGACCATTATGGCTTGAAAAATCAAGTAGATATCGATGCCGCCAAAATCGAAATCCCGACCCTTTTCGATGCCGGGATCACCTCCATTGCCATCGATGCATCCCATTTACCCAACGACCAGAACGTGCTGACCAATTTGGAACTCTGTCCCTACGTTCCGGAATGGTCCGCCCTGGAAACAGAAGTTGGTGAAATCAAAGGTACAGAAGGAATGTCCACTGTTGACGAGGCCCTTTTCCAGATCCAGGGTTTGAACGCCCATGATATCTTTCCGGACTGGATTGCTCTGAACAACGGGACGGCGCACGGGATCCAGACGTCTGATCATGGCATTCAGGTGGAGCTGACCGCTCAAATCCATGAGGCCATCAGTGAGTATAACGTGTCCGGAGCCCAGCACGGCACATCCGGCAATGATTCGGATCGACTCCGGACCATCGCCGCCAAAACCCGGACGACCAAAGCCAATGTTGCCACGGCCCTTCAGATGATTTCCTGGGGCCTGGAAGTCAATGACTTCGGCAACGCGATCCTCGATGATCAGGGCGGTTTTATCAAAGTGGCCGACGAAGGGGTCACCGAGCCCATGTGGGAAGAGATGAAGGCTTACGCGGCCGACCAGGGGTGGACGGGCGGCAATTACAAAAAACTGAATTTGCCGTTTGAGAACAAACTGCTGGCCCAGCCAAAAAAAATCCGTGATCGGATGGCCAAACGGGTAGAAGACTTCGCTTACAATATGCTGGTCAATGTATTCAATGCGGAAGGCACCGCTGCCATGGCGGTAGAGACCATTCTGGAAACCGGATCGTACGATCCAGGGCCGAAATCGAGCCGCATTGAGAATCCGGCGGAATGGAGCCGGGAGGAGATCATCCGGCGGGCGGCCGAACTGGACGTCAATGAAGGCCCCGAAGGAGATTTTGACGATTAGTAAAAACGCTTGGCGTTTTTACCATGAACGGCTTGCTCGCTGTATTGGGCCCGAAACCAAGAGAAAAGCACAGCCGGCGGGCAATGCTGAATATCGGAAGTTAAAGTTGAATAAATAGTGCCCGCCGCTTTGGCGGCGGGCGATTCATAAAATCTTTCCGAGATGTCATTCGGAAAGATTTTATTTTATGCGTTCTTTGCTTCTTCCCAGAACGCGTCCAATTGGTCCCTCGATACGCCATCGATGGATTTCTCCAGCGCTGCAGCCTTTTGCTCCATCTTCCGAAACCGCTCTTCGAACTTCCGGGTGGAGCCGGCCAGCGCCGTTTCAGGATGAATGGAGGCAAACCGGGCGACATTGACCAGAGTAAACAGGATGTCGCCGAACTCAAGCTTCAAAGATGTAAGATCGGATTCGCTCGATCCGCCATTGGACAGGGCCTCTTTGAATTCGTCCAGTTCCTCTTCCACTTTGCCCAGGACCCCTTGAATGGAATCCCAATCAAAGCCCGCCCCGGCAGCCCGTTCCGAAATGCGATAGGCCCGCATCAGGGCCGGAAGTTTCGCCGGCACCGAGTCCAGAATGGAGGCCTTTCCGGACGGCGTTTTTTCGTTTTTCTTAATTTCACCCCACCGTTTCCGCACTTCTTTGGTATCGGATACCTGAGTGTCCCCAAACACATGGGGATGGCGTCGAATCATTTTTGTCGTATTTCGACGGATGACCTCCGGAAGGTCGAACTGGCCCCGCTCTTCAAACAGACGCGCCAGAAACACGAGCTGAAACAGCACATCGCCGAGTTCCTCGCATATATTTTCCGGAGAGCCGCTGTCGACGGCGTCAATCAATTCAAACATCTCCTCGATCAGGTAGGTGCGAAGGGTCTCCGGAGTCTGTTTTCGATCCCAGGGGCACCCCTGGTCACCCCTGAGCCGCGCCACCAGATCGATCAAATCCCTCAAACGTCCGTTTGACAGTTCTTCTGTCGATTTTTGATTAGCCATGAGGTTTCATTCCAGTAGAAAGATTTACGCAGCCGGACGAAAATTCCAAATCACAAATTCCAAACAAAACTCAAATTCCAAAAACCAGCCTATGGAACGTTGAACCCGGAACCTTGAACCCAGAACCCAGAACCCAGAACCCCACGACCAAACACCAAACACTGAATACAAATCTCAAATCACAAATTTCAAAAATCAAACAACCGGAATTCCCTCCCACGGGCTCAGGGCACGCCGGAAAAGGTGAATCCAGTATCCAGAATCAAGGATCCAGTGTCGAGGATCCAGTATCAGGGTCCTAACCCAAACACCAAACACAGTTCTACTTTTTCCATGCCTTTTCCAGTGCCTTCCCCCCCTCCCGAAACTTTTTCTTCATATCCTTGGGGACCACCTTGGCCATATTTTCCGAAATCAACATCACATGGGGCGCCAGCAGAGACCTCTTCAGGAGGGGGGTGCCTCTTTCCAGAAAAGTCGTCAGCGTCATGACAAGCATGGATACCAGAAGAATCCCTTTTATGGTGCCGAAAGCGCCTCCGCAGATTCTATCCACCCATCCCAGAAATGCAATATTCAGCAAATACTTGATCACCACACCCAGCATGCTCACGGCGATGAATATCAAACAGAACAGAATAAAAAAACTGAGTATATTTAAGTATCCGGTGTCCGTAATCCAACGGCGCAAGAGGTAGGCGATCAACGGATAGTATGAATAGGCCGCATAAAAGGCGGCCAGCACCCCGACGATAGACGAGAGTTCCTTTATGAGTCCCCGGAAGATGCCTCTGATCAGGCAATATCCCATAATTCCAATGATGACGATATCCAGCAGGTTCATAGGGCTCCAGTCCCCTGGATCTTTCCGGTGCATGCGGTCACCGGTGTATGCAGTCACGAATGCAGAGATAGATACATAAAAAAACGGATTGTCCCATTTAACGGTTGGCTAAAAAATAATTGTAATTATGTTAGAACTATACCATAAAACCAAGTTAGGATCATTATTTCAAGTGGAATA
>Ga0056119_1000087_pt1 | contig 21856 bp, 19 predicted proteins | sample WorMettaBAHAMAS1_FD_80076 | JGI IMG/M metagenome (GOLD analysis project Ga0056119, IMG submission 80076) | Marine gutless worms symbiont microbial communities from Max Planck institute for Marine Microbiology, Germany - Olavius tantulus BAHAMAS.1 ...
CTTTTATACTGGATAGAAACAAAAGAAATACAGGATGTTGAAATGCCAACCCTAATCAACTCTCTTAAAGATTGGCTCGACTCGGGGGATGATGATGCCATTACCGGCCTGAGTGGAGCGGAATCTGAATACTATGAAGATCAAGATCCCCCCTATTCCTCACCCAATGGTCCTGTGCGACATCTGTCAGAGATGGGACGGATCAAAGGCTTCTCCCGGGAACTTCTCAAAGGATCTGGCGAGACAGAGGGGCTGGAACGATATCTCACGGTGTATGGTGTCCAGCCCGGCGAAGGCGCCACGTCCAACTGGAATGGCAAAATCAACATCAACACCGCCGGATTGCCCGTCATCGCCGCTCTACTCCCGGTTGAAAGCCGAGATCTGGCCGAATCGATTTTGCAGTATCGCCAGGAACTGGAGGAGACGGAAGCGCTGGACTTCCTGTCAACGCCCAAATGGTATCAGAATGCGCCGGGAGCTGCCGACTTAGAGATCGATCCGAATCTGATCACCTTGACCAGCGATGTGTTCAGAATTGAATCCAAAGCCTCCTTGAACGACGCCACCCTAACGGTCATTGCCATCTTCCAACGGCAAGCAGCGCAAAATTCAGGCCAATGGGTTTGCAAAGCCTTGCGCTGGCAAACAAAATAAAATATAGTTGTTACAAGATCTTATATCGTTATGTGAGCAATACCTGAGGCCCGGGGGACTCCAAGGCATGGATCCAACCGGGTCACATTCGGTCGCCCCCGGGACGGGTCTTAACGATACCCCCAGAAAGCGCGCTACCCATGGCCAAGAAAATTCTCGGACTCGATATTTGCCACGATGGGGTCTGTGCCGCACTGATCAGCAGCAGCCTGAAGGGTGAACGCCTGGAAGACCACGCCTATATCCCCCTGAAGGAGGCACCCCGTTCCCCCAAGGAACTGGAAAAAGCGATAATCCAGGCCCTTGATAAAATGGATATTACAGGGGCCGTCTGCGTCACGTCGCTGCCGGCCCGGGGTATCTCGTTTCGGAGGCTCACCGTTCCGTTTAAAGATCCCAAAAAAATCCGACAAATACTTCCCTTTGAACTGGAACCGCTCCTTCCTTATCCCATTGATGAGGTGGTCACGGAATGTGCGTCGGTGAACGCCCGAAAGGGTGCCCCGGCGGGAAACAGTGTACTTGCCCTGGCGGTTCCGGTGTCCGATCTTCGATCTCACATCGATGGGGTTGGCGGCGCACATGTCGAGCCCGACACCATCACGGTCAGCGGTTTTACCGCGGCGCTTTCCCTGATCGAATCGTCCGGAGCTTCGGGCGCTTGGCTCATGGCCGATATGAGTGAACACGCGACCACACTATTTATCATCGTCGATGGAGCGGTTCGTGATGTCCGAACCGTGGACGCCGGTACAAAAAGCCCGAAACGGCTAGCCCTGGAAACACTGCGCACGTTGACGGCGTATCTGGACATCCAGCGGAGGCAGATCGCTATCGAGCGTCTGTTTCTCACCGGAAGCGGCGCAGCGGATAACGGAATCGACCGGGTGTTGGAAAAGGCCCTGAAAGTTCCGGTGCAACGGGTTCAAATGATCCGGGATTCGGGTGTGCCTGTGTCCCGCCCCTTGTCGGATTCGATGCCGGCAGAGCCATACAATGACGCACTTTCCATGGCCCTGATGGAATCCAGACGCAGCTCCGGGCCGAATCTCAGACAAGGCCCCTTTACGAAAAAGACGCCATGGGCCGAATATCGAAAGAACATTCTGTTTTCGTCGGCACTGGCGGCAGCGGTGCTGCTGATGGCATTTACCAGTCTGATATTGCTGACCTACCGACTCGAAAAACAGGTCCATATCCAGGCAGCGCAGATCCAGCGTATTTTTCAAGAGACATTTCCGGAGAGCCGCAACATCGTTTACCCAGCCGAGCAGATGGCGTACTTTAAATCCAAACTGAAGGATAGGCGGAAAAACAGTTTCCAGGGCGGCGGCACCGGCCGTGAGCTTCGGGCTATCGATCTGTTACTGGAAATCAGCCGACGGATACCGTCGAGTCTGGATGTGGAGTTGAGTCGCCTGGTCATGAGCATGGACAGCCTCTTGATCAGCGGACAGACCGATACGTTTAACACGGTCGATACCATTAAAAGCCGCTTGGACGAAGTTAAGGCCTTTCGATCGGGAACCATTACCTCCGCCAATGTACAAAAATCGGGGAATCGCATCAGCTTCAAGCTGAAGGTCCAATTATGAAACGTCTCACCCACAGGGAAAAACAGGCGGTCATGCTGGCGGCCGGCTTCATCGGGGTGTTTATTGTCATGCAGTTCCTGGTATTCCCTCTGATGGATAAACAGAAGCGACTAAAGATTCGGCTCCGATCGGAGAAGAAAATGATAGTGGATATGCAGCTGCTCGCAGCGGAATTCAACTCGATTGAACAGAACGCAAACCGGTTTCGAAGCCGGATTGCCGCTAAGAAACGGGGCTTCACCCTGTTTTCATTTCTCGAGGAAAATGCCGGTAAAACCGGCCTCAAAGATCGTATTGCCTACATGAAACCGTCATCTTCCGCGGCCGGAGAGGGGCCCTACAAGCTCTCCACGGTGGAAATGAAACTGCAACGGGTTTCCATGGAGCAACTGGTCACCTATCTTCATGCCGTGGAAACCTCTCCGAACCTGGTCAGCGTCCGACGGCTGAGCATATCCAGGACAGGAAAGGACAAGTCGTTTATCGATGCGGTGATGGAGTTTGCCACCGTAGACATCTAACCCGGATATTGGAAATGGCCAACGGGACAGACAGACCCCTAAGATGGACCACACCTGTGCTGTACATGGCATATGGTATCCTCGCGACGGCACTGTTTGGGTATTGGCTCTTCCCAACGGAACGCCTCAAAAGTTATATCGTGGCCAGGATGAATGCTCTGGTGCCGCAGCTGTCTGTGACCGCGGAACAGGTGAACCTAAGATTTCCACTGCGGATCGAGCTGGAGCAAGTCGCCTGGCGGTTGGAAGGAACCCCTGTCCTCTCCTCCCAACGCCTGCGGGTCAAACCGGCTTGGTTATCCATCGTTCGTGAAAAAAAACGTTTACCGTTGAGATTGACGATTGGTTCCGGGGAACGTTGGACGTCCAGGGCAACCGTGAGATTCGGCAGATGACCGTTACCTCAACACTCCACAACCTGGATCTTGAGCGGTTTGCCGGAAGCCCCGTACTGGGAGATGTTCGGATGTCCGGAAAGGTGGATGGAAACATAACCCTGACATCACGGAATCAGGACCCGTGGCGGGCGTCCTATGATGTCACCCTGACGAAGTTTTCGACGACCCATTCGGCGGCCGGACCGTTCCGGCAGAAGCCCATGTCCGGAGCCATAACAGGATCGGCCACCCTCAACCGCCATCAGCTGAGGATCAAAGATATGATCTTCCGAAGCCAGGTGTTCCGGGCAGACATCAGCGGGGTCTTCATCCCCGGCAACCCGCTGTCTTCGAGCCGTCTGGAGCTGACAGCGAAAATCCGGGGAGCAAGCGGGCCCCCGGCTTCCGGGCAAAAAAAAACCCCCGGATCGCGGCAAAACGCTGCCCATTTGCAGAACGGTCCCATGTCGTTCATAATCAGGGGGACCTTGGACAATCCGTCGGTGCAAATCAGCCGGAGGGCCGATTAATCCTATGGCAAAACACTATTTCATAGTGATCAATATTCTTCTCATCACCGTTGGCGTCTATATGGGAGTGCGAACGATATATTCCATGACGGCGATAGACACCGAGCCGCCCGTTTCGAACACCCCCGTGGTCGAGCCCCAGCGGCCGCCGACATCAACGCCGACAAAGCCGATGGCGTATTATTCGAGCATTGCCGAACGCAACCTGTTCCGAACCCAACCGGCATCGGAGGCAGCATCGGCCCCCAAGGTGGATCTTCAGACTCTGGAGCAGACAAAACTGAATCTTAAATTGTGGGGCACGGTATCCGGGGGCGGAAAGACCGAGTATGCCGTCATTCAGGATCCAAAAAACAAAAAACAAGAACTCTACCGAACCGGCGATAGTATCCAGAACGCCACCGTCAAACTCATTTTACGGGAAATGGTGATTCTTTCCGTGGACGGAAAAGATGAAATCCTGGAGATGGAAAAACCGAGCACCTCGGCCCCGCGAAAAGGTCGACCGCCGCGAACTCCCAGGGCCCGGGCGGGTCGAGCGCGAAAGCCGATTTCCCGAAATATCCGCCTGCAGCGCGCGTCCCTGGAGGATGCCATGTCCGATGCGGCCGAGCTTCTCCAGCAAGCACGCATCCGACCCCATTTCGAGGATGGAGAGGCCGCAGGCATCAGCATCACGGGAATCAAACCAAAATCGTTGTTCCGAAAAATGGGGCTTCGGAGCGGGGATATCATTACCGGCGTGGGCGGCAAGGACATCAGCTCGGTCGAGGACGTGATGAAAATGTACGACGAACTCACCTCCGCACCGAAAATGAGTCTTCAAATCAAACGGCGGGGGCGGCAAGAAACGATCAACTATTCTATTCGATAATTACATGGAAGAATGATATAAGATACCTGTCGGCTTGATAGGAGATGTCATCACAACGCACCGGATGTTCTCCATGAATACACATTCATCATACCTTCGCAACACCGTGGTTGGCTTCGCCGTCGCCTTAGGCATTCTGCTGCCGACAGCATTCGGCCTTGCCCAGACACCTCCACGTCCGAATCCAAACCTGTCTTCAGAGCGGTATGTCACCATCGATTTTAATGATGTGGATATCAATGTATTTATTAAATTCATCAGCGAGCTGACCGATACGAATTTTATTATCGACGATCGGGTCAAGGGCAACGTAACCATCATCTCTCCGAGCAGAATCTCCATCGACGAGGCGTTCCGGGTATTTGAATCGGTCCTTGAAGTGCATGGGTTCACTGCCGTTCCCAGCGGCAAGGTCACGAAAATCGTACCGGCTCCGGATGCGCGCACCCGAAATATCAAAACATTGCTGAAAAAAAGCGCCCTATCCCCGGAAGACCGGGTGATCACCCAGATCATTCCCCTCACCTATGCGGATGCCGATGAAATAAAGCGGCTGTTTACGCCCCTGGTGTCGAAAAACAGCGTCATCCTGTCCTACCCGGCCACCAACATGCTGATCGTCACCGATGTCCAGTCTAACATTTCCCGGCTCATCAGCATCCTGGAGGCCATTGATATTACCGGAATCGGCCACGAAATTTCCGTTGTCCCGATTCTTCACTCGGATGCTACAAAGATGGCCCAACTCCTTGAGGCGGTGTTCGCCCCGAGCCGGACAAAAGGCAAAAAGGGGGCCGCCGTCAAAACACTGAAATTCGTGCCGGAGGAGAGAACCAATACCATCGTGATGCTGGCCAGCGAAGTGGATACGGACAGAGCGCGCCGTCTGATCGCCATGCTGGACAAGGAGGTACCCGAGGGTAAAGAAAAAATCCATGTTTACTACCTTGAAAACGCCCAGGCCGAGGATTTGGCCAAGGTGCTTCAGGCGTTGCCCACCAAAGCCGCCCCTGTCGGTAAAACTGGTAAAAAGACGGCCCCGGTGGTTCCGGAGACCGTAAAGATCACGGCAGACAAGGCGACCAACGCGCTCATCATCATGGCGGAAAAGGATGACTACATGATTCTGGAGGAGGTCATCAAAAAGCTCGGCATTCCCCGCTCCATGGTGTTCATCGAATCGGTCATCATGGAAGTCAATGTCGAAAAAGACTTCTCCGTCGGGGTCGAATGGGCGGCATTCAGTGAAGTCGGAAACCGGGAGGGGATTGCCGGGGCTGGTTTCAGCGGCGGCGAAGCCGGTTCCCAGTTCGTCAACACCGGGGCATTCCTGAATAATGCCCAGTTGCCTGCCGGATTCTCCATCGGCGCCTTTAAAGACATTATCTCCGTCAACACCCCGGACGGCGTCAAGAATTTTGCCAGCCTGTCGGCCATGGTCCAGGCTTTCAGCAAAGACAAGGACGTGCACTTTCTGTCGACCCCACAGCTGTTGACCACGGACAACGAAGAGGCCACCATCGTGGTCGGAAAAAATGTCCCCTTCCAGACCCGCTCCGCGGCGGAGGCGGGCCTGGAAACCTACTCCTCATTCGAATACCGCGATGTGGGCATTACCTTGAAAATAACTCCCCACGTCACCCAGGAGCGGATGGTGCAATTGGACATCTCCGAGGAGATATCCAAGCTGGACGAAGTGGCGACCACCTCACCGGACCGCCCCACGACTCTCAAACGGACCATCGAAACCTCGGTTATCGTGGCGGACCAGAATACCGTGGTGATCGGCGGGCTCATCGATGACAGCTTTACGGAGACGGAATATAAAGTTCCGTTCCTCGGGGACATCCCCCTTTTGGGATGGCTTTTCAAATCCAGATCGACGGGTACCGAAAAATCGAACCTGTTCATATTCCTGACCCCGAAAGTGGTGGCCAATCCGGCGGAGTCCTCTGTCATACTTCGGGAAAAACAGGAATACATGCAGGAAGAGAAAGAACAGAGCATTAAGCTTTACAGAGGCCGGGGCCGACGGGGACCGCGGGGCAGAGCCCCTGCCGAAATCCCCGAATAACATCGTGTAACGATTTTACAAAACGCGACGGGGTCGCTCATACGGCGAAACTTTCTTTCCCAGCAGCCCCGCCGATCGGAGTTTCAGTTTCACTCCAACATGCTGTTTGGAAAACAGCCTCGAAGGACGCGTACCATCCTGAAAGCATATCATGATCCGGCGCCTAATCGATGTCATTAAAGAAAAAATCGATATCCCCGAGGATCAGCTGCCGGCGGTGCTCAATATCCTTGAGGAAAAAGACGAGAACCCGTTTGACCTTCTCATGCAGAAGAAGGTGATTTCGGAAACTCAGTTATTGGAGGCCCTGAGCAACCGGTATCGCATCCCCTTCCGCCCCAATCTTCCCCTGAATAACATCCGTAGCGATGTGACCCAAAACATCCCCATCCAGTTTTTAAAGAAATATGTCATGGTCCCCATATTATCGGAAGAGCGCTCGATTAGCGAGGAAGAAGCCCCCCCCGGCCAGGGTTCGAGCCCGACAAAGCCCCGAAGCAAGGGTATCATCGCCATAAACAACCCGTCTGCCTTTCCGGCCCTGGATGATCTGTCACGGATTCTGGGTCTGGACGACTTCCAGGTTGTATTTTCCCTCAAGAGCGAAATCCTGTCGGCCATCGGGATGGCCTATGATTTTAATCGGGACACGACCGAACAATTGGTTCAGGACATCGAAGACAGCGATGAGTCGCTGATCAGCAATATCGAGGATACGGCTGACCTGCTGGACGACACCAGCGATGCACCGGTCATCCGATTGGTCAATAATATCATTTCCCAAGCGATCAAGGCCCGCTCGAGCGACATCCATATGGAGCCCTATCAGAACACGCTCAAAATCCGTTACCGGGTTGACGGGATATTGTATGATCTGGTGACTCCGCCCAAGGGCATTCAGCCGGCCCTGATTTCACGAATCAAGGTTATGGCCAAGCTGAATATCGCCGAAAAGCGTCTCCCCCAGGATGGGCGATTCGACGTCCGGATTGGCGAAAAGGAAATTGATGTGAGGGTGTCCACCCTGCCGACCTCCTTTGGAGAGAGGGTTGTGCTGCGGTTGCTGAATAAAGCCAGTTCCTTTTTCCAAGTGACGGAACTCGGGTTGGAAGCGGATCAAGCAGCGCAAATGCAGGAGCTGATCACCTCTCCCAATGGCATTATCCTGGTGACGGGACCGACCGGAAGCGGTAAAACAACCTCCCTTTATGCGATTCTGGCCTCCATCAATAATCCGGATATCAACATCATCACCATTGAAGATCCGGTAGAATATCAGCTTCCGGGTATCAGTCAGATTCAGGTGAATCCAAAGATCGACCTGACCTTCGCCCGGGGTCTTCGGTCCATCGTCAGACAGGATCCGGATGTCATTCTGGTGGGCGAGATCCGGGACCATGAAACCGCGGAAATCGCCGTACAGTCGGCACTGACCGGCCATCTGGTCTTTTCGACGCTCCATACCAACGATTCTGCCAGCGCCATAACGCGTCTGGTGGATATCGGTGTAGAGCCCTTTCTGATTTCCTCCTCCGTCTTGGCCGTTATTGCCCAACGGCTGGTCCGGGTACTCTGCAAAGATTGCAAAGAGACCTATACCCCCGAGGAAGGTCTCCTTGCCGGCATCGGCTTGACGGTTTCGGATTTGTCCGGTCAGTCGGTGTATCGGGCCGTGGGATGCGAAAATTGTATCAATACCGGCTTCCTGGGGCGTATCGCCATTTTCGAAATCATGACCATGGTCCCGGAGTTAAAGAGTCTGATCCTCAATACCCACGATTCCAATCTGATCAAGCAGACCGCCGTCGAAAAGGGTATGATTACCCTGCTTCAGGATGGTATTCGAAAGGTGTCCAATGGCCGAACGACCGTAGAGGAGGTGCTCAGGGTAGCCCAGAAATAAAATCGGTCACCGTTTTTATGAACATCATATGATTGTTAAGGTTCTCAAAATTACGGCAATGGTGCTGATCTTTACCGGGCTGGTCGGTGCCAGCGCCTATTTGACCCTGACAGTTCTCATCAAGGGTGAAGACACGGTGGTGGTGCCGGATCTGGCGGGTCGGGACGTCGTGTATGCACTGGAGGTCCTTTCGGATTTGGGCCTGCACATCAAGGTCATCGAATCCGACTTCAGCGATCGGATTCCGAAGCACCATGTCATCTCCCAGGACAAACCGCCCGGAACGAAAATCAAAAAGGGACGAGAGATCCGGATCACGCTCTCCAAAGGGCCCCGACATATTCCGATGCCCAATGTTGGCGGACTATCCGCCGTCCAGGCCAGAATCATTCTCGAAGAGAACACGATCTGCGTGGCCGGCATGGCCCGGGTACACCACCGGAGCGGGAAAAAAGACACCGTTATCGCCCAGTCTCCAACGGCCGGCACCATCGTCCGGCGCGGCGCCTGCGCAGCCCTTCTCACCAGCCTGGGACCCCGTCCGAAAGTATATATCATGCCCAGTTTTGCCGGAGAGATCTTGGAGGCGGTGGTTCGCAAAACAGATCTGGCGGGGCTGGCCATCGGCAATCTGAGATATGCCCAGACGGGGACCTCACCCGAAAACACCATCCGCCATCAATCCCCAAAAGCCGGATGGCCGATCACCGCCGGGAAAACCATCGAGTTGGTCATTAACAGACGCGGAAAGCCCGCCGAGGAGGATTCCATGCGCCGAGCCTCCGCCGGCCGCCTGTTTCGTTACCGGGCACCGGACGGTTTTTTAAAGCGAAGAATCCGCCTTCGTATGAACGGATACGGAGTTTCTGAAGACATCATCGATCGATACTTCAAACCCGGCGAAGAGCTTCTGTTCGTCATTCCCAAAAAGACCCGGGCGTCATTATTTCTTTATGAGGACGGCCAGTTGATCCGAACCCAAGTTTTCGATAAAGAATAAAATCGCGTCGCGATTTTATCAAACGCGGCTGCGCCGCTCCAAGGACAGGAGCATACGATTTTAGAGACCGATACCAATACTCGTATTGAAAACGGGCAAACGGGTTAACCGGCTAACGGGCAAACCGATAAGCAGGAAGGAACCCCATGAAACTGATTGCTCCATCGATTTTATCCGCCGACTTTTCAAGATTGGGCGAAGAAATCAAAGCGGTTGAAGATGCCGGGGCCGATTGGATCCATGTGGATGTGATGGACGGTCATTTCGTGCCCAATATCACCATGGGGCCCCTTGTGGTGGAAGCCATTTCCCGGGTCACGGATCTGCCCCAAGACGTGCATCTGATGATCGAAAACCCGGACCGATATGTCTCGGATTTCGCCAATGCCGGGGCCGATCTCATTTCTGTACAGGCGGAGGCGTGTATTCACCTGCACCGTACCATTCACATGATTCGGAATTCGGGCGCCCGGCCGGGGGTCGTGCTGAATCCAGCCACACCGTTGCAGACCATCGATTGGATCCTGGAAGACGTGGACTTCGTGCTGATTATGAGCGTGAACCCCGGATTCGGAGGCCAATCGTTCATATCGAGCAGCCTTGAGAAAATCCGGCAGCTCCGAGAGACGATCCGGAATCGAGGATTATCAACCCTGATCGAGGTTGACGGAGGCGTGAACGCCAATACGATCAAAAGTGTTTCCGATGCCGGGGCGGATGCGTTCGTCGCCGGATCGGCCATTTTTGGTAGCGACAATTACAAACAGACAATCAGCCGCTTCCGTGAGCTGATGGGAACGGACAACCCATGACTCAACATGCCACCAAGATCCTTGTCATCCATGGCCCCAATCTCAATATGCTCGGAAAACGGGAACCGGAGATATACGGAACCGAATCGCTGGCCGACATCGATGCGTCACTGAAGCAGAAGGCCGACCGTCTAAATATCAACCTGGAAATTTATCAGTCCAATATCGAGGGCGAAATCGTCCAAAAAATACAGGACGCCATGGGCCGGGTCGAGGGTTTGATCATCAACCAGGCGGCGTATACTCATACCAGCGTTGCCATACGGGACGCGATCCTGCTGCTCGGCATCCCGGTGATCGAAGTTCATCTTTCCAATATTTACAAACGGGAGTCGTTTCGTCACCATTCCATGATTGCCGGCGTGGCCACGGCCCAGATCAGCGGCCTGGGGGCATACGGCTATATCGCGGCACTCGATGCGCTGTTTTCCCGGTTCTCCCAATCCCCGTGAAAGAATATCTAAGCCGGAACCATTATCCGATCCAATACCGGACCTGGCCTCGCTCGGCATCGGTATCGCTATCGGAATCGAGACAGGATGGCACATTTAAAGTCGAAACCGATTCCGAACCCGATACGGATTCCGAAAATTCTGATATGTTAACAGGGAGTCACCAATCCACTAATCGGAACGGAATTCCGACAATCCCGATAAGCGATGGGTTTGAAAGATCAGAATACAGCCGCCCGTCAGCATCGCGAGAAATGAAAGAATCGCCACAGCCCCGATCCAGGGCCCGCTCAACAGGACGAATCCCAACAGCACCATCGGGGCAAGCACTGCCCTCGCCGCAACTCTGAGGAGTTCATGCTTGCCGATGACATCCGCCATGGGTGGCGAGTACCGGTAGTACGTCCGAACGAAGGCCTGCCCCAGTTGGTTCGGCAGCAGATACACATCTCGGAACTTACGCAATATGTCGACATGTCGGTCAAGGGACGACCCATAGGCTGCCGTGGCGATAAAGCACCCGCCTCCACCTCCGCCGCTGTCACCGACGCCGGTTAATCCGGGTGCCGTCGCTGGTCCGATACCGAAAACCGACAAGCTCCGGACCCTGACGGTGACGGTTCCGTACAGGTAATCCGTAGCCAGAATATCGGTCAACGGCACGATGGAGCCGCCTCCCTGTAGGAGTTGGGTGGTCGTCTTGGCATGCCGTATCACAAACGCGCGGCTTTCGAATCCGGCCGGGGGCACGACCTCCAGATCGAATGGAATGCTAACGATGATATAGTCTTTCAAGTAGTCCTTCTCGTCCGTGGTCCCGATCACGGTCCCGTGTCGGTCATAAGCGGTTAGATCGATGTCATAGAGGTAATCCCCGGATCCGTAGACCCACCCCCGGTGACGAATATTCCCGATGCGTATTTCCGTAATCTGAACCACGATCTTGTCGGCCCCGTCCTCATCGAGGGCTGTTTCGTCGATGGCACCCGGAGTGATCTGATATTCGGCGGTGCCGCCATCACCGGAGTATGAATCGTTTTCGCCAAGCTCGCGGTCCAATTCGACCGGATGAGATGACGCCATTTCCCCACCCACATAGGCGGGTTGATAATCATACCACATGGTGACCTTATCATCGTCGGTGGCATCGTGATTGTTGGCTTCGGCATCCGCCATAATACGCAACGAAAAGCTGTGGGAGGCATCGTTATAGGCCACCCGATACGCCTGTTGATCGGGATCCCACACCGGAGCTTCCAACTCCGGGGGCGAACCGGTTCCGGGGACGAGGTCGACCACGAGTTCATTGGGGGAGAACCCGTTAAAGCGGGGCGATTCCGGTGTGGCGATGGCCAGGATCACCTGGCCGTTGTCCACCGAGTCCACGAGCCTTAGTTTCGTCAGCGCAAACACCGGGGGCGTTCCGGGCGTTAGAACGACATCCGCCGTGCCCCGCCCGGATTCGACAGTAGTGCTGACGGCCGTCCGGTGTGGCAGGTACCCCGGGGAGGCCACCGCAACGAAATAATCCGGGCCGAAATCTGGATCACCGGCGAAGGGGGACGGCCACCCGTCTGGCAGTTCGATCACGTAATTCCCATTAAAATCACTGTATACCGGGGGTGCAAACACTTTTTCGTGGTGGTCATCGATATAAAATCCCACCACCTGTGCGCCGTCCACGGGGATTCCGCCGGAACTGATGCGGCCGGTAATCAAATGGGTGGAGGAAGTGTCCGTTTCCGACATGCCCGGGATCTCATCACAGGCCGTTCCGACCTGATCAGTGGATATCATTTCCGGCAGAAACGCCGGCGTGGGGGACGGATCGCTGACCAACAGGTGATACTCGATCCCTGTCTTGGGAAGCTCAATTGAAAAAATGCCGTTTAAACCGCCCACAGGACCGGTGGTAACGGTGGTCGTTGACAGAACGACATTGTCGACAACGTTCACATCGATACCATTCAATCCGGCGCCGGCGGTGTCCACCAATCGACCGCAGAACATCTCCACAGGAATCACCCGTGCAATTCTGGAGTAACTGGCCGTTTCCACAATGCGGTCCTTCACCGCCTTGACGTAGAAGGGAGTCACCGACACTACGTTGAACGGGTAGAATTGGGTATCCCCGTCCTGATCCCCATCCAAAAATCCGGCATCGTCGAAGAACCGATGTTCGTGATCGACAATGCTCCAGGTCACGCCGGTGTCGGCACCTCCGACGCTGAACAGGATACCGCCGCTATCGGTTTCCAATACGTTTGTTTTCGATTTTTCGATGGCCCCCAGGGTACAATGATCTCCCGGACAAGCTCGCTGTTTCTGCCGTCACGGGCAGTGATCTCGTAGCGGCCGGAATAGTTGTCCGTCAGGGGACGGAAAGACACGCTGGCACCCTGGGCGTCGGATAGCACCGAAGCGGTTACATCTCCGCCGTTGGGGCCGATCACGGACCAGGTGTACTCGCCGTTCCCTCCCGCTGCCGACAGGGTGACCGGAGCGCTTCCGGCCGTGACAATTTGCGGCTCTGAAGGCTGGCTGGAAACCATCGCCGGATACCGGATGGTCACATCCATCGAGGCCAGATGGAGCGGCGGATCATCGGCCAAAGCCTTGTCCAGGAGAATCGGAAAATCGTTCGTCAGGTCTCCGTCCCCAAGGGTTGTCATATCCGTCCCCACCAGCACGGGCAGGGTATCTTTCGTATCTCCAGGACCATAGGACCGGTCGCCGTCATTGTCGCTGCCATATCCGGCGGCCGGGTCGAACAGTTCCGTCTGCATCAGGGACAATGTGGTTGTCCCGAAATCGGCGTCGGATCTCACCTGAAATTTCACGGTAAATAGCACTTTGGATAACGGCTCGTCGCTGCCATCAGCCTGTGGTCCAAGGGTCGCCCCGCTGAAATAAATCGTCCCCGACCCTGCATATTGCCGGTGCATGGGCTCATCGGCGGGATTGGGCCCCTGATGGAATGTGAATGGGAAACTGGAGGTAATTCCATCCGGATGATCCGATTTTCCGGCGACAGATACGGTCGGGGCGATAAGCACCGCCGGATCATAGATCAGCGTAAAACTGCATCCGGCAATATCTGACGGATCATCCACAATGATCTTAAGATAGAAAAACGATCCTCGCCCGAACGCGTTTTCCGAAGTGATTCCGTCCGTGGTGGAATCGAGGGAAAGCGTTTTGGCAGCCCCAGGGTTCGTAAACAACAGAACAACCAAGACCGTTAGCACAACCCATAGGCACGGATTATGTCGCAATGGCACTCGGTGCATGGTGTATACCCTGTTCGGATACCCCACCAAGATGGGGCGATCCTTATTCGGTTCGCCGTTTGAGTCTGACCGGATCGACAATCCGAATGGCCCTGGCGGTGACACTGATGATTCCATTCTCTCTCAGTTGTCGCAGTTCTTTATTGACGCTTTCTCGGGATGAGCCAATCATTCCCGCCAGATCTTTCTGGGTGATTTTCAGGCTAATCTCCAACTCGCCTTCGTCCTGACGGCCGAACGCATCCCCCAGCTCCAGGAGCTTTTTTGCAAAGCGCGCCGGAATATTGAGGAAGCACGTGTCTTCCAAGAGGGAATTCGTATTCCGGATCCGACTGGAGAGAGAGGCAAGAAGTACCCTCATGGCCTCATCATTGGTTTTTAGAAGATCGAAAAAATCCTGGCGCTCAAGCAAAAACAGCCGACTTGGCGTGACCGCCACGGCATCGGCGGACCTGGGCTCACGATCCAGGAGGGCCAGCTCTCCGAGAAAATCGCCTTCCTTGAAAATGGCAACAATCATTTCCTCCCCGATTTTGGAGGGAAGGACAATTTTTATCGCCCCTCGTTGGATCACATAAAGCGCCGTACCTCTGCTGCCTTTCCGAAAGAGGACCTCCCCTTTTTTAGCATCCAGCTCGCTCATCTTGGCGGCGAGCTCATTGAGGTATGAATCCGGTATCGCCTGGAACAGAGGAATCTTCTTCAAAAGCTCCGGAGGATGCAGCATGGTAACACCTCTCCTTTCGTTTAGATGCAAAAAAAGTGCCTCAATCGCCTTCCGAGACACCTGTCGTTGGGCTTGTGGGGGCAGAGCATCGTCTTTGTAGCGATTCAGGATCCCTGACCTTCCCCATCTCTCGTCGGACAGACGCGAAACTGGTATAAAAAGATTATAATTTCAACGGGTTGTATTATAGCCGATTTATAAACCGCCTATTTGTTCAACCCGTGATGCGCACACTCGGACTCCGGTTCAAAACACCGTGTACCGACGTTTTCGTGATGGAGCCAAGGAAGCGGCTTCGAAAATCGTCCTATTCAACCCCATTTCCTCCATTTGTGTTGTCCTGGACCGACACTTTATGCTGTCCCTGGATAGTTATCGGTCGGCTGTCACGGGATATGGATTTTCCGAGATTGGTGAAGAATCCCATAGGGTTCGGTCGGAAAGGGATCGATTTGAGCACATCGAATACGCGGTGATGGGAACCGACGTTCAGTGTCCTATGTATTTCAAGCAGATGCCAAGTGTCCGTCAGTTATGCTGGAATTTGAACAACCTGTCAACAACCCCATGGTGCCGGGGCGTCACCGGATCGCGGGAGGGAGCAAATCAATGCTTTTACTTTTACGAACGCGGGTACACCATAGCTTACCCCTTCGGCACGTGTTCCCGGGCCGGAAGTACGGCCAGCCATCTGAAAATGAAAGCATCCCGGCCGTAAAGAAAAACTGGCGAAGTAAATTCTTCCATGTCTTTTTGACAGAAACAGGCTTTTTATTCTATAAGAAAGAGACATTGAGCAGTATTCTTTACTACTAAAGTATTACTTTCATTCTTTTCCGGGTGTCTTAATTTTGATTCACCCGATCCTTGGATGAGTTCCAGCCGACACACGATATCGAAAGATCGGGTCATGGAATGTAGTCCTCTGAAGACTTAAAGTTAACGAAGGAGACATCTGACATGGGTATGGACAACCTCGTTTTTCTCGAAAACATTGAGTTGTTTGACGAAACCGGTCAGGAGCTGGTCCATCGGATTCCCGAAAAGGGCTCCGGTGAAATCAAATGGGGCGCCCAACTCACCGTGCGGGACAGCCAGGCAGGTGTCTTTTTCTATAAGGGCAAGGCCGTCGAAGCCTTTGGGCCTGGCCGGCATACCCTGAAAACCATGAATATTCCCATTCTTACGAAAATCGCCGCCATTCCCTGGGCGCTATCAAGTCCATTGCGTGCCGAAGTCTATATGGTGAACATGAAAGTGTTTGCCAATCTGAAATGGGGTACCCGCGACCCGGTGGCCTTTAAAGATTCCGAACTGGGGTTGATCCGCCTGATAGCGTTTGGAGTATTCAATCTCCGGGTCATCCAACCGGTGCTCTTCATTAACCGGCTCGTGGGAACCGCATCGGAAGTCACCGTGCGCCACATGAACGCATCCGATCCCGGCCCGCCCGACTTGCCATAGAAGGCCGCCCCAAGAACCACGCCAAGTCGGATATGCGGCTCTATGACCCCTATGCCAACGTGGCCCAGGTCAGAGCCGACCGGGGTAAGGTCGTAGGAATAGAGGCTGGCCGTCTCGCCGAAAGGATCTCCCCAATAGAACAGGCCTTCCAGATCGGTTTCAAACCAGGTCCCCACGCCGGTGGCGGACATGGACATATCCGATCCATCGTATCTGCCGAAGAATTGTCCCCTGGCGGAAAAGAGGGTCAGTTCGTCCATGTTGATCTCTGCCTCCATATATCTTCCGACGAGCGATTCATTGATGGCATCGTCAAAGGCCTCCAAGACGACGCCCTCGATAATACTGCCGTACCCGCCGTAACCCCAGTTAAAGTCGCCGCCGAAGTCGAGACGGAAATCATCATCCAAGGCGGCCAACTGTAAATGACCTCCAGGATTGTTATACGCGCCTTCCGAGTTGGGGTATGTTTGGATCTGGAAGTCCATGACCCCCCAGGGTTGTGGGTCGGAAGAGCCTGTAGGGTCCGGATCAAGGGCAATCGGTGCCGGCGTCACGGTGGCGACCAGATCGATACCCTGTGGATTAAAGCTGAAATCTTGGATATCGATGTCGTCGGGCTCGGCGCCGAGGGCGTCGTTAATAGAGGAATGAAGATCCGTGGGTAGAATTGTAGTCGGTACAACGGGCCTTGGCACCAATGTGCCCCTGGTCAGGAACATGCCGCTGACCTCGTCATGGAAGCCCATCGTGGGTCCCCGGAGGATGCCGGCTGTCTGATCCGGATCGATATAGATCAGGGCAATCGCGCCGTCCATGTCGATCGCTTCCATAAGGCCGGCGGTACGTCCGACAAACGCGCCCCCGTCATAGGTGGTGAAATTATCCAAGAAGGCATTGTAGCTTTCCATATCACTGCGCCACATAAATGGCGGCGTTTCCCCTGTCGGGACAAAATTGTTGAAAAATCCGATGGATAAAAACTCGGCCGGTGCGTGCCAGGGCGCCGTAACGCCACCGAGAATCGCCCAGTCGGTCCCGGCGAATCCCAGCTCCCCTGACTGATTGTAGTAGGCGGTTCCGACCGGTGGGAACGCCCAGTTCGCCGCAAACACAAGGGGTTCGCCTTCGAAAATACCCGTGTGAACGGCTTCCCAGGTTCAGATAGACTCCGGCGGGTTGTAGGTCCCCATGACGCGACCGGTCATCCCGGGAGTGTCCGGTGTCAGGATCGGATCCCCCACCTTGGTGTAGGTGATAAAGCTGCCCTGGAACTCGGCCTCGAATTCGTTCTCTGCCCAGGGCGATTCGTTAAAGGTGTTTCCATAGAAGTGGCCGAAATCACCTGTCGGAAGGGCTTCCCCCTCCTCGTAAAAGACTCCGAAATCCCCGAATCCCCCGATCACCGCGGACCAGGTCTCTCCCAACTCGGCAAAATGGCCATAGTTCTTGGACTGGTAAACACCCCAGGGCTCGGCATGTTTGATCTCGCTATTGACAATCGACGCCGAGATAATGCTCTTTTCCACCAAAGCGGTGGATAGAGATTCATCACCCACCATTCCGCTCATCCAGGGGTCACCCCCGGAAGAGGAACTGAACACGTTCTCTTCGACAAACGTGCTTTGGTCGTACGTGCTGCCGGACACCTCCATCCGGGTGACGGTCCCATCCATTTCAAACAGCCCGGCATCAGGGTATGAGGTGCCGGTGATGTCGTCGCTAAACAGGTAGCCGATATACTGATCGTCATCGAGATAGAGTCCTCGAATCGCCCCCTTGAGACTCGGCCCATTTTCAATGCCGCTGATAAAGGCAACGTAGGCACAGCCATCCAAGGTGCTGTCATTATCATCGACCTTGTTGATACTGTCGAGACGGGTGAGCCAGATGCTGCCACCGAGATCCTCATACACCATGGTCTTCTCATAGAGACCAAGAATGGAGATCCGGTGGGGATCAGTGTCGCTTCCACCCCAGAGGGAATCGACGCCTCCCATGAGGCCCAACATCTGGGCGTCCGTTTCAACGGATGAATCTTTAAAGGACGTGATTTCGACGGGGGGGTCGGGCCCTCCGAACTCGCTCACATGGGACAGTTCCGTACCCTGCCAGGTACCCAGGTGCACGGCTTCCCATTGATCGGAATCATAGCCTCCCAGAATCTCCCCTTCCATAAACGTGCCGGGGTATTCATCCGGATCCCCCATTTTGGTGTACGTGATAAAGCGCCCGGAGAAGGAGGCCGACAGCTTTCCGGCATCCCATGTACTTTGGGTATCCCCGAGCCAGTATCCCTTATCGTCGCCGACCGCCTCGCCGTCATCGAAGATGTATGCGCCGATGCCGCCGGACCCGCCAACCCTGGATGTCCAGTCCCCGCCCGCTCCCGAATAGGTGCCGAACATCTCGGAGAGATAGATGCCCCACGGATAGGCGATGTCCGGCGATTCGATCGTGTCTACGATGGAGGCGCTCCGGAACCCACCTGAACCCTGCATTGATCCGCCGCCGGCAAAAACACCATGCATACGGCTATGCCCGGCGCCGGAATTCGTCTGATAGATGTACTCACTGCTAAGCTGGGTCTCCGGGTCGATCCCAAGGGTGCCGAAATCCTCGATGGGTTCCCCGCGCACCATCGATCCGGTCATTTTGAACATATCGATACCCGGATAGACCGTACCGCTCAGGGAGCCGGACAGATACCCTCCATAACCGCCCGGATTTAAGGGGTCCACATATATCCCGATGATGCTCCCGTCCATGGCGGTTTCCGACTCGGTACCACCGGCGTATTCGAAAAAGGATCCCGGTTCATCGATGGTGGTCGTGGTGTCCGGGGAATGCACAAGGTCTTTGGAAACAAAATGACCGAACCAAAGGCTGTCAAAGTCTTCGGTAATGCCGCCGATCACAGTGAGCGGCGCAGGTACCGGGGCACCTTCTCCGTCAGTCGCCCAGAAAGACGCCGTGCTGCCCAGATTTCCAAATGTGGAACCGATCAAGTCCCCATCGATTTCATGGATCGCCATTGTAAATTCACTGAACAGGGAAAGGGATTCACCCGTCAGGGTGCCAATGCTTTGACCGATCCACTTGTCTCCGGGCGTTGCGCCGCCCCTACCGTAAAAATCACCGGACATGATGCCGAGGTGGTGCGTCGATACATATTCACCCAATGCACCCGGACTTCCATCTGTCTTGCCGAGCGAACCGTTGATCTCGCCGTCGTCTTGCCAGGTGCCGTCGATCGATGCAATCCAGTAAAATTCGTCCGAGAACCCGGTGATGTCAAAGGCCCCTCTTCCTCCGGCAACCGCTGACCAGGCCGGGTTTTCAGTCGGCTTGTCATCAAAGGAGTTCGATGAAGATCCCAGTTTCAGTTCGTACACACCGACAGGCAGTGCGTTGTTCGCACTATCGTCAAACAGGAACCACATGTCGCCGGTCCCGTCTTGTGCGTAAATATTGCCGCCGCCGGTGAAGCTTCCGCTAAGCTTGCCGTCCAACTCGTCGCCCGAAAGGAAACTGACGGCGCCTGTGGGCCGGGGAACGGGTTGTGCGGTCAGGGGACCCTCTGCAATGAAAAACCCCCTGTCATCGGCATTGTCGGTCTCGTTGTAGACACCGCCTACCCCGCCGGACATCAGCCCCACATCGCCGGTTTGTGTATAAAACACAAACACGGCGTTTCCATCCAGACCCCCCGTGTCCGGATCATCTGCCGCCAACCGCCAGTGACCGCCGGTAAACCCACGGAATTGACCTGTGGCTCCGGTTTCATTGCCGCTCGCATCGGAATTCCACAGATAGGAGGCCCCGCCACTCCCTTCGTCGTAGGAAAAGGTACCGATGGCGGTCAGGTCATACGTATTGCTACCGCGGTCGATCAGACCGATTTTCGCGGTATCCGTCCCCTCATCGGAAAACAACCCGCCGTCGTTCGCATAGAGGCTCGTCCCTCCCCATTCGCCGTTGAATGTCAGGTCTTCGTAGATATAGGTGCCGATGCCGGCCGCCTGCCACTCGCCGGATTCACCGGTGTCCCAGTGGGACCCCAATACTTCGCCGGCATAGGTATACACTTTGGTGTCCGTCAGGGCTTTTGCCGCATACAGCCCGGCGAGATCGTTGGCGTCCCAGAGACTTCCCTGGATGGTGGCCACCCAGGTCCCATCAGAATCGAAGCCCGCCTCCGCGTCATAATTCTCGTCCAACTCACCGCCCAGGTTGACGCTCCAGGTATTGCTGGTATCGCCGTCATAACTTCCGCCGAACGCGGCATTCCAGATCCTCCACTCCACCAATTCGGCATCGTCAATCCGGATGGGATCCCCCATGGATACCTTTGCCTCCAGCGATCCCACAGGGCTGTTATTGACGATAAAGTTGCCGACCCCACTGTCCCCCTTGAAATGATCCGGAACAAGGGAGCCAGCCAAATCACCCGGCTCAACATTGGTCGTGCCCAGCAGTGTGGCGGACAAGGTGCCGTCCAGTCTCCACATATTCAGACCGGGAACATAGAACCCGGCGGCGGCGCCGGAAAGAACGCCGGCCGTGCCATCATTACCAATGTACATAGATAGTGCCGCCGAACGGATGATTTCATCCCGCCAGATGCCCACCATGTAGCCGTAGAAATTGCCGGTATCTTCCCCACCGGAGATCAGTCCGTCGGCCTCATCCAACAGGTGCCATCCGGAACCATACATGAGCAACGGTTGATCACCGACGGAGTAAGGATCATGGGCACCTATCATGGTAACGGGCGTAGAAGTGCCGGTGAACAGGGTGGCGGCGGTTCCCCCAATTAAGCCGTATGCCGATGTTTCCGAATCGTTTCCGATGGTACTGCCGTCGAAATACGCCAATTCACCGCTGGTGTGGCCGTTGAACGCCAGTGGGGTTTTGGTAAATGCCCCGGCAGTGACCGTGTTGTAGCTGTAGACGGACCCGCCTTCGCCATGACTATAGGTACCCCATTGCTCGACCAGGATTTCCCCTAAATAATCCTCGTCCATGTAGCTCAGGTTACCGCTGATGGACACATGGCCTTTATCCTCAGGATTTTCAATATCCAGGATTCCGGCTTTGTCGTCGGTACCCGACAGCGATCCAAGCACGTAATACGCGCTCGCAGGATTGCCGTCGGTTTGCCCGTATTCGGCCTTCCAGCTGGTCTCTCCTGTTGTGTTGATATAGGTGCCGTCGTTAAATGCTTCGAGCCACACTTCGAGCAACTCTCCCTCAGTCAAGGTCAGCCTGTTGACCGTCGACAAGGGGTTGAACTCGATAAACCATGGCCCGACATCCACGGAGGTCAGACTCGGCACATGGGAAAAGGCTTCTTCTTCGAACTGGTTGTACAACGCATCGGAAAGTGTAACCGGGGCCGTTGGTGATGCGATCTGCACCTTGCCGAATATATCGTCGCGAATCAGCTGGCCGGACGCGCTGAACGCGCCGCCGTATCCGGTTGCCACCGGATCCTGGCTGATTGCCGGATAACCGTAGATCACGCCGGCATTGTAGACATCCCCCGTGGCGGACGGCCGCTGGGCGTAGATACCGAAC
>Ga0056119_1000088_pt1 | contig 21854 bp, 13 predicted proteins | sample WorMettaBAHAMAS1_FD_80076 | JGI IMG/M metagenome (GOLD analysis project Ga0056119, IMG submission 80076) | Marine gutless worms symbiont microbial communities from Max Planck institute for Marine Microbiology, Germany - Olavius tantulus BAHAMAS.1 ...
AGATTGCGCAACTAAATGTAAAAGAACAATGAAACACGAAAAGTGTTACCTATGTCTCCGAACACGTGTCACCCTTGTCCCCGGTCCGTACAATGGGGGAGGCGCGGTGGGGGTGATGGAATGACCGATTTTAACAGTCGTAAAATTGGTCATAGGCCTTTTTTACGTCATTCCTGCGGGGCCTGTGCTGGACTTTATCCAGTAGCAGGAATCCAGTAATTGTAGAAATCGCTCGATTCCGGATTATATCCCGCTTCGGGCGCTTCGTCGGAATGCAGGACAAAAAAAGGGACACACCCGTTCAAGGTGCGTCCCTTTTGTCCTTAGTTTAACAGTAATGTTTAAGGTGCCGGAGTCGGATACGGATTCGTGCCGGTGCCGGCCACCCCGGCGGCCGTGCCGGTAAAGGTATTGGAGGTGCCCACCTCCCCTGCGGCCCCACCTTCCATCCAGATGGGCTGGGTGGTGGTCATGCCACCGGTTCCAGTGTATGTGCCGCCACCCCGGACCGACGCGTCCCAGGGAGTCGCCTGAGAGATACCAAACGTGTTAATCGTAAAATCAGCGCTGACTCCATGGGCACCGGTAAGATTCACGCTGTGCCCGGGAAGTGGTGGCGCGGCAAAGGTGCCGTTCACGTCGCTGGTTGCAAAGACCCTCGGATCAGCGCCGGCTGAATGGGCAAAGAACACCACATCATTCATATTGACGGATTGCAACGTCTCAGCAGAGAAATTCTCGTAGGAAAGCGACGTTCTGCCGATTTCCACAGCCGGAATATCCAGTTGTTTCAACTGCTCCCTGCCGACCTCCGTTCCAACCATTGTCATAAACTGAGTGGTTTCCAGATAGCTGCCCAGAACCACGGCCTGCCAGTTGTTGGGATTAAACGTCCCCTTGATCTCACCGCCGATCACGCCGGTAGTGTCAAACTCCACCCAGGCCCCGGCCGCCTTTCCGGAAAGCTCGTGTTTCACCGTGTTCCTTGTACCGTAAGCTTGCACCCAGGAAACACCAAAAGGCGGGTCTTCATCGATCAGGCGTACGATCCATTGGTCAGAATCCAAGCCGGTGCCGTGCATATAGGATTCCCAGACACCAAAATCAGGAAACGTCTGAAAGTAGACTTCAGAGGAGAGAATCCCTTCTATCATGATATTCCCGCCGTTTTCGGCCAATTGTTCAAAGTCAGTGGTGTCTCTGACCTGGGTTAAATTCACCGCACCACTCAGAGAGGTGACCGGGACTTCGACCAGGATCGAATCCGCCAGAAAGGCCACAGTATCTTCTTCGTCGATGTTTTCAAAATATCCGCCGACCACATCTCCCACGGTAATGCCGAAGCTGGTGATGCTTCCCTGGAAGTCTTCAACAAGACCGACGCTGATGCCGTCCATGATTCCCTGCTTCCAGATACCCCCGGAAAATCCGCGGGGCTCACCCGGAAAGAGATCCCCTGAGCCGGGAACCGCATCGGAAGTCAGGGTGCGCCACATGAACGCATCCGATCCCGGCCCGCCGCTGACATAGGAGGCTGCTCCCATCACCACGCCGAGTCGGATATGCGGCTCCATGAGCCCTATGCCAACGTAGCCCCAATCAAAACCGACCGGGGCAAGGTCGTAGGAATACAGGCTGGCCGTCTCGCCGAAAGGATCTCCCCAATAGAACAGGCCTTCCAGATCCGTGTCAAACCAGGTCCCAACGCCGGTGGCGGACATGGACATATCCGATCCATCGTATCTGCCTAAGAACTGACCCCTGGCTGAAAAGAGGGTCTGTTCGTCCATGTTGATTTCCTGCTGAAAAAGCCTTCCGACGAGTGCCTCATTAATGGTGTCGTCCATAGCTTCAAAGACGATGGCTTCGAGGAAGCCGCCGTACCCGCCGTAACCCCAGTCGAAGTCGCCTCCGAAGTCAATAAAGAACTCATCATCCACGGCAACCCACTGGGAAAAACCACCCGGATTGTCATACGCGCCTTCCGGGTTGGGGTAAGTTTGGATCTGGAAGTCCATGACCCCCCAGGGCTGTGGATCGGGAACGCCGGTGGGATCCGGATCAAGGGCAATCGGTGCCGGCGTCAAGGTGGCGACCAACTCGATACCCTGGGGATTAAAGTTGAAATCTTGGATATCAATGTCTTCGGGCTCGGCCCCGAGTGCGTCGTTAATAGAGGAATGAAGGTCCTCGGATTGAACGGTGGTCGCCACCACCGGCCTTTGCACCAATATGCCTCTGGTCAGGAACATGCTTTCTCCGGTGATGCCCTCGACCTCCTCCACGATGCGGCTCTCGTCATTGATGCCGGCCATCCCCCCCCGCAGCGTACCGGCCATGCCGTCCGGATCGATTTAGATCAGAGCAATCGCACCTTCCATAGTGGTGGTCTGCATCAAGCCTGCCGTGACACCGGTGAATGCGCCATCGTCTTCAATCGCCGTGGCGCTGGAATCAAAAACATTATATGTTTCCAGTTTCGTGCGCCACATAAAGGGCGCAACCACCTCCTCGGGGGCGGTCTTGAGAAAATGGCCGATGGATAAAAACGATACTTCGTTGTTATACCCTGGTGCAGATACCCCGCCCAGGATGGCGCGCTCATATCCGGCCTCTCCCAATGCACCGGCGTCGTTGTAGAAAACGCTTTGGGTCGGCGGGCTGTCTATGGGCGTATCGGCCATCCAATTCGCCGCAAACCACAGCGGTTCGCCTTCGAACACACCCATATGAACGGCTTCCCAGGTGCCTAAGCCTTCCCCCGGAGGATCATAGGTTCCCATGATACGGCCGGACATCCCCGGCGTATCTGGCGTCAGCAAGGGATCCCCCATCCGAGTGTAGGTGATGAAGCTCCCTTCAAACTCCGACTCGAAGGTGTTGTTGGCCCATGGGGTTTCATTCAGGGTGCTGCCCAGAAAGTACCCAAAGTCGGCAGCCGGAATTGTACCACTGTCCACGTAATACGCACCGATCCCGCCGCTGCCGCCGACTTGCGCGGACCAGGACGATCCAGGTCCGGAAAAAATAGCCGAACATGCTCGACGTGTATGCCCCCCACTCTTCGGTATGCTGGGTCTCGTCATCCACAATGGAAAGCGAGGAGAAGTCCGAAAAATTATAGGGATCCATCGTCGCCATAAAGGATCCGGTCAGCCATCCGTTGCCGACCATGCCGATCATCCGGGTCGTCTCCACTGTCGGCATCCATGTGGTATCGAAAACGTGATTGTTTACGAACTCGGTTCTATCGTAATCCGTGCCGCTGACAACCTCCATGAGGGAGGCGGTCCCTTCCATCTCGAAAAATCCGCCGTCCGCATAGGCGGTACCCAGGATGTCATCACTGACCAGGATACCGATATTCTGGTCATCATCGATATACACCCCCCGAATCGCCCCTTTGAGGGTCGGATATTTTTCAGTGCCGCCAATATAGGCGGCGTAGGCGCCTCTGTCATCCGGATCGGGTTCGATGGTGGTCAATGTCGAGATGGTATCGCTCAGGTTGGAGTCGATGGCGTTAAAGCTGGTGAGATTACTCACCCAGATGCTCGAGTCCACATCGCTGGTCCACATGCTGTGGTACGTGCCGAGCGCGTCAATCCGGGGAGCGCCGGGCAAAGAGTCATCCCAGAGTGAATCGACCCCACCAAAACTTCCCCCAAGCGAGGCCCCTGAGACAACCGGATCCGTGTCGATAAGGGTGTCGTCGAAATACACGATCGGGCCATAGAACCCGCTGGCATGGGAAAGGGGTACGCCTTCATAGGTGCCCACGTGCACGGCTTCCCATTCGCCGTTGTGATAGGTCCCTATGATCTCCCCTTCCATGAAGCTGCCGGGATACTTGTCCGGGCGCGCAATTTTCGTGGAAGTGATGAATTGTCCGGAAAAGTTGGCGAACAAAGTTCCGTTTTTCCAGGTACTGGCCGTGTTGCCGAACCAGTGCCCGAAGTCATCCAGCATCTCTTTATCGCCGCTGGTAATGTAGGCTCCAATGCCACCAACGCCGCCGACCATGGAGGACCAGCTTCCCCCCTGGCCCGAATACTTGCCGTACATGTCGGAGCCGTAAATTCCCCAGGGGTATGTGACCGGGGTGGGGGAAACCGGGTTGATGAGGGTTGCAGAGAGAAAACCGCCGTATCCGTGAATCGATCCGGCGCCCCCGAAGGATCCATTCATCTGGGTCAACCCGTAAGGATCCATGGTTTGATGGATGTAATCACTGGTGTTCTGAGTTTCCGGGTCGATGGCCAGGGTTCCGTAGTGCTCGATGGTCGGTTCCCGAACCATATCCCCGGTCAGATAGAACATGCCGATATCCCGGTTGGTCTTCCCGGCAAGACCCCCTTTGACAAATCCGCCATATCCGCCCGGATTTAAAGGATCCACATAGATACCGACGAGCTTTGCGGACAACGCGTCCTCGCTCACTGTTCCCCCGGTAAAAGCATAGTAGGATCCGGGATCGTCCATGGTGGTTTCCGTGTCGGTTGTGTTATCTTTGGAGACGATGTTGCCGAACCAGACGCTGGTTCCGGAATCATTAAAGTCGCCGACCACGGTGAGCCGGACCGGCGCCGGATTCTCGCTGTCATCCGACGCCCACAGGGAATCCGGGCTGCCGAAATGGCCGCTCATGGTTCCGATTTGCTGACGGCAGGCGTCGTATGGAGGTGCATCATCCGGATCACAATCCGGGTCACACGAACTATACCAATCGTTATAAAGCGACCCATCGAGCCAGGCATCGTAATCCGGACTGATCTCGTAGATCTCCATATTAAACTCGCTGAACAGTTTTAGAGGCTCCCCGGTCAGGATCCCGATGCTTTGTCCGATCCAGGTGCCCGGGCTGTTCCTGCCGTAAAAGTCACACGACAGGGTGCCCATCTGGAGTTCGCTGACATAATATCTGAAGGCCTCGGGCGTGGCATCGCTCTGACACAGAGAACCGTTGATCTCGCCGTCGTCCTGCCAGGTACCCTCCACTTCCGCAATCCAGTAAAAATTATCCGTGTATCCGTTATCGAACGCTGCCGTGCCGTCGACCACCCCGGACCAGGGTGCATTCCCTGTCGGTTTTGCCCCGAAGCTGTTGTTTGTGTCGCTAAAACGAAAGTTGAACACACCGGCCGGAAGGACCTTATCGGCATCGGTGTCATAGAGGAACATGAACTCACTTTTGTTCATGGTCTCACGCCCTTCTATGGGGTCTCCATTGGCGAATGTCCCGACAAGCTTTACAGTCATCGTGTTACTGTCTGGAAAATCGAGGGCGCCGTGGGCGATGGGCAGCTCTTCTGAGGTCAGGGATGCCTCAGCAAGGAAAAAGCCTTTGTCCGCCGAATTGTCGGTCTCGTTGAAGGCACCGACCGAAGGGCCTTTCATCAACCCCACCGTGCCGTCCTCCTTGAAGAACGCCAGGGCCACGGTGCCATCCAGTTCCCCGGTGTCCGGATCGGATTCGGACAGCCGCCAGTGCCCGCCCGTAAATCCCTTAAACTCGTCTGTCGTGGCCACCGCACCGGTTTCATCCCCCCAGAGCCAGGAATTCCAGAGGAAGGAGTCGCCTCCCCCTTCCTCATAGGTAAAGGTGCCGATGGCGGTGAGGTCGTATTGACTGCTCCCACGATCGATGAGACCGACCTTGGCGAACTCGGTTCCCTCAGGACGGAACACTCCGTCTAGGTCAAGGTTGGAATAAAGGCTGGTGCCGGCCCAGCTGCCGTTGAATGTCAGGTCTTCGTAGATATAGGTGCCGATGCCGGGCGCCTGCCAATCGCCGGATTCGCCCGTGTCCCAATGGGACCCGATGACTTCGCCGGCATAGGAATACAGCTTTGAGGGGGTGATGGCCCTGGCCTCGTACAACCCGAGCAGGTCGCCATCGTCCCAGAGGCTTCCCTGGATGGTGGCCACCCAGTTTCCATCTGCCCCAAAGTCCCCGTTATAATTCTCGTCAAACTCGCCGCCCAGGTTGACGCTCCAAGTATTGCCGGTGGTGCCGTTATAACTCCCCCCGAAGGCCCCATTCCAGACACCCCATTTCATATCGATCTCATCGTCGATGCGGATGGGATCCCCCACGGCGACCTTGGCATCCAGAGAACCGCCGCTTTGGAATCCGCCGATACCGACTACTGACGCGGCTTCGTCTCCTCTGAAATGGTCTTGTATCAGCGCTTCGGCAAGATCGCCCGGTGGCACGGAGGTCGATCCCTTGGGGGTTGCGGTGAGAATGGCGTCCATCACCCACAGGTTCGCGCCCGCCATATAACTCCCGAAGGATCCGCCCTGGAGAATCCCGGCCTTGCCGTCCCCATCAATATAAAGGGACGCGGCACCAGCCTGGATCGTCTCGTCCTGCCAGGTTCCCACCATGTAACCATAGAAATTGCCGTCGGCGTCGCCGCCCGAAATCAGCCCGTTGGCACCGTCCAGTATCATGCCGGAACCGTAAAGCAGCAGCGGCTCATGGCCAGGATCATAGGCATCATGGGCGCCCATCAGAATCATGGCCGTCGGCGTGCCGGTAAACAGGGTGTTGTCGATACCTCCGATAAGTCCCACCAGATTAGGGGTGCTCGGATCGACGACAATGAATTCATTGCCGTTGAAATAGGTCAATTCGCCGGTCGCCTGGCCGCTGAATTCGAGAGGCGTCCCGGAGTAGGTCCCGATGGATTGGCCGACCCAAAAACCTTCCCGATATTCACCAGACACCAGGTTCTCATTGTACAATCCGGTAAAATTGCCCTCCATGCCCCCCACCTGCTGGGTGGTGAGGTAGATGCCGTCGACATTTCCGACGATATCCCCGTCGGTTTCCCAATCTCCGTTGGTAATATCGGCCATCCAGTATCCGTCGGCACCGGTGTCAAAGCTACCAGTCCCGCCGAGACTCCCGGAAAAGTCGACCGTCGTGGTGCTGTCCTCCGATATCGGCTGTTTATACGTGCCGTATTTCTCCGTTTCCGAACTGCCGAACTTGATATTGTAAATCCCCCAGGGAAGGGAGGTATGCGGGGTTTCACTGGTGTCGGCCAGAAACCGGGTCTGTCCCTCGTCTTCAAATCCGGTGATGGAACCACCACTTGAGAACTGGCCGCCAAACGCACCATCGTTCAGGTTTCCGGAATCGATTTCATAACCCATAGACAGTCCCGATGCCTTGGCTGTCTGCTGCCAGGTGCCGCGGGCTGTCCACTGATCGAGGCTGGGATAAAACGCCCCTTGGATATCCGTGCTGGTCAAAAGACCTGCGTTTCCGGTGGAGCTTCGATAAATGGCCACCGCATCGCCTTCGATGGATCCGGCCCCCGAGGTTCCGAGCCGCCAAAATCCGGCGGTGAACCCTTCGAGGATGCTGTTCATGTCATGGGTCGGCCCTTCGGGGCCGGCAACAATCTTGTTGGCACCAATGGGGGCGTTCCACAGATAATGCTTTGGCGACAGATCAAAGTCGAAGTCGCCGTAGGCGATCAGCTCGGACGTGGCATTATCGAAGGGGGATGTCCGGCCGCCGAGAATGCCGGATTCATAACCCACTAAGCTCATCACCCCGTCGTTGTTTTCGTAAACGGTATCGAAATCCCAGTCTCCCCCATAAGCCAGGAGCGTTTTGGTGACGGCCCCGGCGGTGATGCTGTCATATGGGAAGATGGGGATCTCTAAAGCGGATATCGTGCCGGTCGTTTCGGATCCACTGGGGTCCCAATAGGTCCCCCGATGTTCCAGCAGAAAATCCCCATAATAGTAAGTGTCCATGTATCCCAGGTTGCCGCTGAGGGACACATGGCCCTTTTCCCCGGTTCCTATACTCCCGGCCTTGTCATCCGCGCCCGAAAGCCTGCCGAGGATGTAATAGCTGCTGTTGTCGGTCTGCCCGTAATCGGTATCCCAGGAGGATTGTCCGGAGGGGGTATAGCTTCCGGCTCCTACCCCGGAATGGGGCTCGAGCCAGACTTCCAGGAGCTTTCCGTCCGTCAGGGTCAATCGGTTCAACCCGTCTTCGTCCAAATTTATAATATGGGTTCCTTCCTTGATCCAGGTTTGGGCCGTCACATCGGTCAGGTTGGGGACGGCGGAATGGGCGCCGTCAATAAACTGGTTATAGAGTTCATCGGAAAGGGTGACCGGGGCCGTTGGTGGTGCGAGTTGCACCTCTCCGAATGTATCGCTGCGGATCAGCCGGCCGGACGCGCTGAACGCTCCGCCATATCCGGTTGCCACCGGATCCTGGCTGGTTGCCGGATCTCCGTAGATCACGCCGGCATTGTAGACATCCCCCGTGGCGGACGGCCGCTGGGCGTAGATACCGAACAAGAGACCCCGCCAGGTGCCGTTCACACCGCCGAACTGCCCGGCAAAGGCGCCCGCCTGGGGATCAGCGGCGGTCTCCAGATTGCCTTTAATCGCCGTGATGTCCTCGGAGATGGGCTCCTCGTCATCATCCCACGAGAGCAGGTTGCTTTGGGCCACCACCGTTGGCGCCGTGACGTTGTTCCCCAGGGTGCCGGACAAGATCAGCTCGCCCTCCTGGCCACCGTCTTCCAGTTCCACCACAAAGCCATTCAGGGTGGCTTCCGTGAGAAAAAATTCCGACCCGGATAAACCGAACTCTTCGCTTTCCATCGTGGTAACCAGCCCGACTATATCCGCCAGCGTCCTCAGCTTGAGTTCATTGCTGATCGATGTTTGCACCCCCCCCGCCGGCATCCTCAGCCCGCTGCAGCAGGGTGGGTTGAGCGACGTTCCCCGCTCCTTCGGTCAGCATTTGCTCGGTCTGGTTGAGCTTAACCGCCTCCTGAACCACCTCGACCTCGATTTCCGTGGCGGCCACTTCTTGCTCGGTGGGGATGGTCTCTTGCATCAGTGGTTCAAGGATGCTCGGATCGGTTTCCTGGACAGTCGGCATACTCACGGCATCCCGGACAAAACCAGTCTCACCGGCCCGGACGATCTGTGACAGGGCCTCATCGCCCCCTGCCAGAACCTCGCCGGATCCGGAGGTGAAGATGAAGCTGTCCCCTTCCTCGGACACGATGCTGAAAAATTCAGTACCCCGGACGCCGCATACGGCTGTGGGGGTTTGAATTAAAAAGCGATGACTCTTTTTTCTCCCCCAGGTTCGACCGGCCACCCGCTTCACCAGGCTCTGCAGTTTGCCGCGAAACAGGCTCAAGCGGGATTGCTGCCGGTCTTTCTTTACCATATATTCGGTGATCTCCATGCGGCTTTGCTGGGCCAGCCGCACGATGCTCTCATCGATAAATTGGATTTCCGCTCTTCCCCCTGATTTGGTGCGCACAATATCACCGACGTACACCTTGTCGCCGATGCTCAGAGGTTCTGCCGCTGTCCCAGGGCGGGTCACATCCACCCTGCCCTTTATGAACGTTACCGTCCCGGCGGGATCTGCAGCCATCGCCGATGGTACTGCCATGGTCAATAAGACCATAAGGCTGATGAAAGAATATATCCGTTTCATGGCCGACCTCCGTATATCTGCCGCCACCGGGCCATCGAATCAAATGAGGGGGAAATTTTGTTTGCCGTGTGGCGGCGCCTTACAGGTTATTTCTCCTGAAATGGGCGGAACTGATAGTCTTGATTGAAGCAGATGGACATGCCCTCTGAATCGGTGCGGATCACTGTACCTTTCAGTTCGACATAGACCTGCTTGTGTTCGTCTTTGAGGGTTTTAAGCTTTTCCAGATTCAGGACCAGATCGATCTGAACGTCGGTCCCTTCCGGAAGGGGCTGGGGGGTGTGAAAATAGGCACCTCCCGAACAGACGTTGCTGGTAATCAATTCGAGCTTGTCAGCTTGAGGCCGGGCAATACGAACAATCGCGGGAATCTAAAGTTCGAATCGCTCTTCGCGTCTCCGATCCAATGTTTCCATGGGGAACCTCTAATTCTTTATTAAAGGCACTATACAGGATAATAACGTAACCTATATCGGTGGTGAACTCTCCGTTATAGACGCCGGGTATGAAATTAGGTCGTAATTTTAACGCGGCGTTGTCTCATACTTTGATCTAAACCAGCAAGTGATATAATACATTCGTATTAGGGGGGAAGATGCTAATCTCTCGGGAACGGTGGTCTGGTCGTCTGTCTGCCGGTTTAGCCGGTTCTTATGGGATACAAGATCCAAGATACAGGACTCAAGAAACGATGACTTGACATTGGGGTTTCAAGCTATTTAACCGGCATCTTGGATCCTGCATCCTGCATCTGTTCTTTTTATCTTTCAGCAGTTCCACCTTTCAGCTTTCACCTTTAAACTGCCAACTTCGAGTATCCAGCATCAAAACATCCAGTATCCAGAATCCAGTATCCAGTATCTATGCTTCTATAAGTTCTTTACAGCCCACAACGCCGCCTGGAGCCGGTTCGGAACTCTGATCTTCTTAAAGATGTTGTAGATATGTGTTTTAACGGTATTCGGACTGATGCAGAGTTCCTCGGCGATCTGATCGTTTTTCGCACCGGCCGAAATCAGGGCCAGGATTTCCGTCTCCCGGTCCGTGAGCGGGTTGTTCTTCTTCAACAGCGGCCGTTCTCCTTTGCGGCTCTTGGCATACGATTTGGATAGGATCTCGCGGGATACCCAGAGCTCTCCGGCAAATATCATCTGAATCCCTTTAGTGATCCGTTCCATGGGGTCGTCCGAATAAAAAAAGCCTTTTACACCGATCTCCAGGGACAAATCCTCGATCCCGGCCGATGGCTTCACATTAAACAGGACAACGAGGTAGTGCCGGAAGTAGGGTTCTTCGAGCGCTTCCAGAATCCTGAGGCTGCCGTCCAGACTGCGGTCTTCACAATCGAGCAGTATCATACTGGTATGCCGGGTTTGGATGTCCACCAGCAGCGGAATCTCCTGCTGCGAGTCGCAGCACACACATGAGAGGTCCATTCCGATCTCGGTGTCGGCAAACTGCGCCAGCAGTTCATTCTGGAGCCTTCTTGGCCCCAATATGTAAAGCTGGTGTTCGGATTCCACGCGTCGTTACCTCCTGAAAAAGATTCATGAAAGGCTTGGGTTTAGAAGCGGTACTCTATACCCACCGAATAAATGTTCCGATCATAGTCGTAGAGATTGATGTTGGAGTTCGCTTTGGTGTGAAAATATTGGGGAACCAGGGACATCCCCCTCCAAAAATTCCAGGAAAGGCCCAATGAATACCGGTAGATATCGTCACGCCGTTTGACGCCGGGACTCGGTGCAAATTGCCGCTCGTTGGTAAAATTTTCGAAATAGGCTTCCCCGCTTGCCATCAACCTCAGTTTGGGTGTGAGCGGATGGATCAAGTTGGCCGATGCCCGATTGCCGTACCGGTCCCAATGATCCCCGTTTGCATTGAAATCATAATAATCATATCTCAAATTAAAGAACCCATTGCGGGTATACGTAAAAATCCAACTCAGATACCCACGAACTCCCTGGGAGGTCCGATCCTCTTCCGTGGCCAGCGGTTCAAACTTGTAGTCATCCTGATGATAGGCGCCGTAGACTTCGAAGAGGTGTTTTTTAGCGGCAACGACACGCACCAACGGACCACTGTTAAAGGACTCCAAATAGGGGTCCCACGATGGCTGGCGCACAATGACATGGTTGTAATGAATGGGGATGTTGAGGGCCACCCGTCCAAAGTTATACCCGGGGAACAGGGATATATTGTTGATCAGCGAGTCGTGGGTATCGTGGAACTTATCGTAAAAAGAGCCCAGGAACGAGTAATTGAGATTGAACAACCATGGGCTGTTCTTAAAGGTCGGTACATAGTCGATGCGGCCCGATACCCGGGTCAGGTAGCTTTCCTCGTTGGTCACCCCGAACACAGGATCCAGGGTCGTGTTCAGCGGACTTAGAATGACATTATCATCATACTGCGGATACACGCCCAACGTGAACCGGACGGGTCTGGTCAGGAATAACCGGTCCTCGACCAGATCCACGTATCGCCTGGCAAATCCGGCTATGTCTGTGGTTGGATCCGCGGTGATCGCTGCTTGCAGAACGGTTTTCGCCTGCTTCAGTTCCTGTGCCCGGATGTGGGACATGGCGATCTGGACCTGGGCCGATTGGGTATACTCCGGATCCAGTTCCATGGCCCGTTTAAACGCCTTCACCGCCCCCTGATAATCCCCCTCCTGCTGTAGGGCCAACCCTTCCAGAAACGCCACCTTGGCCGGTTCGATGTTCTGGTCCTGGGCGATGGCAATCCAGCTTTTGGCTTCCGCCAGGCTATCTGCGGTGTTGATTCGGATCAATACATCGATCAACTCCACCAGGGCTTCTTTGATGCGGGGCGGCATTTGAACGGCATCCCGCAAGTGGGTGGCCGCATTGGGAAAATCCAGAACCTGTTTGTAGGCAAGGCCCAGAAAGAAAGCCGCCGTGGAGGATCCGGGCTCTTCCTCGCGAGCTTTCTGAAGAATGGGGATGGCTTCTTCGAAATTCTCCTTCTGATATTCCTGAATACCCTTCGTCAGGATATCGTTTTCAGCCGACACGGCCTGGGAGAAGAAAAGAAGTACAACAAACACCCAAACGACAACCTTGAACAATGCGGCGGTTTTCACGTCCCCCCCTTTATATACATTTGGAATCGATTCAAAGGATTCGACCTTTACCCGTCAACGACACTTCAAAGGTATGGTGCTCTCCTGCATCCGAATGCCGATGCGGGAACATTCATTGTCCGGGTAACCAGGCAACATGCGCAACCTGTTCCCGGTAGTTTGAGAGAGGTTCTGCGGCCGGAATATAAAAACCGAGCCGCCTGTTTCTGGCAACCCGGCTGTCTTCAATGTGGTTAACGGGGTGATTAGTCGCGTTGCGGAATGGAACACAAGCGAGTGCCGCTTGTTATTCCACCATGCGATCTTACCGGTTAACTGGACTAAAGACCCGTGCTTTCCGCCACCCGATCGCTCGGGATTAGGCTTTTTCAGAGGTTGAGGGGTGACTGGTTATGCATGGATACAGGGTTTGTCCGTGCTAGGTTAGCATGCTAGCTGACTCAGAATATCTTGTCAACGGGTTTATAATCCCGAAAGGCGTTTCTAACCTACCGCAAATATTAATGTTATGTCATCGCTGGGTTGTCCGTGAAAACCGCGAGGAGTTATGCGGTACCCGGTCCGGAGCCGGGTTGCTCCGCCAGAATCACCCCGCTGGAGGTCTGGCCGTCGATCTTGAGGCTCACAGGGGCCTCGAGCCGCAGATGGGACACGTATTGCAGATCGGTCACCGGGGCGATGGCCTCCAGCCAATTCCAGTCGATGAAATCTTCGGATCGTTCCGTCACGGTGATATAGGGAATCCCCAGTGCGGTAATATTCTGGAAGAAATGCGATCCCTGGGAGGGATCCGCTCGAAGCAGTTCATTTCGTAGCTCGATGATCGCGCCGACGTTGGAAATATCCCGCCAGCGGACCGGAATGCCCAGCCACCGATCCGCCGATCCCCATCTCCCGGGCCCGATCAGGAGATACGGCAGGCCGTCCCGCTGAAGATCCTTATTCAGCTGTCCGATTTCATGGGCCATAGCGATGGTGGCCTCGGCTTTGAAACTGGATCGTTTCACGAGCATGATATCGGCGATACCGGCAATGTGTCCGTTTCCCAGGGCCTGGGTATAATAGCAAACCGCCTCGTCCACATCCGACTTCCCGATCTCTATCTGGGAGGCGCTCATGCCGGAGGCCATGGGGCGCATCTGGAGAAAGGAAAACTCCCCTCCGGTGCCGTCCGGCCCGGGCAGGTTCACGGAAAATTCAATTTCCACCGGACAGCCCATGCCCTTCTTTCCGATGTCCAAAAGATCCGCTAGTAATTCCGGGAGCGGGAACAGGCGATGTTTCAGCACCTGGGAGAAGGTAAGCACCTTCGGGCCTTTCATGTGTCCGGATTCACGAATCCGGTGCTCATCCGGAATATAGGTGCTGGACAGCTGACTGACCGGCCATTCCATTTCAGCGTCATTGACAGTCCGACGTTCCAGATTGGCATACTGGTCGAATTGGAGTTCTTTCAGGTAATCTTTTATTCTCAGTGCATAGAAGAACCGTTGGGCATTGATCAAAATGTCATCCACTGTTGAAAATTGGGGCAGTACATTCGGGTGCCGCGGAGAAAACCGCAACGTCTGCTCGCCCTCCATGACGATCCGTCCCATTCCAAGGGCGATGTGGGCGATCCCGTCCTCTGCGGCCATACGTGTGACCGGATAGTAATTGTACGACTGGGCCACCCCGGCGATGGCCGGATAGAAGTAATCACCGGAGGACCGTCCCGTTAATTCCTGAATAATGACCGCCATGGATTCTTCTTGGGGCGATGCCAGTGTTTTTCTGGTAAAGGCTTTGGGATTTTCAAAGTAGGTCGATGCATAGACCAGCTTGATCGCCTGCATAAGCTGTTCCAGCCGCGTCCTGGGATCGGGGTCATTGTTGGGAATCATATAGGTCTCATATAGGCCCGCGTAAGGTTGAAAATGGGCATCCTCGAGAAGGCTCGAGGACCGGACCGATAACGGGCAATGCACCTGATCCAGGAAGAGTGTCAGGTGATCTTGAAGCCATTCGGGAATCGCTCCTTGAACGAATTGGGAACGGATGTCTTGATCCGCGATACCCTCCTTGGAAAGCCTTCGAAGATTGTTTTCTTCTACAAAGGACTCAAATCCGCCGGTCCCGATGACCGTGGTTTTTGGAATCTGGATAACGATATCCGGGTATTTTTTATACAGGTTGGGATTCTCCTGGAACAGGCCGGACATAAAGGCCAGGCCCCGGGCCTTTCCGCCAATGGAGCCTTGCCCGATTTTAACAAAGTCCATAATGTCCGCATCGAAATTCTCTGCCCGGAACTTGGTGATCACCCCTTTCTGGCGCCATTTTCGCAGGGAGTGGATATTGCTGATGAGATACTCTCGAAGAGATTCCGGGGTGTCGAATTCTTCCGCGCTCACGCTTCGAAAGTGGCTTGCCAGGGTGATTTCACTCCGGCCCATGATCCAGTTTGAAAAATGGTTCCGTTCGGCGTGGTACCAAATCGATTCATCGGGCACCGTCGCAATTTTCATTTCCAGTTCGCGTAAGCTCGAAGCCCGATCCACCTCGGTGCCGTCCGGAAGCCGAAAGACAAAATCTCCGAATCCGAGATGTTTTAGAAAGAAATCGTGGATCTCCGACAACAGGTTCGGGGAATTCTTGTCAAGGAAGACCGCGGGAATGTCCTCGGCACGCTCTCGGTTGCTCGCATCCGTGCTCATCATGAGCATGGGCAGATCCGGAATTTCCCGCCTGAGATGGGACAGCAGCGACACTCCGGCGTCGTCTTCAAGCTTCCCGTTCATGGGGAACCGGGCGTCGGATATAATTCCAAACAGGAATTCACGGTAGCGGTCGCACAGGGTCTTCGCATCTTCGAAGTTTTCAGCCAGGAGTATCTTCGGCCGGGCCCTCATTTTAAGCAGGAGATGTTCTTCATTGAGACCTTCCCCGAGGACCGACTGGGTTTGACTGACGATTTCTTTGTATATCAATGGAAGCAGGGTGGAATAATAGACCGGTGAATCTTCTACCAGGACGAATAGACGAACTCCGGCCCGCCGGGTGTCGCTGTCGACATTCAGGCGGTCTTCTACATTTTTCACCAATGCCATGAGAAGATCGGAATTGCCCGACCAGATGAAAAATTTATCGATGTGGGTCTGATCTCTATCCTCCATCGCCGAATACAGCCCGCGAATGCTGTGGGCCAACAGTATAATCGGCAATTCCGGCTGAAGCTGTTTGATGCTCTTGGAAAGCATAACAGCATCCATGTCTTCCAGATGGGGCATGGTGATGACCAGATCAAAGGCGTTGGTTTTGATAATATCCAGGGCATCGTAACCCGAGGGGGTTCGGGTCACCCGGGGAGGCTGGCTCAGATTCAATCCGCTGTATTCATTTATAATTCTAGAGGCGAGGCTTCCATCCTGCTCCAAAATGAACGCATCGTAGGGGCTGGAAACAAGCAGGATCTCCCCCACCTTGTTGGCCATTAACTCAAGAAAGATCTTGAAATTCGGGTAATACTGAGTTTCTGGAAAGGGTTTGGGTGCCATAATCGGTGTTACCGTGTTGGGTTCAGATTCGACATGCCGTCAGGAGACGATGCCCGCCTTCCTGAGAAAGGTCTCGATGTCTTTCCAGCACACCTCGGTGTCCAAACGCAAATCGTTGTGGCCGCCGGAATAGGTTTTGAAGACGCCTGTGGGAGCTGCCTGAAACAGCGCCCTGCCGTGCCGATACGGAATGACCTCGTCGTGCTTGCCGTGGGTGATCAGCAGCGGTTTCGGGTACTGTGTGACCGCCTCAAGATTGTCAAACGGGTCCCGGATGAGTATGGGCGGCGCCAGGTATCGCTTGGCGAATGCACGTGTCCGGGTAAACGTAGAAACCAGAATCATGGCGGCGGATGGTCGCTTCCGGGACAGGTCGCACACGGCGCCGCCGCCGAGAGACCGTCCCAGTAGGACAATCCGTTGGGGATCGATCTCGGGCCGCTGAACGAGCCGGTCATAGGCCCGTTGAAACACCTCGTCGATGGATTTCTGTGATGGAGCCCCTTGGGAGCGTCCATATCCGGGATACTCAACCAACAGCACAGCCATGCCGAGGTTTCGAAACGGTGCCACCTCATCGGTCAGATAATCGATGAGTTCCCCATTGCCATGGGCGACGATCAGCGCCGGTCCCGGTTTGGCTGCGACATCCCCGGAAGAAGCCGGTAAATACCATGCCTCTACCCACCCATCATCGAAATCGATCCAGATGGATTCCACCCCGGCCGGGCGCGTCCCCTCCGGGAGGGGCGATGGCAATACATGCCGTGGAAACATCATCTGCCGCTGGGCCACAAACAGAATCAGCAGGTAAACACCATAAATCCCCAATATCCAGGCAGCCATTTTCATGACGTGTTTGGCTTTGGTGCTATGGGTAACGGAATTCTCCGGCATGGCATCGTTTTCATTTAATATCCGATGCGATTGAGATTGAACGGAAATTATTAAAATAGAAAAAGTAACAGACAGTATCTAGAAGATAACGACTCAGAGACATTCACGAAACCATTCAATACCGAGTTCTGCTTATCTTTCAATTCCCCAGAGTGTTCCTGGGCATCCAGACCCTATCTCAAAAAAGTGGGTCAGGGTTCAGGGCAAGGCGCGGGGCAGAGAAAAAGCGGAGCATACATGATAGTATGTGAGCACTTTTCGTCGGTCCGCAGCGCCGCTATGCGCCTTTAGACGCGTTTTTGAGATAGATTATAGTCAGTTTCTGCCGACCCCCACATACGCAAATCCCAGCTCCCGCATCTCTTCCGGATTATAGACATTCCGGCCGTCGATCAAAATCGGTTGTTTCAGAAGAATTTTCACCGCGCGCATATCCAGGTTTCTGAACTCATTCCATTCGGTAACCACCACCAATGCATCACAGTCACGGATCGTTTCGTAGGGGTCCTCGAAAACTTCCACATGGTCGAGTTCCCGTCTGGCATTCTCTGCCGCCGCCGGGTCGCAAGCCCGAAGGATGGCCCCTTTTTTTTGGAGCTGTTTGATAATGGTTATGGCCGGCGCTTCACGGATGTCATCGGTTTTGGGTTTGAAGGAGATTCCCCAAACGGCGATGCGGCTACCGTCAACGTCAACAACTGAATCAATTTTAGATAAGAATGCCGAAACCTGACTCTCATTGATCCGGTGAACTGCTTCGAACAGGTCGGCATCACATTCATGCTGTCTCAACGTGCTGATCAAGGCCCGGACATCCTTGGGGAAACAACTCCCGCCATAACCCACGCCCGCCTGGAGAAACCGTGAACCGATCCGCTTATCCAGTCCGAGTCCCTTGGCCACCGCCTTGATATCCGCTCCGGTTTTTTCACACAGATGGGAAAGCTGGTTCATGAAACTGATTCGGGTAGCCAGCATGGCATTGCTCGCATATTTGATCAATTCGGCGCTGCGAATGTCGGTCACCATGATCGGTTTGTCGGTGCGCTCCCGGGCCCGGTAGAGGGAGTTCATGATGTCCACGGCCTTGGTGCTGTCGCTGCCGATGATGATGCGGTCCGGGTTTTCGAAATCCTTAACGGCCGCGCCCTCCCTGAGAAACTCAGGGTTGGATACCACATCGAATGGGATCGGATCTTTCTGCGTTTCTGCGATCAGGTCCCGCACGCGATCGGCGGTTCCCACCGGCACGGTGCTCTTGTTTACGATAATGGTATATTTGTTCATATGGGTGCCGATGGCCTTTGCCACGGCATCGACCGCGGAAAGATCCGCGTGCATGTTCGAGTCGGTCGGAGTTCCCGCGCAGATAAAGATGATGTCCGAATCCTGAATCGCCGAAACCGCATCGGTGGTCACCCGAAGCCTTCCGCTCTTTAAATTTCTCCGAAACAGCTCCTCAAGGCCCGGTTCGTAAATCGGCATTGTCCCGTTTTTCAGCGATTCTATCTTGGATTCGTCAATGTCCAGACACATCACGTCGTTACATAAATTGGCAAATCCGGTACCGGTGACCAACCCCACATATCCAGTTCCCACAATCGTCAGCTTCATCCATCTGCCCTTTCAGGTTCAACCGTTGTATCCGTAGTAATCCTTAAACCAGTCAACGAACCGCTCAATGCCGGTGCGCAAAGGAGTCCTCGGACGGAATCCGACATCGCGGATCAGATCGTCAATATCGGCATAGGTGGCGACCACATCTCCGGCCTGTAGCGGCAACCATTCTTTTTTGGCTTGCATCCCCAGAACGTCTTCCAGCGTCTCGATGAACCCCATCAAACTCACCGGTTGATTGTTTCCGATGTTATAGATCCGGTAGTTGCTGTAAGATGTTCCCGGATCCGGATCGTCCCCGCTCCATGCCGGGTTCGCCTCCGCAGTCCGATCCATGGTCCGCACGACGCCTTCGACGATATCGTCAATATAAGTAAAGTCCCGTTGCATATTTCCATTGTTGAAGACTTGTATGGGTTTTCCTTCCAGAATAGCCCGTGTAAACAAAAACAGCGCCATATCCGGCCGTCCCCATGGTCCGTACACGGTGAAAAAGCGCAAACCGGTGCACGACATGCCGTACAGATGAGCGTAGCTGTGGGCCATCAACTCGTTTGCCTTTTTGGAGGCGGCATAGAGGGACACCGGATGATCCACATTGTGATGAACGGAAAACGGCATGCGGGTATTGGCACCGTACACCGAACTGGAGGACGCGAATACCAGATGGTCAACGTCATGGTGCCGACAGCATTCGAGGATATTGAGAAACCCGGTCACATTGCTTTCCGTATAGGCAAACGGGTTCTTAAGGGAGTAGCGAACACCGGCCTGAGCCGCCAGGTGGACCACCTTATCAAAGGGGTTGTCCTCAAACACCCGGCGGACCCCCTCACGATCGGAAAGATCCACCCTGTGGAATCGGAATTGAGGGGCTTTGTCCAGTCTGGCCAGGCGCGCCTCCTTGAGACGGGTGTCGTAGTACGCATTGACGTTGTCAACGCCCACCACAGACCAGCCGTCTTTCAGCAGCCGGTCCGCCAAATGATATCCTATAAATCCGGCTACGCCGGTGACAAGAATGGATTCCGTGATGTCTTCCATAGGTGCTCCGTCAAACCATGTAAATCTGTTTGAGGATCCCCGGCGGCACCAGTGATACTGATCGCTATCGGGCCGATGTCAGTCCCACTGGGATGCCAACGTTGTTTGTTATGTTCAGAAATACAAGAATTCACAGGAACTTACAATGGCTGGATCATATCATAGGTACCGACGGGGTGTACAGGGCAAACCACGTCCGGGATAGCGGGTCCATCCCGTACCGGACTCCGTGCAGATTCCCATCAGCCGCCTTTGAGATCGGGATCAGGAGAATCTGCTATTTCCACTGTAAACCGATCGAGCTGATTCAGGTCCTCGGGCAGCTGAAAAAAAACAATGAGAAACGGTATTTCATGGCCGGGAGGAATGGAGAGTTCGCCGGTGTAATTTTGTCCGCGAACCGATAGGCGCCTTTGAATGGTGGCCGCGTCCAGTTGTTTGAGTTCAGGCTCCGACAAGCCGGTTCCACCGGTCACGGTTTCCTGTTTAAAGAAGCCCCACCGATCAAAAAGTCTGCCGGTGACCCGGACATGCTGCACCACCACTTGGGATGCGTTTTTCACGCGCCCCTTGATAACAAAGACAGGGCCCTCGATCTCATTCTGAATGATGCCGCTGATCGTCTGGTGATCCTGGACCACCACACCGGTCGGGGTGGTCGGGGCCTGTGCAGGGGGATCGCTACGTTGTTTCAAGTATGGCCCCCGTTAGCCCAAAATGAATGCCGTAAAAACAGCCGCTGAGAGCAGCACAACCAGCGCCAGTGTCGGCATGGTGAGAAGGAATTGTTTCTGCCGGAGTTGGGCAAATCGGGTGGAAAGTGTCGGGCTGGTCAAATCCCCGAAATCATCCGAATCCATCGCCCGGTCATCCGGATCCTCGGGTTCACCACCCTGGTCGTCGTCGATAAGAACTGTCTCCTCTTCCGCCGGTTCATCCACAGCGATCTCATCGGGTTTGATCTTGTCGCCGGAGCCTATGGATGAGCCATCCGCGGGCTCGATGTTGCGCTCGGCATTGAGGGCGATCAGCACTTCAGGAAAATTCAGATCGGCATCCAATTCAACCGGCTGCGACTCTGCAATACGTGCCGGGTCGGACTCCCTCTCAGGCTCTTCGGCTTTCCCGTGGGTCGCGGCCACTTCTGGAGTCATGTTTATAGGGCCGCTTTCTTCTTCGGATTCCAGGGACAAACCGAACTCCCGTGAGTCGATCTCGGTCTCTTCCAGAGAGGATCTTCGATCAATGAGAGACTCGTCCAATTCTATTTCGGCGCTGCGGGCGGATTTCCGGATCCGATCCTCTGGAAGTGCATCGGTATCATCCGGATACGTCAGGGATGCTCTTCCAGTGGCCGGCCTGGGTTTGCCGCCGATCAACGGCAGTTCGGTTTCTTCCTCCGGTTGAGAGACATCTTCAGGGCCTGTGGTGGTGCCGGATGTGGCGGTCGGCCCTGAAACGTCATCATCGTCAAACAGTTCGGCGCCGTCGGTAAAAGACACCGTGTCCCGTACCGGCTCGTCCTCTCCCTTGAGACGAAGAGGATCCGGTCGATCGCCCCGGTCGGATGTCTCAACCTTTGTTCGCTGGTTTGCCTTATCCTTTTCTACCATGAGCAGACACCTGTTTACTGCCGATCCAGCCCTGGGGGCATTAAAAGCGAAACATCCGGTATTCTTACAATAAATAGCCTACAGCGTGATAAATTTCAAGCCCGCCGTGAAAGACACCGTTGGTAAAGGTGAGAATCCAACCCGGACTTGACACCAACGGGAGAAATTCATGATCAAACCCACACCCCAATTCAAAGGATCAGTTTTGGGATCCCGCGAAATTGAATTCGATGGCCTTGTACGACCCGGCAAATTCCATGGATCACCCTGGCTTCCACTTCGATCCGTTACTTGACAGGCACCCACATATGGTGCATATCTGCGAACGATAGCGGGTTTTCATTATCTAACATAGACTCATGAAAGGATTCCACAGCAGCGGTTCACAAACGACAGAGGTAACAGCGAGTCGACAGCCATGGGTAAAAAATTACGGAAAGTCCCAGTTTAAGGTAGACAAAAAAACAATAATTATTTTAAAACCATACCACTAACTTTTAAGATCGCTAGGAAAATCAAGCGGCATCGTGTCGCCATACTTC
>Ga0056119_1000090_pt1 | contig 21621 bp, 29 predicted proteins | sample WorMettaBAHAMAS1_FD_80076 | JGI IMG/M metagenome (GOLD analysis project Ga0056119, IMG submission 80076) | Marine gutless worms symbiont microbial communities from Max Planck institute for Marine Microbiology, Germany - Olavius tantulus BAHAMAS.1 ...
GTCAGCCTGTGGAGAGGAAGGCGCTGGCGGCGATCTTATGACCGCCGTGAAACCGGCCTCTATGAAGCAGGAAATCAGCGCAATAGCTACCTATGAGTAGCTTTGAGTAAGTCTGATGGAACGCCTCTAGCCGGATATGCATCGCGGTGAATGATACTGCAAAACGTTCCGCTAATCCCGCGCAGAGGCTATCTGGATAACGATTAGGTTCGAGGTCGTTCTTAGCGGCTAGGACCAGCCTATATGGCATGAGGAGGTACGCTGCAAAGGCGATGGCTTGCCATTCTTCTGGCGGGACCTTGTTGGGTTTCTGATAAGTATCGATTTCTCGACAAATAAACGTGGGGGTACTCGGCGTATCGAAAAGAGAAGGTTGCATTGTTCCCCAGTTAAGCAGTTTCTGGTGGAGTCTCCAGTGTCCTATTTCGTGGGCAAGCGTGAAACGATAGCGCCCTTCTTGATGCGGGTAGTAATAAGTATCTAGCTTATTATCAATGACGATATTGCCGTTGGCGTAGATAACCCCTATGGCGTCCTCTTTGGTCAGGTCCTTGAATTCAAGCGGCAGCTTGAGATGCTTCTCGATAATGTTGTCAATTGGGATTGGCGGCTTTCCGTCCCAATTGTGGGTACGCGCATATCGCTCAATTAATACCTAAGCCTCCTGCTCGATGGCTTTTGGGGGTAGGAATAGAACACGCGCGTCTTTCACTAGCTTATGTCCTCCTCGTTAAGCTGGTCCGCTACTTGGTTGAGGACGTTAGAAGGTTGCTTGCTGGCGCTCCTCAGCAGTTTCCCCATTTCACGGGGGCGTTCCCTGACTATGTTGGTTAGCTCAGATGGTATTCTATTAGCGCGTGCCATCAGTTCGTCGGGATCGCATTCGAGTAATTTTGCAATTGTGTTTATTTTGTCTTCACTTGGTGGGGAAAACTCGTTGCGTTCGATTTTCGATAGGTAGCTTGGTCTAGCTCCGATTTTTCGGGACATTTACCGCAATCCAATTTCTTTTTCCATCCGTTCGCTGAGTATGAACTCGCCGAATGTCTGGTTCCCTTTAGGAATAAAGGGGTAGATCCCCTGTTGGGGAGTGTTGATTGGTTATTCAACGGCTTTGGGCGTGGCGCAGTCAAGACTGCCCACATTCCGGGATTGATTTTTCCGCTGCATTAGCGCTCATGCGCATGATCTTCTTCTCGGCTTCGACTTTGTTTTAGGTCTCGGTTTCGCTCTAGCCGCCGCAGATGCTTGCTCGCTTCTCGGTTTCCTGACTTGGCCTGTTCGGCCACATACCGGCCCCAGCCCGTCGTCTTCGTTTCGTTTAAGATTTCCTTTCTTTCTTGCTGGTTCTTTCGATAGGCTTCGCGGCCTATCGATACACGACGAATCCCCAGGTTCCGTATGATTTCGAGTCTCTGCTCGCGGAATATGGTCCGATCGAAGATCACCGACAGCTTGGTTTTTTCGTATACCAACTTCTGCTGTTTGATTTCTTCATCTCGTCGCTTTTTCAAGTCCGCCAGTAGTCGTGCTCGCTGCTCACGTAGCGGGTTTTTTTCCTTTTTGTATGATTCCCACAGAGATTTAGGCTTTGCTACCGGTTTGACTTGTTGTGACGGCTTCGAGTAGCCGCGGCGAGCATTGGGATGCTGTAATCGATTGTCCGGTGCTCGATATTCCCCCAATCGCTCCTCCAATCTAGCCTTGCCGAAATCCCGACCTAAATCGCTGGCTTTGACGAAAGCATCTCCCGCCGGATTCGCGATCACCAAACCAGCGCCCCGCGGACGAATAGAACCCCCCCGCTTGGCGAGTGCGCGATGAGCATCTGCCCACAATTCTGCGCGATTAAATTCCGGAGCGATGGCGTCCCTACGGGCAGCTATCCATTGTTTGAACGACGCTTGTCCTTGGCGAAGTTCTAGGTCACCTGCGCGACCTGCTTGCCGCCCAGGGGGTAACTTTTCCTGGCGTGTCTCTCGATCGATCCGGTTGTCTCTTTGCAGCCCGTGTTTCACTTCCAACTCCGCGCAAGCGGTGTCGAGTTTGAATTTGTCGTAATAGGGCTCGATTGCCCGGTAAGTTTGGGGGTTGATTTTATTGATCGCTACGTGGAAGTGGAAATTGTCGGTGTCCTTATGTACCACGCTGACGCGCTGGCGCTCGCCTAACCAAATGGCGTTGCAAAGCTCATTTTCGATGTCCTCAGCTTGTTCCGAGGTCGGGACTTCTTGGTTCGGAAACGACACCACCAGGTGATACGTCCGGTCGATTTTCGAGCGTGTGTTCAAGGCTTGCGTCGCTTCGATTTCCTTAACGGCCAGTGCCATATCGTCGAAATTACAGTTGGATGTCTTGCTCCACCCCGCGGGGTCTTCTTGACTGGCTGCTTTAATTTTACCTTCTCGCGACAGGTAACGAATCAACGCCGCATAGTGCGTCCCGCTTTTTCGCTCGACCCGCTTGGCGATCATAGCTGCTTGACGGTTTCTTTGATGTCCCGCTGCAATTCACCCAGGTGGGCGAGCAACTCACGGAGGCTCGGATGATGTTCCTTCCTTGCAGCAATGGGATCATTCAGCAACAGCTTCAATAAGCCGCAGACCCGACCCAGATCGCCGTGAAACTTAGCCAACCGATCGACGTCTTGGCGATCTATTGTGCTTTTCGGCGCGAAGCCGAGTCCCAGATTCCTCTAAGTATGCTGGCGCCGATAGGCTGTATCGACTGGCCTCATTTCGGATGATAGCTTTTACCTCGGGACGGACGCGCACCATGATCCGATCGGTTGGTTTACGAATGTCGCTCCCCATCTGGTCTCCGCAACCGTTGAGCCGTAGGCGAATAAGGCAGGATAGCGTTTGCTGGAAGACACCGCCTTGGCGGTGCAGCAAACGCACATCCTGCTTACTTCTAGCTTATTTCTAGAAGCCTTATCAATCTCTTGTGGTTATTGGAAGATACTCGGGACTAGATTAGTAGTATTGCCAATAAATTTGCTTAAAGTTGGTGGTTTGTCATGTAAGGATTTAATATATCTGGATATTGTGGTGAGATTTTGTATAATCTTTCTTCAATATCCAGATATATTAGAGACTTATACGAAAAATCCGTAGTTGGGAGCCACCTTGTGGATTTGCTGAAAGATTTGGCCGCTCGGTCGGCCAAAACGCCTCGATTCGGGAAAGGCAAGCGCGAATTCCTGGCGCTGAAAGAAGATATCGGCGCTGCGATCTTCGCGGGGTACAGCGGCAAAGAAGTTTGGGAGCATCTTCACGGCGAAGGGCTTATATCTATCAAATACGAGACGTCCTCCGAATACGTGCGCAGGTACGGATTACGTCAAATCGGGAAACAGAATGGGGATGAAAATGAATTATGATGATTTATTGGAAATAAAGCCGGATGCTCGCAAAGATGAATCTTTCAAAGCGATGGAGGGTGGTGGCATAGCTGCTCTGAAAGCTGTGGATGATTCGAAAAGTTTGGCGCAACTGGTGGAAACAATTGGTATGATCGATTTTACGATGCAGTTGTATACGAATGCTCGTATCTCTGCGATGAAAAGAGTAAATGAAATGATTAAAACCGTAGGAAACCAATGAATGATCCCGGAATGACGCTCGATTTCGAATAATTAGGAGGTGGTAGTTTTTTTGATGTGGTCAAAACTGGCTGGTACGAATCCGAAATAATTCAAACGGACGTAGAGAGCAATGAGGAAGAAGGCCGTCGACGCATCGAGCTTCGGCCTGCCATCGTAGGTCCAACGCATCAAGGGATAAGTTGCCTATGATTTCGTTTATTACGTCCACTCAGACAAGAAGATTCATGAAACAGACTGGCAGCGGTTACAAGCGTATCTGGCGGTAAATAGTGATGTATTGTTGCACACAAGGTGCAAGGTCAAAGTTCGCCAAGAACCACCGACTGCCGAATACGGGGAAAGAAATATATTTGAGCAAGTAAAGCCAGTGGATAGACCATCAATGGCTTATCAGAGATAAATGAGGTCGTGAGCATGTGTTTGGCAATCACGAAGTTGGAGTAAAAGTCAGTTTAACGGCATTAAAATACCTCTAAACGTTCCACCAAGTGGAAGTTAAACCGAGGAAAAGAGGAATTGAACCAATTGAACCCTAATCGTTAGATCTAATGGGACAGCACCGGCTATTGAGTATTCTCGATAAAGCTGTCCCATTTAATGGATTAAGTATTCAGCACACGGGACCACAGCCATGCTAATCGAGAAGCGATCATCCAATCAGTTGCGGAGAAACACGGTGTCCTCTTGGACGAGGAGGACCCGATTTTGTCCTTTCTTACCGTGCATGACGTGATTTTGGATGAATACCGGAAGCAGTTTGAACGTGTGGATACTAACTTCCAGTTTCAGTTTGAACGATTAGTGGATCGATTTTTCTCCCAAACCGCGAAGGCCATAGAGTCCGCCGTGGGGAAGAAGTGTGAACGCTTTCTACAAGACCTCGAATCCATATTGGATGTGGAAAGGAACTCACCTCGCAGGAACGACCGTTCGCTGTCGGTCGTCTTGTGGGGACTCATCGGAATTTCCGGGGCACTTTCGACTACACTTCTACTCCTTATATTCTCGTAGTCTAAAAAGAAATGAACCACAAATACCTACGGTTTGCTTCCCTACCTATTTATGCTGTTCGCCAGCGCGCAGGCGGCTGAAACCTATGGGCCGTATAAGGCAAAAGTCCTACGAGTCCTCGATGGGCATACGGTGCAGGTGGATGTCGCAATCTGGCCCGGACTGAGCAAGGAGATCAAAGTGAGATTGCTTGGCGTGGATACGACGGAGACGCGAGGGAGGAATGTTCCGGCTTGTGAACAACAGGCCGGACAATCCGCAACCGCTTTCACAAATAACATTCTCCGGGGCGAAACCTTCGTGAAGCTCTCCGATGTTAGCCTGGGTAAGTATGCGGGACGGGTGCTGGGAAACATCTAGGTGAACAACAGAAGCCTGTCGCAAGCACTCCTTAATTCCGGCCATGCTAGACCTTACCAGGGCGGTCGTCGGCAGCCGTGGTGTCGGAATTAAGCGCCGGTTCGGGGGCTTTTGAGAACGGCAACTAAAAGTGCTTCATAGCATCGTACCGAGTCGGATGGAGGCAACTAACTGCAAAAGGCGTTCCTTGCGATTGCAGCGGTCCTGAGTACTATCAATGTCGCCCTATTTGTATTTTGGTTCTCGCTGATTAGCGTTGAGAAGATTCAGCCAGATCGTGACAGCGAGTACATTCTTAGTGCGCTGTCCCTCCAAATCGCTTTTCTAGAGGTTGTTCTAGCTGTCGTTGGTATTGTTATCGCCGTATTGGCATTTGTTGGTTATTCGGCGGTCAAGGATGCTGCGGTCAACAAAGCGCAGGAGGAAACTCAGAAACAAATCCAGACGCATTTGAACAAACTAAAGTCTCTAGATGTCATGGACGTATCGCGGTCGAATAATGCTCCTGTGGATGAGGTCGAGGCTGGCGATGTAAAGTCAGAGGAACAGATATGACCACGACAATTAATGACTATGACGAAATAGTCCGCCGTCATCAAAACGAACCACCCGTGCAAATAGTACCCATTGCAAATGATATGGGGCTGAATGTTTATAGGGTCTCGGATTGGAAGGACACACTATCAGGCATGATAGTGCGGGATAAAGAGAGAGGTGGCAAAAGCGGCTATGCGATTTTCGTGAATGCCTCCCATGCGCAAACACGCAGAAGGTTCACTATTGCACATGAACTCGCTCACTATGCCTTGCACGGAAACCTGATCGGTGACGGGATCAAAGACGATGCCCTATATCGAAGTGGTTTGAGCAGTAAGGTGGAGGCGCAAGCAAACCGATATGCCGCCGATATATTGATGCCATGGCACTTAGTAAATAATCTTCTTCGGAAGGGCGAGGAAGATACCGAAAAGCTGGCGAGAATATTCAATGTCTCACGAAGCGCAATGTCGATTCGGTTAGGTGTGCCATATGAAGTGTCTTAAGAGATGTTCCGGGAGGCTTTCAGAGTGAGAGAAGCAAGAGCAAGGATGCGCGCGCAGACATGGAGGTCGAAGCGTACAGGGGAAGTACGTGCGAGGGAGCTTGGGTCCCCGAGCTCACCATGTACCCCGAACCTGGAACCGCAACGGCTGGAGTCGAGTGAGAGCCGCGTCACCGTCCATGACGACCTCTCCCGGTATCGGTAAGCGACTGTGGTGGCTGCAGGATACCGTAGGAGCTCCTTAGCGGCTTTCTGCGGCTCTCTCTGTGCGGTTTGGCATTAGTTGATCCCGAAAACGATTCTGCTGGCCTCTGAGGGCGTCGTAGCGTTAATCCACGATCGATGCTTAGTTCGGGTCCCACCTCGAACTAAGACCACGCACTTTTGGCTGTCGGCTGTTGTGCTTGACGTTATACGTCCGCGTGTATTCGACGTCAAATTTGTTGTTTCTCCGTAGGAGCTTTCAGACGACTCCGATGGCCAGTAGGTCGATGGGCGGAAAACCAGAGGGAAAGTGTGGGTATTCGCTTGCGAGTATCCACACGCTCGCGTAGCGATTTCCACGGTTTTCCACGCGGAGACCATTGGGGCCATCCTGACTTTCAGGGTTCGATGCGGCCGGAGTTTTCCACAATTGAGTGGCATTAACTATCGGTTCTCCTATCGGAGAACTATCGGTAATAAGGTGTGCCCCGCAAAGTACCCGTAGATTGCCCATCTGTGGGTTTTGCGCAGGAAAGCTATCGCGGGTCCTGCCGGACCAGAACCAGGCGTTTCTTCACGGGTGGGGGGCTGTTGTGTAGGATTAAGCCGTACTCGCTGCCTTCGATCTTGGCTGCGGGGTAGTGGGCAAGGACCTGGCTTATGGCTACCCGGCTGTTGTGTTTGAAGTGATCCATCCGCTTGTGTCCGGTCCCGAACTGCTCTTTAAGCACTGCCCAAGAGACAAGTTGTGGCTTCTCGCTCGGCACCCGGTGCAGCCGTTGCGCTAGCCAAGCGTAGATGTCCAAGGCCAGAGCCGAGTGCGCCAATCCTGCAAGGGCACGCTCGTCGAGCGGCACAGCATGGTTTTGAAGACTGAGGAAGTATTCATTGCCCAGCTGGAGGATTGAAGGCCATACAATGCGCTGGCGTTCGTTCTTGGGAAACCAGAACTCGAACGCCACGACGATCTGGCTGTTGATCTGCGCAGCATGGCTGTGGGTAGTCATCGCCATGCGGATGGTCGCAGCGGATAGGCGCCCTAGTTGGTCCTTGTACACACAAAGTTCCTTCCCATTTGGCCGGTAGTTTTGGATACGCCGGACAAAGGCCGTGAGGCTGTCCCCGACGTTGATTTCCGGTGATCTTGTCTTGAGCGCCTCGGCGTTCAGATGCGCCAGGATCAGTCGGGGCTTGGGGCCGAAGGGAAGTCCAAGTTGGACAAACTCGCCGGTGTCTGGGGTTAGAGTCGCCCCCGCTTCGATACGCAAGCGTGTTCCGCCCTGGCGTTTTTCCCACACACGCACATCCGGTCCTGGATTTCGGTACGGCAGCGAAGTCTGGCACAGCACCGTGTGCTGATAGGCGATCTGCTCTGGAGAACCCATAGCGATCGCCACGCCGGTTTCGATGGCTCTACGTTGAACGCGGCTTGCCGGCTTGGGCGGCCCGTGGTGGCTATTCGTCGGGGGGGGTCTTTTCTCGTTCATCGTCTCGTTCATCGAGCTCCTTGAGGTGGTTTAAGGTTTTTAAAAGTCTGTTTTGGCTTTTCCGCTCAAGCTTCCTAAACGCCCGCAAAACGGCCCGTTCTGCACTAACTGGTCCCGTACTTGGGTCGCCGACCAGTTCGTCGTAAGGGGATTCCCAGACTTCTTCTACGGACACCTCAAGCGCATTGGCTAGCCGTTGCAGCATCGCATGGCTCACCTGGATGAATGGATCGTTTTCCAGCTTTGAGATGTAGCTTGGTGACGACTTTACCCGTCGGGCTAGTTCAGTCTGGCTCATGCCTTTTTCTACCCGGAGCGCCTTAAGCTTGCCGTAGAATTTGCCGCACATGGTTTGTCCTCCGAGGACTTGACTATACTCATTCACAGTGATAGAAGCAAAAATCCCACTAAAACTTCTAGGCTAGTTTTGGACCAAACCCACCAACGCCGCCTGCAAAAGCTGCGTATCGAGGCCGGACCAGAGGTCCTCCGCGCGCTGGAAAGCCCCAGCGTGATCGAGGTCCTGCTGAACCCCGATGGCCGGCTGTGGACGGACTCCCTGGGCGAAGGCATGACGGAGATCGGGCGGGTGCTGCCCCTCAACGCCGAAGCCTTGATCGGGACCGTCGCGGATTCCTTGGCGTCGTCGCGACCCGTGAAACGCCGATCGTCGAGGGCGAGTTTCCGCTGGATGGCAGCCGGTTTGAGGGCCTGCTCTCACCAGTGGTGAGCAGCCCGGCGTTCACGATTCGCAAGAAGCCGCCGACGATCTTTACGCTGGACGACTATGTGCGGAAAGGCATCGTGGACCAACGCCAACGAGAACGCATCCGGTGTGCGATTGAGCAGTACGAAAACATCCTGGTGGTCGGCGGTACCGGTTCGGGGAAGACGACACTCACGAATGCGATCATCGACGGGATTGCGGCGATTCATCCCGACGACCGGCTGGTGATTATCGAGGACACGGCGGAAATCCGTTGTCGTTCAGAGAACGCAGTCATCCTTCGATCGACCGTAGACGTGAGCATGGAACGCTTGCTGCGGGCAACTATGCGACTTCGCCCGGATCGCATCGTGGTGGGCGAAGTGCGGGGCGCGGAAGCGTTGGCGTTGTTGAAAGCCTGGAACACCGGCCATCCTGGGGGCGTCGCCACCGTGCATGCGAACAGCGCGCAGGCCGGATTGATCCGGCTTGAACAACTAGTTGCGGGATCCGGCTCACAGAAAGACATGCGTCCACTGATCGCCGAAGCGGTCGACCTTGCGCTCTTTATCGAACGCGATGGCAGCCAGCGTAAGGTGACGGAGGCGCTCACAGTGGGTGGCTTCGATGGCGGTACCAATTCGTATTCGTATTGTCTGGATTAATTGGCCCACCTGAAAAGGGGGAAGTCTATGAAAGCGACGTTCGTTTTAGGTGGGCTGCTCGCCGTTTCCTCCTTGGTCCTGGTTGAACCGGCTTGTGCAAATACGGTTACCGGAATGCCGTGGGAAACGCCGTTGGAAAAGATCAAAAATTCACTTACCGGGCCGGTAGCCATGGTGGTCTCTCTACTGGGGGTAGCTACCGCTGGCGTGTCCCTGATTTATGGCAGTGAGTTCTCCGATTTTACCCGGCGTCTCATCATGCTGGTATTGGTGATCGGCCTTCTAGTTTCTGCGTCGTCCATCCTTTCGCTGCTCTTTGGAACCGTCGGCGCGGTGGTGCATTGATGGCGATCGAATTGCGCCGGGTTCCTATTCACGCCTCATTGAGCCGACCCGATTTCTGTTCGGATGTGAGCGGCAACTGGCCTTAGTGGTAAGCATGATCAGTGTGATCCTGGTCGTCGTCGCCATGACCTGGCTTGCAGCAGCGCTTGGCGTCTTCGTCTGGTTCGGTGCGCTAGCCGCCTTGCGCGCCATGGCGAAGGTCGATCCGTTGTTGAGCAAGGTCTATCTGCGACACATTCGCTACCGCAGCTACTACCCGGCGCATGCGACGATTTTCGCGCCCCCTCCCGTCACGTAAGGAATAAATAACCGTGGCGCGGATGGTGCCCTTGAAGACCTTTCGGGATCGCTCCCTGGGATTCCCGGATTTACTGAATTGGTGATCGGTCATCGAGGATGGCGTGGTCCTCAACAAGGATGGGAGCTTGTTGGCGGGATGGTGCTATCGGGGAGAAGATTTGGCAACCGTGCCCGTAGCGGAACGGAACCAGGTCAGCAGTGTCGTGAGCGGGGCGCTATCGCGATTGGGTTCGGAATGGATGCTGCACCAGGATGTTATTCGAGAGGAAGCACGCGGCTACCCGGAGCCGCATGAGAGCGCATTCCCCGACACCGTCAGTGCGCTAATCGATGGCGAACGGCGGATGCAGTTCCAACAGGAAGGCGGCCACTATGAAAGCTCTTACGGCTTGGTCCTGACCTTTCTGCCCCCGCTGCTGCTACAGAGCAAACTCACGCGATTATTTTCAGCGAGGATGGGGACGAAGCGAAGGCAGCCGATAACTCGATCGGCGCTCGCGTGCTACAGGAGTTCCAGTCGGCGCTGAATGAGATCGAAGACCGGCTATCCGGGACGCTGCGCCTAGAACGGATGCGCGGGCATCGGATAGTCGATGAGTTCGGATGTGCCCATACGCAAGACCGCCTGCTGCAATACCTGAATCGCCTGACGACCGGTAACGACCATCCGGTGAATCTACCGCCGGTACCGATGTACCTGGACGCAGTGATCGGTGCCCAAGAGTTTTACACGGGGGTCGTTCCGCGGTTAGGTGAGCGGCTGATTCAAACGGTGGCGATCGACGGTTTCCCGCCGGAATCCTTTCCCGGAATCCTGGCCGCTCTCGACCAGTTGCCACTTCGCTATCGCTGGAGTACGCGCTTCGTTTTCCTGGATGCGGTAGAGGCACAGGCACGCCTGCGAGCACATCGTCGAAAGTGGCAACAAAAAATTCGAGGATTCATCGATCAGATTTTCCATAGCAACTCCCCGAAAGGGGCGATCAACCAAGATGCTGCGCAAATGGTCGGAGAGGCGGACGCTGCGCTGGCCGAATCCAGTTCTGGGCTGGTTGGCTTCGGTCACTACACGAGTGTTGTCGTGCTCGAAGGCCGGGATTCGGAGCAGCTGGCTCCCCGCTCCCGACAGGTGCGTAGGGTAATCAACAACCTAGGCTTCACGGCGCGGCTGGAAACCGTGAATACGGTCGAAGCCTTTCTGGGCTCGCTCCCTGGACACGCCAACCAGAATCTACGGCGTCCCATGCTGCATACGCTGAACCTGGCCGATCTCCTGCCGCTATCGGCAGTGTGGGCCGGCAAAGATCGGGCGCCGTGCCCGTTCTACCCACCCAATAGTCCGCCGCTACTGTATGCCGCGACGGAGGGGAGCACCCCGTTCCGGTTCAACCTCCATGTCGTGGACCTCGGACACACGCTGTTATTCGGGCCCACCGGCTCGGGCAAATCGACGGCGCTGGCACTAATCGCCGCGCAATTCCGGCGCTATCCAGACGCCACGGTGTTCATCTTCGATAAAGGCTTCAGCCTGGAGCCGTTGACGCTCGCCGTTGGCGGCCAGCACTTCACCCTGGCAGGCGATAGCGAGAAATCCGATCTGTGCTTTGCCCCGCTAACCCAGATCGAGCAACCCGGAGAGCTTGGCTGGGCGGAGGACTGGCTCGGCGTACTGCTGACCTTACAGGGCTTGGAGATGCGGCCAGAGCACCGTAACGAGCTGCACCGCGCCTTATGCCTGCTCCGGGACGGGCAAGCCCCGCGCACGTTGAACAACCTACAGAGCACGTTACAGCACCGAGACATGAAGCACGCGCTCACGGAATACACCGTCTCTGGCGCACTGGGGCAGCTGCTCGATGCCGAGCATGACGAACTCTCCGCGGGAACGTGGTCATGCTTCGAGCTCGAAGCCTTGATGCATCGCTCAGATCGGGTGCGCTTACCAGTGCTGCTCTATCTGTTCCACGTCATCGAGCGTCAACTGAAAGGCCAGCCGGCCTTGCTGATCCTGGACGAGGCTTGGCTGATGCTCGGCAATCCGGTTTTCCGTGAAAAAATCCGCGAATGGTTGAAGGTACTCAGGAAGGCAAATTGCGCGGTAGTGCTGGCAACCCAGAGCCTATCCGATGCGGCCAACCCCGGGAGTTTGGATGTTCTGGCCGAGAGCTGCCCGACCAAACTTTTCCTGGCGAACGTCGAAGCGAGCCGTGACGAGAACCAGACGCTGTACCGCGCGCTGGGTTGCAATGAAACCGAAATCCACCTCATTGCCAGCATGCGCCCCAAACGGCAGTACTTCGTAGCCATCGAACGATGGCCGGCGGTGCGTTGACTTCAACCTCGGGCCCCTGGCGCTCGCCTTCACGGGGGCTTCGAGCAAGGAAGACCTCACGCGGGTACGCGAACTGGTGAGCCAACATGGGACGCGGTGGCCGTTCGTCTGGATGAAAGAGCGAGAGGTGTCGTATGAAGCGTAGATGGGTTGTCCGGGGAATGCTGGTGCTCTGCCTACTATTTCCACCGATCTTCCCAGTCCCGCAAGACACGCTGCCGGGATTCAGCCAGGACGCGGTAGCTGGACTCGGAGGCCGCATTCGGAAGATCGCCAAAAAAGTCGTCGCGGCGGCGCTCGCGGGGGTTTCCACCTCGCTTCTCCAAGTCGAGGCCGCAGCTCAGCGTGCGCAGCAGCTGAAATATGCCATCGACCAGTACCGGCGGATGCTCAAAAACGCCGCCCGTCTGGGCAAGTGGGATCGACAGGGGGTGCAGGCCGCCCTATTGGAGCTAGACGCGATCGCCAAGCAGGGGGAAGCGATTGCCTACGGCGCGGCGGACCTCGACGAGCAGTTCCGGGCGGCTTACCAGGGATTCGAGCATTACCGGGACAACCCACGGACCGGCGAAAACCGGCAAACCTATGCCGACCTTTACCGGGACTGGACCCGACACGGCCACGACTCGATCCGTGGTTCCTTGCATGCGGCCGGGTTGCAGGCACGGCAATTCCAGACGGAAACCGCCCAGGTACGGCAGCTGGAGCAACAACTGATGTCGGCGCAGGGGACGCAGCAGGCACTGCAAGCCGGTTCCTTGATCGCCTCGCACCAGGTGTCCCAACTGCAAAAGCTACGCCAGTTGCTGATGTCGCAGATGCAAATCCAAGTAAATTACAGCGCCGTGCAATTGGATCGGCAAGCGATGGAAGATGCCACATTACAACGGTTGCTGGCACCTACTTCCCGAGCAGACCATGACCAGCTACGAAGAAACCACCTACCTTTCCGGTAATACAGGAGGACCCATGAAACAAACACCGTTTAAATCCCCCGCAATCATTGGTGCCTTAATTGGCTCCGCCATTGTTGGTTCGATAGGGACGTACCTCGTAATGGACCGCTCGTTATCTTGTCCGCAGGCAGAAGATATGGCGGCCCAGCTTGAAGCATTAAGTGCCGCCAAGGATGCCGAGGAGGAAACACTAAAACGACTACATGCGCCGCCTCCCCCCACAGACTATGAACAACTCAGGAAAAACCACCTGCCCTTCTGACTAAGCCATTTCTATCTGCGATATGGAACTACTTTACCCTTCTATTGGCATGCCGCGATCCAAGTGGATTGTGGCAACCATTTTTATAGTCGCTTGCGGGAGCATTAGCACTGCTGAAGCTACTCCTGCTCCGTCACTGGAGGAGGCGTTCCATACCGCATCAACTCAATGGATCGGACCGTTACAGCAAGCCGCAACCTGGTTATTGCTCGCACTGGTGACAATCTCGCTAGTTTGGAAATTTGGAGTACTGGCGCTTCAAAATGCGGACTTCCAAGAGTTCGTCGTCGAACTCATCCGCATGGTTCTTTCGACATTAGCCCGACCCTAATTTTGGCGCGAGGGGCTGATTTGTCCGGGGCGATTTACAACTCAGCTACCGGATAGACATCGACATTCGTCTATTCTCTCCTGTCTGTCCCAATCGTTGTCCTCTATGGGCTAATAGCCGCCTTCGTCTTGCTTGTGTTCTGCGAAACATATTTCGTAACAGCAGCAAGCGTTATTCTGCTTGGCTTCGGCGGCAACCCCTGGACGAATGATTACGCGATGCGTTACATCACCTATTGCATAAGCGTTGGAATGAAGCTGTTCGTTACCCTATTGATCGTGGGATTAGGTGAGCAACTAATCCACGGGCGGGCACTCGGTACTTCGGACTGGGGGGCAATCGGAAACGTATTTCCCTTAATAGGCGTTCTGCTGTTGCTGGTGGTCTTGGTATGGGCGCTCCCAAACATCGTACAAGGCGTAGTTAATGGTTCCTCGCTTAGTTCGGGCGCCGGTTCATTCATAGCGATTGCTGCGGGAGCAGGAGCAGCGGCGGCTGGTGCTAGTGCTGTAGCGTCGGCCAATGCGAAGCAGGTAGCCAGCAGCATGGCGGCAGTTTGAGACGCAGCAAAACTTGCTCAAACCGGTAGTCAGATGGGAGCCGTGCGATCACTCGGGCAGTACGCAGCACCCGGACTCGGCGTTGCGACCATGGTAGCGGAGACCGCTAAGAATCTAGGACAAGGTGCGGCAAAAGCCGTGGGCAGCGGCGTGAGAAGCAATTCTCCGATGGCCCAAATGATCCATGCGGCCAGGATCGAGGCGGAAAAGCAGGCCGCGCTGGAGCAGGCGGCCGGCGGCCTCAACAAAGAAAACCGCGCCAAGCTGGCGGAGATGATCCGGGACGCTCAAAAGCATGTCGCCAAAAACTCACAGTGAAAATCCGTATTTAGCTGCTCGCCAAGAATGGAACGAACGATATGGCGATTTGGTCGCCGCGGTCAGGACCTGGCGATTGGCGGCATTGTTAGCCCTTTCCGTGTGCCTGGTATTGGCCGCAGGCTCTATCTACCTTGCAAGCCAAGCCACGTTGGTCCCCTACGTCGTGGAGCTAGACCGTGCTGGATTGCCGGCGCACGTCGCCTTAGCCGGCCAGGGGTTGTCTGCAGATCAGGAAGCGCGCGTCATCCGCGCCCAGCTCGCTAGGTTCGTAAGAGATGTGCGGGAGGTCGGGACGGATGTGGAGCTGCAAAAGCGTGCGATTGCGCGCGCCTACTCGCATTTGAGCCGCCAACATCCAGCCTTCCAGGCGATAAGCCAATTCCACAAGGAGCATTCGCCGTTTCGCAATGATGAGACCGTCCTGGTCGATATTTTCCAGGTATTGCCGCTGTCCGCTGACAGCTGGCGGGTCGAATGGCAAGAAACGTCGTATAGCCGGAGCGGCAAGGCGCGCGCACCGACACGCATGGTCGGTATTGCGACCATTCAGCTTGGCGGCGAGGTACGCGAAGAATCCATCTTGCTCAATCCACTCGGGCTGTATGTCCTGGACTTTAACTGGTCACGCGATCTAATCGGAGGCGCCGATGAGTAAACGCGCGTTGCTTCTTGCCGCCCTTCTCTGCCAAGCGTCCAACAGTGCCGCGTTCCAGCAGCCGAAGGTGAAGCAAGCGGATGCCTACCCCCTACGTCACAACGGCCAGGTGATCTACCTACACGGCGATCCGACAGCGACGATCACCTGCGCGCCGCTGGACCTGTGCTTAATCGCCCTACAGCCGGGGGAGCTTATCCAGCGCGACGGGATGCACATCGGCGATGCCATCCGCTGGCAAGTGAAGCCAACCGTCGGCGCGAACGACACCACGCATGTGGTGCTCAAGCCACTAGCCTCCGGACTTGAAACTTCCTTGGCGCTCGTGACCGATCGGCGCAGTTACCACCTGAATCTGGTCTCTCGGGAAACCGGATCGATGCCGCTCATCACGTTCCGCTATCCAGACGAGATTTCAGCGGCCTGGTCAGCGTACTACCGGGATCGAGCAGAGGCCGAAGCACAGCGGCGCTTACCGGAAACCGAGGAAGACATTTCGACGCTGGATTTCGACTACACCATTACCGGCCGCTCTGGTTGCGCGTGGCGGCCACTGCGCGTCTACAACAACGGTAAGCGCACGATTCTTCACCTGGGTCCGGGTATCCATCAGGGGGAAACCCCAGCTTTGCTTGTGCACAGTTCACAGGGCGAGGTGCTAGTGAACTACCGCATTCAAGCCGACCGCTACATCGTCGATCGAGTCTTCGACCGCGCCGTCCTCGTCCTCGGCGTCGGTCGCAAGCAAGAGCGCGTGACAATTGCTCGTAAATCGCGAACCAGCCCGGAGGGCTTCTCATGGCTAGATTGACCCCAGCAGCCGCCCTGGGAGTCCTGCTACTGGCTTCGAGCGCACTCGGTGGGTGTGCCACTACCTGGCAGCATGGGACGTCCTCAGCGGCCAGCTATGAGGCTACCGGCACCCCCTCCGCACAGTACCGACAAATTGCTGAGGACCTGGTTCAAACGCTGGCCGCAGCCCACGCTCCGGCCAAGACAACGGTGAACATCCTGCCGCCGAGCAGCTTTCGGCTCGATTTATCCGCGGGCTTGCCATCACACGATCCGTACACCCCGAGTTTCGGCTGGGAACTGGAACAGGCACTACGCCAGCGCGGATTTGGCGTACAGGCAAAAGACACCGACCAGAAAACCACATCGGCACCCTTGCCGCTGACCTATGTCCTTGATGAGATCGGCAAAACTGGCTATCGAGCCGGCGTATGCATCGCCCGCGAGTGGTGTGCCGATCGGCTCTATTTAACCGATGCTGATGGTCGCCTGGCCCCAGCTGGTGGCGCAATTCGGACACTGGTGGTACGCACGTGAGCACAGAACCGGCACCCTTGTCACCGGATTCCGATGCCGTCCCGGGTGTTCGGCGCCTTAACCGCTTACCACTTGTGGTGGTCAGCGTCCTCTGCCTAGTCATTCTTGCGGTGCTCGTCTATGCGGGGTTCCAGCGCGCCCAGCAGAACCGGACAGCTATCGGCATCGGGAGCAAGTTGGATAGCGCCCTAGACCCCGTGGCCGCAGGGCGAACTGCCCGCGAGTTGTTTCACGAATACCGGGAAGAACCGCCGCCCGTTGACGGGATCGGAGATGATGAACCCTTTGCGCCCGGCCACCCTGATCTTGGCCTCGCGCCCCTCTCGCCGCCGGATCAATTCTTGGAAGAAAAGCAGCGGTTAGCTTACGACGCGAAATTGGCCGCCACAGTGGTTCCGACGGATGACCTATACCAATCCATAGAACAAACAACGACGCCGCCAATACACGACCCGGATGAGCTAGAGCAGCCGACCATGCCCCTGCCCTTACCGGGTGACACTGCCGATCCCAACCTGCGCAAGCGGAAGGGCCTGTTCAAACAAACCCAGCGGCACTACGGTTATAGCAGCGAACCCCGGCGTCCAGCCATCACGCCTTTCATCGTGCGCGTCGGTAGTTTGATTCCGGCGGTGCTAATCGGCGGCATCAATTTGGATTTACCGGGAGAAGTGCTGGCCCAGGTCAGCCAAGACGTTATGGATTCGCGCAGCGGACACCATGTGTTGATCCCACGCGGTTCCAGGCTGGTCGGCATTTACGATCACCACATCGCCATGGGGCAGCGCCGCGTGATGACCGTGTGGCACCGCATCCAGTTCCCGGACGATTCGACGCTGGACCTTGGCGGTATGTCGGGCATCGATCAAGCGGGATACACCGGCTTCCGCGATCGAGTGAATAACCACTACTGGCGCATCTTCGGCAATGCCACCCTGTTGTCTCTGCTCGGCGCCGGTGCGCAGATCGCGATCCCATCCTCGGATTCCGAATCGGAGCTCACGGCACAGGAAATCCTGGCGGCTGAGACCGCTCGCCAGTGGGGAGAAGTCGGTAGTGAGATGGTGCGTCGGAATTTGAAAATCCAACCGACACTCGAAGTCCGCCCGGGCTATCGGTTCAACGTCATGGTCGATAAGGACCTGATCCTGCCGCCGTATACCGGCTAGCCAGCATCGTCTAGACCTCGAAAGAATTCGGTTTATGGGGCCCGTAGTCCTGTGCGAGAACCCATCCTAATATGCCAGACCAAATAGGCGTCACCGCCCCACCTTCCATGCCGCCAGCTAGGCGATTCCGCAACGCCGGAATCGTACTTGTTTGCGGACTGTTGGCTTCTATCGCCGCGACCCAGTATCTCGCCAACGCCTTCCACTACCATCCGGCACTGAGCGGCAAAATCACCGGCAACCTTTACTGGCCCTGGAGTTGGGCTGTGTGGACCGCCACCTGGGGATCGTTGCATACCGCAACCATCCAGCGAGGTGTAGCGATCTTCACGTCCGGCTTGTCCTTGATGCTGCTCTCCTGGGCAGCCTATGCCCTACACCAACGCCGACGGCTATCGGCCATTAAAGGACTGCACGGCACAGCGCACTGGGCCACCAGTTCAGAGGTCCTGAATAGTGGGCTGCTCCCGCAACCAGGAACACCATCTCAAGGCGTCTATGTGGGTGCTTGGGTTGACGACAAGGACCGCCTGAATCGTTACCTTCGGCACAACGGGCCGGAGCACGTGCTGGCGTTTGCGCCGACTCGATCGGGTAAAGGCGTCGTGTTGGTGATCCCCACGCTGCTGAGTTGGCCACACAGCCTGGTCTGCTATGACATCAAAGGCGAGAACTGGGCGCTCACCGCCGGTTGGCGCAAGCAGCACGCCGGGAACAAGGTCTTGAAATTCGATCCGGCAGCGCCCGACGGCTCCAGCGCCGGATTCAATCCGCTACAAGAAATCCGCCTTGGGGAGGCGCTGGAAGTCGCCGACGCGCAGAACATCGCGACCATGCTGGTGGACCCGGACGGCAAAGGCTTAACCGATCACTGGGCGAAGACCAGTCAGGCGTTGCTGACCGGCGCGATTCTGCACTGCTGCTATGCCCAGCGCACGGAAACCGGGCACGCTGCTACGCTGGCCGACGTTGACGGATTGCTGGCCCACCCGGAGCTTGAGATTCAAGAAGTCTTGGAACAGATGCTCGAACATGAGCACCTGGGCGATCGGCCACATCCCTTGGTCACCAGATCAGACCGGACACTGCTCAACCTAAGCTCACGTGAGCTTTCCAGTGTAGTGTCTACTGCGCTGAGCTTCCTATCCCTCTACCGCGACCCGGTGGTTGCCAACAACACGAGCCACTCCGACTTCCGCATCCGCGACCTCATGCACGATGACGATCCGGTTAGCCTGTACCTGGTCGTGCGGCCAGCCGATGCGGCCCGTCTGCGGCCCTTGGTTCGACTAGTCATTACTCAAATCGTGCGTCGGCTAACCGAGCAGATGGACTTCCAGGAAGGCCGTAGCGTCGTTCATTACCGACACCGCTTGCTCCTGCTCATAGACGAGTTCGCCTCGCTCAAGCGGCTACCCGTCATCGAGGAGGCACTGGCCTTCATGGCAGGGTACGGCCTCAAGGCATACCTGATCGTTCAGGACCTACAGCAGATTCACAGCGCCTACGGACGTGACGAGGGCCTAATCGGCAACTGCCATATCCGCATCGCCTATGCTCCGAACAAGATCGAAACTGCTGAACTGTTATCCCGCATGGCGGGCCAGACCACCGTGGTGCGCAAACAGACCTCGGTCTCCGGGTTGCGGCCAGGCAGTTGGGGCCGTGGAACTCGAACTGAATCCATGCAAGAAGTTCAGCGTACGCTGATTACCGCTGATGAGGTGATGCGCTTGCCATCGGCGACGAAAGACGAGCAAGGGAATGTCCTGGAGCCTGGTCACCTGTTGGTGTTCGTGGCCGGGCAGGCCACGATCTATGGCCGACAAATTCTCTATTTTCGAGATTCGGTATTCCTGCAACGAGCCCGGACTCCCGCACCTGAAAGCAGCGACCGCATCGATGCTGGAGACTGCTAAGCAGGCGAGGCGTCGCGCCAGGCTACAGGGCCTACTTGCCGCATGGTTTCTATTGCTCGAGGCAGCCACGGCCTTCCTAGCAACCACCAGCGTCCGAATCAACCTCACCGACTCATTACCGCGAGGCTTCTATCGAATCACGCCTGGCGGCATCGAGCGTGGAACACTCGTGTCCGCTTGTCCTGATCTTAGCAATCCGGCGATTCAAACGGCACACGAACGGGGTTACCTTAAAACTGGCTGGTTTCCCCGCAACGGTGGTGCGGCTCCGCTGTTGAAATACGTCTTGGCGCTGCCGGGAGACTCGGTCGAAGTCGCCCAGGAAGGCATCAGGGTCAACGGGCAGCCGATCGAGAATAGCATCCGGTTAGCATCTGACAGTGCCGGTCGTCCGCTGCCACCGCTCCCGGCTTCGAGAGAAGCCCCTCCCGGTCATGTCTGGCTGTTCTCCGGCCACGCGCTGGCATCCTTCGATTCCCGGTACTTCGGGCCGGCAAAGATTTCAGACATCATCGGGGTGGCGACGCCGCTGTTAGTCTCTCAATAAGTATAGTTAGTGCGAGCTACGATAGCCGCTAGCCGATTCCCCTTTCCGGCCCTTATTTTATCTTGCAAAATGCTTCTGCAAAAGGTATCCTTGCAAAATAATCCATCTTTGGAGTTTTTGCAAGATGCTAGTTGGATATGCTCGCGTTTCAACCCAGGACCAAAACCACGCCTTGCAGCTTGACGCACTGAAACAGGCCGGATGCGAGACGGTCTTTACCGAGACAGCTTCCGGGGCGCGGCGAGGACAGCCTAAACTCCAAGCTGCGATCGACTACCTGCGAGAGGGGGACGCTTTGGTTGTTTGGAAGCTCGATCGCTTGGCGCGATCGATGAAACAACTGCTCGAAACCGTGGAGGACATCGGGAAGCGCGGAATCGGCTTTCGATCCCTAACCGAGCAGTTCGATACCACCACGCCAGGCGGTAAGCTGACCTTCCATATCTTTGGCGCACTGGCGGAGTTCGAGCGATCGCTCATCCAGTCACGTGTGCGTGCCGGCCTCGATGCTGCCCGCGCGAAAGGGAGGATTGGCGGACGGCCGCGTTCGCTCGACGAAAAACAGCTTACGGCGGTGCGCACCCTACTTGCTGACTCGGAACTTTCAGTGGCCGAGATCGCACACCAGCACCACGTTAATCCAGCGACGATCTATCGCGCGTTTCCCGGCGGCCGGGGAGCGGTACGAGCGGCTGGCTGAGTGTCTGCGGTACTGGTAGGGAGGATGACTTAGAGCGCCCATCCCCATCGGCATCCAAGCGGTGCTGTTCTCTTCGGCCACCACAACCAGTTTCTCCGGGAGAAGCTAGGACGCTTCCTCGATGACCTTCTCCGCGAGCTCATGGCTTGAGCGCCTAAGTCTAGCGAGCTGACGACGAAAAGCCGTTGCTTCGCCTGAATACAAACCATGCTTGAATCTATTCTGATTACATTGCATGGAGCCAGTGCGCGGGCCGGTTGACTTACCACCATGCATTCGACAGCGGCCATTCTTCATTGCCGCCGCGCGGCACGGTGTTCCTTTTCTCGTCTTCGCACCACAACGCGGGCACCGCTGCATTGCAAGCCAATGAGGCGCGAGGTTGGAACCGTTTGTGTTAGGTTGAAAGGAACAATCCACCCCAGCCAATGGAAGCAGGAGGAGATAGGTGGCGAGGGAACGTCGGGGCGGAGTAGATACCAGCCGCGAAAACCTTGAAAGCTTTCGGGGTCGAGAGCAGCGCTAACGAAGAGGCACAAAAGAGAAACCCGTGTTCAGGCAGCAATCTGAACACGGGCCAATTTAACCGTAACAGTATGTGGAAGCCACGGTCGATGAAAATCCTAACCGCACTCATCCCCTGTTGCAAGCTTTTCAACCACGGGGATTTGGAAGTGACGACTGCCTACTCCCCTCCCGTCAGTTGAGGGGTTATCCGTGGGCAGAGCCTACGTCCCGCGTGAAAACTTAGGGGGCAACTTCTGCGGACATGCTCCGCTAAGCCCCAGGTTCACGCTGGCAAGGCCCGCCAAA
>Ga0056119_1000091_pt1 | contig 21328 bp, 16 predicted proteins | sample WorMettaBAHAMAS1_FD_80076 | JGI IMG/M metagenome (GOLD analysis project Ga0056119, IMG submission 80076) | Marine gutless worms symbiont microbial communities from Max Planck institute for Marine Microbiology, Germany - Olavius tantulus BAHAMAS.1 ...
CGGAAATTATGGGCGTTGGCGTACCTACGCTGCTGATCACCCATATGCTGGTGTCCAGTGAAGGCCGCCCCCAGAAAATGTCTCTGTTATGGGTATGGAGTCTGTATATATTTGCCAACTTCCTGGCATTTTCCGTTACCCTATCCCAGGGCAAATTCCAGTATACACTGAATCTGTTCTTCCGAATTTTGAACGGCTTTGTCGGGTTCTACATGTTTCAGACCTACTGTGCTGAAAAAGAGCGATTCCAAAAACTCCTGATCGCATTCCTTCTTGCGGGAATATTCCCGATGTTGATGGGCCTCTACCAGGCAATGACCGGTGAAATCTGGCATATGAGAACGGGGACCATGGGGGTCGTCCGAAATGTGGGCCTGTATCACAATGCCACCAGTTTTCGATATTTCAGCTATATGACGCTGACCGCCTTGATTCTGCACTGGTCCTATTTTTCGAAAAAGTCGTTTTGGGAGGGGGTCCTATACCTGGTTTACGGAGCGATCTGCGGTGTCGTCATTTTCAAGATCTATTCGAAAGCGGCTCTGGTGACCATGGCCCTCTGGGTCATCATATGGAGTGTTGGCAATCGTAAATATAGTCTTTTGGTATACTGTGTTCTGGCCGTTATGGTGTTGAACGTGGTCACCGGAAATCGGATATTGGAAGAAGTCGGAAATGTTTTCTTCAAGGAGACGGCTGTATTCGATGGACAAATGCATACGGATCGTTTGCTGAGCGGCCGGATCATCAGCTGGAAAGAGTACCTCGACAAGTTCTTCGGTGCGAGCCTGTTTAACCAATTGTTCGGTCTGGGGGCGTCCTGGGGCGGGGGGCACAACGATTATTTGCGGGCGTTAATTTCCAGTGGTGTGATCGGTCTCATGGCGTATCTGCTTCTGCTGGCAAGTACGGGATTGATGGTCACCCGTAGAATGCTTGAGAGCCGAAGCCCCCTAACGATTATGGCCGTCATGATCTATGTGGGTTATGTCCTCGATACCATCGGCCTCGCACCCGGGCTCTATACCGGGTACCAGTGGTACGCCTGGGGATACATGGGACTGGCGATCCATGGGGTGTCCGGCTTGGATGAGGACATCCCCCAGGATCTGGATTCCGAATTGGATGCCGATGGCCCCCGTGGGCTTTCGTTATGGGATCTGAACCAAACAGACGGAACCCCGAAATGAACGTCCGCGGTGGTGAAACAACATGAAACCCTCCATCTGTTTGATCGGTGATCTTCACCCTCCATTTTCCGGACCGGAAATCGGAATGCAAAGACTACTGCGCTCTCGGGTAATGGAAAAATTCCGTGTTCATCATTTCAGTTTCGGAATGAACACCTCAAACGCGGATCGGGGCAGTGTGACCTTGGGCAAACTGGCGCATTTTCTTCGACAATTGAAGCGGTTGCACCGTTTTTTAATCCGGCACCAACCGGACAGCGTGTATTACTATTTTGCACAGACGCGTCTTGGCCTCATGAAAGATCTGTTGGTGATGTCGATGATTCGTCAAAAGGGCAGAAAAATCCTGCTGCATCTGCGCGGCGGTAATTTTCGCCGGTTCTACAATGGTCAGCCACCATGGGTTCGCCGGGTGATCCGCTCGAATCTCAGACAGGGGGATAAAGTCCTGGTCCAATCCGAATGCCTCACCGATATGTTTCACGGGCTCGTACCGAATAGCAGAATCGGTGTGCTTTACAACGGATTGGAGCTGAAGGATCTGGCCAAGCAAATGTCTTCTTCCGGACAGAGAAACGGAAAGGTCGTGTTCTTTCTCGGCCAGCTATCCTATGCAAAGGGATATTTTGATCTGCTACTGGTGATCCCTAAAATCGCATCCCAGGTCGACACCCTACGCGTTTTCCTTGCCGGTGAGCATATTCCGCTGTCCGCAGAGCGCAACATCCATTTGCATTATATTTCCAATCCGGAAACCCGGTCCGAAACGGTTCGACAGGCAAAGAAGATCGAACAAGACTATTCAGATGTCATCCGCTATGTGGGGGGTCATCGACGCGGCGACCCGGAAGAAGATCATGGCCCGAACCGATGTGTTCGTCCTGCCGACCTACTCGGAAGGTTTTTCCAATGCCGTGCTGGAAGCCATGGGATGCGGCCTTCCTGTGATCACGACGCCCGTCGGTGCCCACCCGGACATATTCCGGGAGACCCCGGAAGTGCTGGTGCCCCCGGGAGATCATGAACGGCTGGCACAAACGATTGTTCACCTGCTGAACGATAAGGCACTGCGAACCCGATATGGTTCGACCAACCGCGAACAGGTCCTTCGGCGGTACAACATGGATCATGTGGCCGCTCAGTTTGTCCAGGCCGTCGACAGTGTGATGTGATGGTTTTACCCAGACACGGAGACTCCCATCAGGAAAGCATCTGTTCGTATCCTGTGACACTCTGGAATACCGAACAGTGCACGGATATGATCATGAATTGGATCGACGATGGCTGCTCAGGGAAGTATTTTATCGCCGCCAACCCCCACTCCATTGTCGAGGCAGAAAAAGATCCCGAGTTTAAACATGCCCTCTTGAAGGCGGACCTCATCACGCCGGATGGAATCGGCATGGTGGTGGCCTCGAGACTCCTGGGGGGACGCATCCGGAAGCGGGTTACCGGTAGTGATATATTCCAGTCGGTGAGCCGGAGTCTCAATGAGCAAGGCCGCGGTCGGGTCTTTTTTATGGGTTCCACGGAATCCAATCTATCGGCCATCAAGCAGAAAATGGCGATCGATTTTCCCGGGATATCTGCTGTCGGCACCTATTCACCGCCATTCAAATCCCGTTTTTCGGAGGCAGACAATGCCGAAATGGTCGATGCGGTCAATCGATTCCGGCCGGATATCCTGTGGGTGGGGATGACCGCGCCGAAACAGGAAAAATGGACGTATCATCACAGGGACAAATTAAATGCAAAGGTTATCGGGCCGGTCGGTGCGGTCTTTGACTTCTATATCGGCCGGGTAAAACGATCCCATCCATATTTTCAACAAACCGGACTGGAATGGCTGCCCCGATTGCTGCAACAGCCGAAGCGGCTGTGGCGCCGGACCTGTATATCCGCTCCCCGCTTTCTGTTCATGGTACTGAGGTCTCGAGTGCGTTGAAATCTCCACCCGTACCCATATCCGTCAATTGGGCCAAATATGTCCTTTATGGTCTGTTTTTGATCGGGATTTATTTTTCGACCTACAGCTGGTTGATTACCGAGGACTGGTCGAGAGCCGATTACAGTGCATCCTTTCTGATCCCCCTCGTGTTCCTGTATTTGTTGTGGGAAAAGAGGGAAACCTTTCTGAAAACGGGTTCACGTCCGTCATGGACTGGTATGTGGATGTTCATGTCCGGCATTCTGTTATTCTGGATCGGTGAGTTGTCCGGTGAGTATTTCAGTCTATACCTGTCTTCCTGGGCTATTCTGGTGGGAATATGCTGGATCCATATGGGCTGGAACAAGTTAAAGGAATTCGGCGTCGCTCTTCTAATTCTTCTGGCCATGTTCCCCCTGCCGCATTTGCTTTATGACAAGCTATCCCTTCAGTTGAAATTGATATCCTCTTGGCTTGGCGTCTGGGCCATGCAATCTCTCGGCATGTCGGCCTACCGAGAGGGGAATATGATCGACCTGGGATTTACCCGTCTTCAGGTGGTCGATGCGTGCAGCGGGTTGCGCTACCTGATTCCCCTGATCGTGTTGGGAGTTATAGTGGCCTACTTCTTCAAGGGTGCACGGTGGAAGAAGGCCCTGCTGGTGATCTCTACCGTTCCTATAGCCGTTTTCGTAAACAGTCTGCGGATCGCTTCGGTTGGAGTCCTCTATCCTCATTTTGGGCCGGTGGTTGCCGAAGGTGTCTTCCATGATTTTTCCGGGTGGTTGATTTTTATGGTGTCGTTTTCGATGCTCTTCGGCCTCTCGGCAGTACTGGGACGCATCGGTAGAACCCGAGCGGGGGAAAGCGTCACAACGGGCAATGCACCGGCAACGCGGGACATGGAAGAGGTTAACGCTAAACGTTTAATGCTGAACGTCAACAGCACAGAGCCCAATGGTGGGATAGAGACCAATGGCGAGGGGGGATTCTCTCGTCATCTTTCAAAAGCCGGTCGTGAGCTTCGAGGTCCCAGTGGCCCTCATCCAGCATCCAGTATCCAGTATCCAGAATCGGGTGTCCAACATCATGGTTCCAACATCGAACAGGCGGATCTCCCATCGTGGCGGCAATGGTTCATGCCTCCACAATCTACACTGGCCATGGTCATACTGGGCATAACGTTGGTGTTGTCCCAGGGGGTTGAGTTCCGTGAGACCATACCGCCTCGAAAAGCGTTCACGGAATTCCCGACCATCATCGGACCCTGGCAGGGTGAAGTCAGGACGCTGCAGCCCGTCATCATCGATGAGCTTGATGTTTCGGACTACATCCTCACCGATTATACAGACCGCAACGGTCGATCCATAAATATGTACGTTGCCTATTACGCCAGCCAACGAAAGGGCCAATCCATCCACTCGCCGGCATCGTGTCTTCCCGGGAGCGGATGGCAATTTGATGATGCCGGAACAGCTGTGATCCCTTTCTCCAATCCCGATCACCCGAAAATGGTGGTTCGACGTGCATATCTTCAGGGCGGTGGAAAGAGATTCTTATCATATTTTTGGTTTCCCATGCGAGGCCGGATCCTTCACAACGCCTATCAGATGAAACTTTTTAACCTGTGGGACGCGCTGACCCTGGAACAGACACACGGAGCGCTCGTCCGCTTGATCACTCCCGTTTACGATGATGAACGGACCGTCGATGCCGAACAGCGGCTCCAGTCTTTCTCAAAAACCATGGTATCCATATTGTCTGAATTTTTGCCGTAACCGGCAACGGGCGGCCCCTCCGCAGTGAGCCGACGGATATCGTCGCATTTATCTCCTTTGATTGTCATAAAATGATCTACTTCACTACATTACTTCTCTCCATGTTTATTACCATCGTGCTGATCCCCATTCTGAAAGGATTGGCCGTAAAAGTAGATGCGATGGATGTGCCCAATCCACGAAAGGTCCACACCAAACCCATCCCCCGGATCGGAGGGGTGGCCATGGCCCTGGGAACCATGGTTCCCATCATCCTTTGGCTTCCCGGGAGCCCCTTGGTCAGAGCCATTCTGATCGGCGCGGCCATCATCGTGCTGGCTGGCGCCGTCGACGATATTAAACATCTCGATTACAAGGCAAAATTTACCGGGTAGGTGATCGCCGCCCTCGTTATTATTCTTTATGGTGGGATTACCATCGATAACCTCGGCGTCCTCTTGCCGGAAGGATACCTGCTCCCAAAGGCAATTTCCATTCTGCTTACCCTGATGGTGATTGTTGGCGTGACCAATGCGATCAACCTGTCCGACGGGCTCGACGGCCTGGCCGGCGGAATTACCCTGCTGACCTTTATCTGTATCGCTTACCTGGCCTTCCGCTGTGAGAACATCGCGATTGCGATCAGTGCCGTGGCAGCAGCAGGTGCCATTTTCGGCTTCTTGCGATACAATACACACCCGGCCGTGATTTTCATGGGAGATTCCGGCAGCCAATTTATAGGATTTCTGGCGATTGTCCTGCCGGTGGCGCTGACACAACAAAATACCCCTTTGAGCCCCTTTCTGCCACTCATCATCCTTGGCTTTCCCATACTCGATACCATGACCGTCATGACGGAACGTATCGCCGACGGCCGGTCACCGTTTGTTGCCGACAAAAAACCATTTTCATCACAAATTGATGCGGGTGGGGATGTTTCACACCGAAGCGGTATTTACGATCTATGTACTCCAGACACTTCTGGTGATCACAGCCATCGTGTTTCGCTATTATTCGGATTGGCTGTTCATTTTGGTCTACCTCGGTTTCGCCACTGTGATCGTGGCCGGTTTTTTCTATGCGGAAAAGACCGGCTGGAGAATCAAACGATACGCGTTGATCTACATCGGGATCAAGGGCCGCCTCAAGACGCTGAAAGAAAAGCAGATCCCGATACGATTCTCGTTTGCGGTGTTGCGATATGGCCTGCCGCTACTGGTCCTCATGATCTGTTTTGCACCTCAACACTTACCCGGCTATTTTTCGATCATTGCGCTGCAGTTGATCGTGGCGATGGTCGGAGTATGGTTTTTTAAGCCTGAGTGTACCAACGGTATTCTAAGATTATCCCTCTACCTGCTGGTGCCTTATTTGCTTTATTTCAGCCAAACCGATCCCGCGGGATTTTTTCAAATGGCGATCGTAAAGCGGCTGTATACCGTTTTTTCAGGTTCTGTGGTATTTTTTGCAGTGATGACCTTGAAGTTCACCTGGAGACGAAAGGGATTTAAAGCCACGCCGATGGATTTTCTGATTCTGTTCATCGCCTTGGTGGTTCCGAATCTTCCGGGGTTGGGAATTTCGGAGCATCATCTGGGATTGATGACGGCCCAAATCATCGTCATTCTGTTTAGTTACGAGGTGCTGATCGGAGAACTCCGCAATGACCTCAGGGGACTCTGCGGCGCCACGCTTATCGTCTTAGGGATCATCGCGGCAAAAGGATTAATGTAATGCCGCGGTCTATGAAACCATCATCCGATTCACTGATTCCATCTGTGGAAGGATTGCCTCGAAATGATTAAGCGAACGATTCTCATACTTTTTGCTGCTGGCTGCGTGTGTGCCGTGCTCGCCTGTGGGAGTCCTGAACAAAAGAAAGACAAATTCTTTAAAAAGGGGATGTCGCTCTATCAAAAGGGAGATTTCACAAAAGCCCGGCTCGAGTTTAAAAACGCGCTCCAGATCGATCCCAAATATGCAAATGCATGGCATATGCTCGGGATGGTGGAATTCCAGGCGGGCAGATTCAAATTAGCCTTTAAGGCGCTGTCCAAGGCGGTAGAGTTGGATCCGAACATACTGGAGGCCCAGTTTCATCTCGCGAAATTGCATCTCATCGGCAAGAATCCAACGAAGGCCATGGAGAAAATCAGCCTGGTCCTCACTAAAGAGCCGGACAACATGGACGCTCTTGTCGTGAAATCTGCCGTGTTCCTGGCCCGAAAAGACTATGACCGCGCAGAGTTCCTGCTGCGCTCGTTAATCGGAAAAGGCCGCACCGATTCCGAGGTTTATGTCATGTTGGCTTCCGCATACACCGGCAAGCATCAGTTGGAGACCGCAAAGAAGATTCTCGCAGAGGGAATCGGTGTCAATCCGAATTCCGTCGAATTAAAAACATTGCTCGCCGAAACCCTGATCCGCAGCGGGGATATGGAGGGTGCTGCCCGGCAATACGAAGAGATTGTGGTGATCCAGCCCCACAACATCGACGCCAAATTGACCCTCGCGGAATTCTACTTGAAGTCGGATCGGGTGCCTAAGGCTGAAGCATTGTTGACGGGTGTCGCGGAATCCGACCCGGGCCATGAGGACAACCAAATCGCCATCGCACGGCTTTATTGGGATAATCAGCTGGCAGAGCAGGCCTGCAAAACGTTGAGCCATTCCCTGGACCAAAATCCCAAGAGCTTTACGCTACGCTATGCCCTGAGTGAGTACTATGTCAAGACCGGTCGGATCGATGACGCCATCACATGTCTGACCGACGGTCTGGTGGATGTCGATGACGCCAGCAGGCCGGACGTGATCGAAATGAAAACCCGTCTACCAAAACTCTATTTTGCCAAACGAGATATGGAACATGCCAGACAATATACCGAAGACGTCTTGAGAAAAAATCCAAAGAGCGTCGATGGCCATTTCATCAAAGGAAACATTTTACTGCACCAGGGAGACGGCGTAAATGCCGTGCCCGAATTTCGGACAGTGATCGATGAACGGCCTCAATTTGCGGTCGCCTACATCCGGCTTTGCGAAGCCCATATCATGAATAACGAGGTGGAATTGGCCGAAGATGCCCTCCGGAGGGGCTTGAAAAACGAACCGACGTCCAGACGTCTCCTGACGGCCTCGGCACAATTTTATACCCTGAAAAGAGAGTATGAGGACGCGGAACGGATGCTCCGGAAACTGATGGATTTGGAACCCGAGAATGCCGGACTGCGGGGGACCTTGGGTGATTTACTGGCATTGCAGCAGAAATTTACATCGGCCGAGGTCCAATACCGTAAGATGGTGAAGCAATCGCCGGAGATCGCCACCGGCTATATCAAGCTGGCCCGCCTGTACGCAGCCATGGGACTCGCGGACCAGACCGAAGCTATTCTGAAATAGGGCTATGCCGCGAATCAGCACAAGGCGGCCCTGCTGGCCCAATTTTATATCCGGCAGGACCAGTCGGACCGTGCACTGGAACTGTGCCAAGCGCGATTAGAGACAAATCCGGATGAAGCGTTTACCCTTACCCTGTTGGGGAGAATTTATGAAGCGCGGGGGGAGGATGCCGCCGCTGAAAAGGTCTACAACGCCGCCATCGCCCAAAATCCGGAATGGCAGCTCCCCCAAAGCCATCTCGCCCGGTTGTACATCTCCCAGGGTAAAACCGACCAAGCCATCGCCACACAGGAGAAGACCCTTGCCAGGAATCCTCAGAACGCCTCGGCACATCTTCGACTGGCTTCCATTTATCTGGCGGTTAAAGACTACCAAAACGCGCAGACCGTCTATACCCGGGCACTCGAGGCGATGCCCAATCTCTGGATTGCGGCGAACAATTTGGCCTTTTTGATGAGCGAGTATTCCGAATCGAACGATGATCTGGAGAAAGCACTGGCGCTTGCAAAACGGGCAACCAGCCAGCGTCCCAACGACCCTGCCGTTCTGGATAGCCTGGGTTGGATTTATTATAAAACAGGGGATTTGGACAAAGCCTATGATCTGATCGAAAAAGCAAACGCCATTGCACCGGATAACGGAATTCTGAATTATCACATGGGGATGGTACTTTATAAAGCGGGCCGGGTGTTGGAGGCCGCCGAGAAACTTGAAAAATGCATAGCCTCCGAAGAAGCATTCCATGGAAGAGGTGAGGCGGAAACAACTCTTGCCCGGTTACAGGAGAGCCTGGAGAAGCGTTAACCTGAACATTGTATGAGATTTTTTCAGCGATTTGCCCAAAAAGAAAAATATTCGAAGTGTAATCTAATAATTTAGGTTCTTCGGCCAGTTCTCATGTTGTGGCGCTCGACAATGGATAAATTAACTGAAAATATCTCACCCTTTGGGCCAACCGGAAACATCCAATGGCTGCGTTATTCGAGACTCGCGGTAGGTTAACTACAACTTCGCCTCGAAGTGCCTTGCCCTTGGATGTCTCCGGTCGGTGCATTGTCCAGGTCAACATCAGTTTTGTTCACTGAAAACAATATGGTATACATATTACTGCCCCATGCCCTTCAGCGATCGAACAAAACCGGGGGAAACCACGGTCCAAGTTAGGTGGAACTGATGAAACGAATCCTGTTTGTTATTCTCATCGGCCTGCTCACGGCATACCCGAACGGCTCGGCTGCGGCCAACACGATGCTCCCCATGGATTGGAAGATTTTCGATCAAGGGGATCAGGAAGGGCCCTCCTACTGGCTGTACGATCGCGGTATGTGGCATCAGACGAGCAATGTCTACGGTGGACAGCAGGACCCGTCCCAGCCGGCGAAACCGGGTACGTTTATGGTTGCCGATGACAGTGACTTTTCCGATGGATCCGTTTTTGTGGGGATTGCGTCGGATGACGATGACGCGATCGGTATCATGTTTCGGCATCGGGATGAGTTCAATTACTACCGGTTCTCCATGGACAAGCAGAGAAGATATCGAAGACTGATCAAACTGGTGGACGGCGTTGCGACGGTTCTGGCGGAAGACGATTTCGAATATGAAAAAGGCAGATGGTATGATCTTGAAATTCGGTTGGTTGGGCCCGTGATTCAAGTGAATGTAGACAACCAAATGATATTCAATGTGACCGATACACATTTTAAAAGCGGAAAATTAGCACTCTACTGCTGGGGAAATACACAGTGTCAATTCCGAGATATCACAATAGAGCCGGTAAAAGTGGCGCCCCCTGACCACACCATTTCCGAGACACCCACGCCGGCGGAGAATTTCAGCGCGGGTTCGGGGTCCATGGATTCACCGCAAGAGAACCCCGGTGAAGCGGCCTACATCATCGGGCCGGGGGATATCTTAGATATCTCCGTATGGCGGGACGAGACACTGACCAACCAGTTGGTCGTGCTGCCGGATGGACGGATTTCGTTTCCGTTGATCGGAGAAGTGATGGCTGCCGGGAAAACCCTCTCCGAGCTCAAATCCGAGATGTCCACCAAGCTCGAAGCATTCGTACCCAATCCTGAATTGCATTTGGCGATTCAAGGTGTCAGCAGTATGGTCATCTATCTCATCGGCAAGGTTAAAAGCCCGGGACTATACCCCATGGGACAAAGCCTTGATGTCTTGGAAGCATTGGCAATGGCCGGAGGGTTGACGCCTTTCGCCAAAAAAAAAGAGATCCGGATATTTCTACAAAACGGGGAAAACACAGAAATTTTTTATTTTAACTACAATGAAGTGGCCGAGGGTAAACGTCTGGGCCAGAACATCGAGCTGAAAAGGGGGGATGTGATCGTCGTCCCCTGATTGTGTTGCATACGATGTTGGCTAAAAATCACAGCGGTAAAGAGCCGGATTAGCGGTTGGAACCCTACAACGATTACATTTCGTGTCCGTATCGCATTCCCACGTTTCTTCTTGTATTCCTTTTGGTGTTGATGGGGATTGAATCCGCTGAGGCAGAATACTATGAAATCGTTCCGTCGGCCACTCTGACCCAAGAGTATAACGATAACATTTTCGTGAGCGACAGTCCGGTCGATGACCTCATCACAACAGAGGCGGCGGATTTGGCTGTGCTCGGCATCGGCGAACGTTTGGACTGGAATCTTTCCGGCGGCCTCCGCTTTCGAAAGTATGCCGAAAACCAGATTCAGGATCAGCAGGATTGGCATGCCAACGGCGGATTGAACTATCGACACTCTGAGAGGAGTAGCTTGTTCACAACAGCGTCGTTTATCTCCGACACCCGACCGGATAGAATCGAAGAAGGATTTGTGACCCGCGGGGCCGATCGTGAAAGATACGACTTCTCCATTGGTGGCCGCCATGCAGCAACCGAGTCCATCTCGCCGTTTATCACCTATCGCTATACGGAGGAAGACTTTAAGTTTCTTCCGGAGCGGAACCAACGAACCAACATATTGGACCTTGGAGTGTCCCAACGTCTCGATCGGATTCTCCCGATGAGCAGCGGCCGGGTCTTCATTCAACTATCCCATTCGGATTACGCCACATCGGATGATGATACGGCAAGATTTCTCCTGGGATTGGACAAGGCCTGGAAAGAAAAATGGAACGTCCAGGCCAATTTCGGCGCCCGGTACACGAGATAGACGTTTTCCACAATAGTCCCCAATCCAAGTCCGCCCCCTGCTTCCATCACCGAAGAGGGCGTCAGTCAGGATTGGGGGCCCGTAACGGATATCTCGCTGAATTACGCGGGAGAACTAACGGAAGTAAAACTGTCCGCTTCAAGAAATATGGTGCCGGCCAGCGGTCAAGGCCGAAGTGTCGAGCAGATCAGATGGGTCGGGACGGTGACCCGACGGTTCACAGAAAAGCTCAGAGGGGGCCTGCACGCCAGTATCCAAACCCAGGAGTCTTTTAAGGATTTCAATCCGACCCAGGTGGTGGATCGCTGGTCCGTACTTTTTAATCCGGAAATTTCTTATGATATCAATCGATACTGGACCGTTGATTGCCGGTATCGATGGTACTATTTGAACGATCATGAGAGAAGCCGAGATGCCGTCCAAAACGTGGTGACGGTGACCTTGAGCTTCCGTTATCCATTTGGCAACTGATCCATTTTCGTGGATCCCGTAAGCAAGGAGCACATTTCATGCAACCCGGTGACCTCACACCCCGAGATGTTTTTGATATCATTAAGCGACGTCTATGGGTACTGCTGTTGCCAGCGGTGCTGTTCTCTTCCGGAGCAGCCTTTCTGGCCATGACCTGGCCGGCCACCTATCGATCCAGTGCCACCATCCTCATCGAGGATCAAGAAATACCACCTGAGTTTGTCATGGCAACGGTTACGACCTATGCGGAAAAACGCATTGAATCGATTCGGCAGAGGATCATGAGCACAACACGTCTTCTATAGATTATCAATCAGTTTAATCTTTATGCCAAAGAGCGGGAGCGCCAGAGCACGGAAGAAATCATTGCCAAAATGCGGCAAAATTTGAAATTATCGCCCATCAGCGCCAACGTTAAAGATCCAAGGGGTTTCGGAAAGAGCGGATCCACCACCATTGCGTTTACCCTGTCCTTTCAGGGAAGAGACCCCATGACGGTACATAAAGTCGCCACGCAGCTGACATCGTTGTTTTTGGAGGAAAATCTGAAGGTACGTGAGCGGCAAACCATGGAGACCACCAAATTTCTCGAAGATGAAATGAACAAGGTGGGGGAAGACCTATTTGTCGTGGAAAAGGAGATCGCCGCATTCAAGCAAAAACATATCAATGAACTTCCGGAACTGTATCAAACCAATCTGCAGATGCTCAATTCTTTGGAGCGGGAGATCAGCCGCCTTGAAGAGCAGCGGAGTAGCATAAAAGACCGGGAGGCCTTGCTGCGTTCTCAATTAGCCACGCTATCGCCGCATCTCGAAAAGGAAAAGCAAAACGAAAGACTCGACCTGCTCGAAGAAAATATAGTCTCGTTACAGGCTAGGTTTACGAGCCAGCATCCGGATGTCGTGAAGACCAAAGCGGAAATCGCAAAGCTCAAAAATGAACTAAAAAGTACAAAATCCGAGGATAGAAATAGAATCAAAGAACCGGACAACCCGGCGTATATCTCTGTCAACACACAACTGGAAGCCTTAACAATAGAATCTACCACCGTCGATCGGCAAATCGAAGACTTGTATCAACAGAAAAAAGAATACCAGCGACGGCTGGCGACCACCCCCCAAATTGAGCAAACATATAACGCGCTACTGATTGAACGGAATAATACCCAGCAAAAGTATGATGATCTCATGAAAAAATTCATGGAAGCCAGAGTCGCCCACGGGCTCGAGAAAGAACAGAAGGGCGAACGGCTTACACTGATTGATCCTGCCAGAATTCCGGAGAGACCGTTCAAACCCAATCGGATGGGCATTCTGCTGATCGGTATTATCTTCGGCACCGGATTGGGGGTCGGGCTGACAGCTGTTTTGGAATATACCGACAATTCGGTGCGCAAGGTGGAAGTGTTGACCATGGTTACCAAATTACCGGTTCTGGCCGGAATTCCGGAAATCATGACGGATCATCAAAAGAAACGCGTCCGTTACAGGCGCTTTGCTCTGGCCATGGGAGCGGTCTGCCTGATTGCTGGCGGTATTATTGTATTTCATTTCAAGGTGCTGGATCTGGATATACTATGGGCTCGAATCAACCGGTACGTTAATCGAAACATGATGTTTTAATACCCTTAATACATGCGAGGAAACAAGTCACTTCCCGGCGATATGGTCGCCCTTCAACACATCGTTATTCAACTCCAGGAGTAAAAACAATATGGGCCTTTTCAAGCAGAAAAAACAATTCGACATGCATGTCGTCCCACAGGACAACCCGGATGAATCGGAGAACGTCAGCGAGGAATACGGCTCGAATGCATGGGCATCCCCAAACTACTCGGAATCCAGAAACGTTCAACTGGATCAGCACGCGTTAGACAAGCATAGTATCATCGGTTTGTTACCCGATCCTCCGGAGCTGGATCATTACCGTCTATTGCGAACCCAAATCCAGCAGCGGACAAAGGCCAAGGGATGGAACACCATTATGGTGACCAGTGCCCATCCGGGTGAGGGAAAAACCATGACCAGTATCAACCTGGCCTTCATGTTTGCCAGAGAGTACGATTGTACCGCTCTTCTGGTCGATTGTGATCTCCGGAGACAATGCATCCACAAATACCTGGGCTATGAAAGCCACGCCGGGATCGGATATTTTCTCCTGAAGAATACCCCTTTGAACGATCTGATTGTGTGGCCGGGGGTTGAGAAACTGACCATCATTTCAGGCGGAAAAATCATCCGGAACAGCACCGAGTTGCTGGGGTCACCGCAAATGAAAGAGCTTGTAACAGAAATGAAAAACAGGTATGCCAACCGGTATATTATCTTTGATGTGCCGCCGTTGATGGCCCGGTCCGATGCGGTGGCGTTTGCACCGGTGATCGACGGAATATTGTTTGTCGTGGCGGCCGACAAAACGTCCATCTACGATGTACAGAAATCGATCGAATTGATTCCCCGGGATAAGTTTCTGGGATTTGTCCTGAATCGGATAAAGGGTAGAAGCAGCTATTACAATGGCTACTATTAGAACTTACCTCAAACACTCGTCTAAAGGCCCCTGTCGGTGCTGCAGAGGGGTGAAAAATGCTCGCATACCACACAGAGATAGGGAAGGCATCGATACCTGAAGATGGGCTGGTTGGGAAAAATCGTCGGGGGAACCATCGGGTTCGCCATCGGAGGCCCTTTGGGTGCGGTGGCCGGAGCCGCGTTTGGGCATGCCTATGATAAATATGGAGATTTCGACGGCCTCCAGGAGCCGCCGCAGCTATCCAACGACGAACAGGGGCAGCTCACTTTTTTTGTGGCGGCATTTTCCATGCTGGCCAAAATGGCCCGGGCAGACGGACATGTGTCAAAGGCCGAGATCGAAACCATTGAATCGTTCATGGTGAAGGAGCTGCGTCTGACCCCCCAGAGCCGAAATGTGGCCGTCAATATTTTTCAGACGGCGTTGAATTCCCCGGCTCGGTTTGAGGATTACGCCGTACAGTTTTACAATCAATTTCGGTTCCAGCCCCAAATCCTCGAGTTCATGCTGGATATCCTGGTGCGAGTGGCCTCGGCCGATGGATCCCTTAGCCCGGCCGAAGAGGCCATGCTCAAGTCCGCCGCCAAACAATTCGGTTTCGGGGAAAGCCGCTTCGATACCGTCCGATCCCGATACGGCGATGATATCGACAAATACTATGCGGTTCTGGGTTGTCACCGAACCGATTCCATTGACACCATCAAGACGGCTTACCGGAAACGGGTTCATGAATTCCATCCGGACAAAATTACCGCCAAGGGATTACCGGAGGAGTTTACCCGATTTGCAGAAGAAAAGTTTAGAGACATCCAAGACGCATGGGAGAAGGTGAAAAAGGACAAAGGGGTCAACTGAGATAAAGGGGGGTCACCTCAAATCGGGGTCGGGTGATCCGACCCACCGATCAAAAGCAGGGCGCCGGTCCTGCTTTTTTTGTTGGATTACCGGTCCGGGCAGAGTTTTTTTCCGATTCCGAACACGTATAGTGGTTGCCATAACTATATTCCGTTAGCAGAAAGACGGAAAAGATGACCGCCGAGTCGCAGAGGGCGCAAAGGAACAGTATTTTTCCCAGAATCCCTGAGAGGGGGATTCTGGGAAAGAGCTCCTCATAAGCATTATGAAATATTTATTATTTTCACCGGCGATCGTTTTGCATTTCGCCCTCTCAGCGAAATGCAAAATCAAAATCTACTCTGCGGCCTCTGCGTCTTTGCGGAATATGTTGATCGTAAGAGGATTCGGAACGGAATTCTGACAAGGGTTATAACTTCTATCGGAACATATGTTTAACAACCGCTATAAATCGTCCAGCAGGACCGATAACGGCTTGATGTACTCTCGTTTCAGCCATCCGCTGAAGAGATTTCATCCAATTCTTGGGATAGGCGACCTATGAGATGTCCTTGATCGGACACGGCCTCAGGTATCGCCGAAACCAATCGGTTTTTCAGGTCATCCGGACCATCGACCAGCGTCGTGATGTAGTTCGAGGAGATGCCTTTCAACCATCCGGTCTCTGAATCCCGTTTTTCTTCGATCAGCACTTCCAGCCTTTGGTGGATGGCGGCCCGATAGAAATCTGCCCGTTTGGCTTCTCCCAGCTGGCGCATCTTGCGGGCCCTTTCCTTCTGAGTTTGGGGATGGACCGGATTCGGCATGTTTGCAGCCGGTGTGCCGGCCCGGGGAGAAAAAGGAAATACATGCAGGTAACTGATCGGTAATGTCTCCACCAGGCGTAGGGTATTTTCAAATGCCGCTTCGGTTTCGCCCGGGAACCCGATAAGCACGTCCGCACCGACGGCCGCGTCCGGAATCCGTTCTCGAATTTTTTGGACCCGTGCGAAAAAATGCTCGGCCGTGTAGGGGCGTTTCATGAGACGAAGAATATCGTTGTCGCCGCTTTGAAGGGGGATATGAAAATGTCTGCAGAATCTCGGGGAACGTGCCACCAGATCAATCATTTCGTCGGTCAGTTCTTTCGGTTCGATGGAACTCAATCTGAGGCGAGGGATGCCGGTGTCGGACTCGATCTGTTCGAGGAGCCGGTGCAAGGTGCCGGGAGGGGTCAAATCCAGACCATAGCATCCCAGGTGGATACCCGACAGGACAACTTCTTGATACCCGGTTTCCTGAAGCAATCGGAGATTTTCAAGAACATCTCCCACCGGCATGCTTCGACTCCGTCCCCTGGCATGGGAAACAATACAGTAAGAGCAAAACGCATTGCATCCATCCTGGATCTTTAGTACCGGTCGGGACCGACTGCTGCCGGGAATCAGATGGACCGGGGCAATGGAGAACGGTGAAACCGATGAAGGGGCAGAGGGGTTTATCAAGGTTCCCGGTTCGGGATGTTGGGTAATCAGTTCGGGGATATGGAACTTATGGACATGACCGACGATCTCCTTCTCTCCGGTGGCGTTGTGAATCGTCTCCGGTTCGAGTTCTGCATAACAGCCGGTCACGACTATACGGGCGTCCGGATTGCGCCGACGCTCCTGCCGGATCGCCTGGCGGGATTGCATGGCGGCCTTAGCCGTCACCGCGCAGGTGTTGACGATCACCAGGTCAGCCGATCCCGGGGACTTTTTTTGATGCCATCCGTCCTGCTCCAACCGGACGGTGATACTGTCGGACTCGCATTGATTGACTCGGCACCCAAGGGTTATGATCCGGAAGTGGTTCATTTCACGGTATCCACAATGATTCCGCCGCCGAGGACCTCATCCCCACGGTAAAACACGGCCCCCTGCCCGGGTGTCACGGCCGATTGTGGGGTCTCGAACCGGACATCCGCACTGGCGTTTCCACGAACATAGACATCGGAGACGGCGGCCCGATGACGGTACCGGATCCGGGTCCGGACACGGATGGGATCGTCATCCGGAGAACAAATCCAGTTGATCTGTTCGACCCGGCAGCCTGAAGATCGGGTATGATTCTGGAAGCCCACCACCAGTCGGTTTCTCTCTTTGTCGAGACGGACCACATAGTAAGGTTCCGACGCCGGGCAATTGATGCCGCGCCGTTGTCCCACCGTAAAACCGTGCAGGCCGGAGTGTTCTCCGATAACGTGGCCGTCCATATCTTCGATCAGTCCCGGGGACGGGTTAAAGTCGACCCGGTTTTTTAAAAATTTCGTATAATTTCCATTTTTTATGAAGCACACGTCCTGGCTTTCGTCGCTCAGGATCGGACGCAGCCCGTTTTCCGCCGCCAATTTCCTCACCTTGTCCTTGGACCACTCGCCCAGGGGAAATACCGCTCTGGACAGTTTCTCCTGGGACAGAAAGGATAGAAAATAGGATTGGTCTTTGTGGTGATCTTTCCCGCGGAGCAGGTGAAATTGTCCCTGAGGTTCCTCGATGATGCGGGCATAATGACCGGTGGCGAGATGCGTCGCACCCGATTGGATGACTCGGGTAAGGATCAGATCGAACTTGATGGAAGGATTGCATACCAGACAGGGATTGGGCGTTCGGCCGGACCGGTAGGTTTCGGTGAAGTAGCGGACCACGGTGTGCTCGAACTCGCCGCTGACGTCCACCACCGTAAGGGGAATACCCACCTGTTCGGAAATGGGGCGGAGCCGATGGGTGGCCACAGCAATCCGGCGGTCTGCGCTCTCTGTGGATCCCCCGGAAGTGTCACCGGCTTCGTAGCCCGTCAGAAAATGGATGCCGATGACCGAATGGCCCTGCTTTTTCAGTAGGTATGCGGTGACCAGAGAATCGATTCCGCCGCTGATGGCCACGCCGATCGTATTAGGTGAAACGTTGTGTACTTCTGGGTTTGGGTTCAATGCCACATCTATCCATCGTCTCTTTCGATGTATTCCCTCCACTGTGGTGCAATGGTGTTATTCGAAGAACGAGCTGTTCTTGGGTCGAACCTCCATGGCTCGTGTGGGACAGGCCGTGATGCACAGCTCACATACGCTGCATCGTGTTTGATCGTAATCAATACTCATTTCAGGTCGCACGACATGCAGCGCCCCGGTGGGACATACCGCCGTGCAGGATCCACAGTGGACGCATTTCTCGATCTTGCGTTCCACTTCCTGATCAGCATCCTGAACCTGTATATTATTGGCTTTCAGGTACTTGATGCCTTCCTTGAAGTTTTTCTTGGTCCCGGCCAGTTCCAGGACCATTACGCCTTCCTTGCGAGGCAGTACGGCGGCGTTGAGAATGTTGAATGTCAGGTCGAAATCCTTGGCGAGATAACACACAATCGGCTTTTCCACCTCGGTTCTGGGAAAGCGCAGGATAAGAATTTTCGAGTACATGGTAACGCGTTCACTCCGTTATAGTTCTCTGAATCGACATGGGATTCTGCTTATCCGCCCCTTTCATGGGGTCAAAGGCAAGATTTACGAGATTAATGACTTCTCGAACCAATGTCAATATCCCATATTAACCTATCGTATTTGTTGAAATAAAATCGTTTCACGATTTTATGGAACGCGACGATGTCGCTCATTTTGGAAAACACGTTTCCGCCTCCTGTTGGGCCAACGGGACTGAGTTTACGGGCATTATTGGGGGTGGGTGTCATTTTCACGCCTTGCTTGTGGGCCTAAGTATCTGAAATTGTCTTATCCGGCGTGGCATAAAGTTTGCGGCTCTTGAATGACGTGTGCATAACGTATATGAATTCATAAAATCCTGAAACGATTTTATTCATTATGAATCCCTACGCCTACCGAACAACCGGGCTCGCCATTAAAACCCTGTCTCGCATGCTCAAGGCACGAATTCATGTCCACGACCAGGAGCGGATTCCAGAGGGTGCGCTTGTTTTTGTGATCAATCACTTTACACGGCTGGAAACCCTTCTCATGCCGTATCATATCTTCCAGATGATCGGCCGTCCGGTATGGTCTCTGGCCAGCGATACCCTGTTCAAAGGCGCCCTGGGCGGATTTCTGGACACGGTCGGTGCGGTATCCACCAAAAATCCGGATCGCGACAGACTGATCATCAAGAGCCTGCTCACCGGGGAGGCCGCCTGGATTATTTTCCCGGAAGGGCGGATGGCGAAGAGTCGCAAGATTATCGACAAAGGCCGTTTCGTGGTCGCATCAACGGAAGGCATGCTCCGACCCCGATCGGGTGCGGCATCTCTGGCCCTGAGAACCGAGTTTTATCGGCGCCGGTTGATCCATTTGCAAGCTGACATGCCGGATGAGGCCTCCCGTCTCCTGGATCTGTTCAGAATCGAGTCTGTGGAACAGGTGACGGGACGCGACACCTATATCGTGCCGGTGAACATTACCTATTTTCCTCTACGTGCCAGGGAAAACCTCCTCAGCGAGATGGCCTCCCGCTTCATCGAGGATCTTCCTGACCGGATTCTCGAAGAAATTATGACCGAAGGCACCATGCTTCTTTCGGGGGTGGATATGGACATCCGGTTCGGTGATCCGATCCACATCTTTGAGTATTTGGACACCCCGGTCATCATGGCGGATATCACCCGTCACCAACCATTCGATTTTGATGATGTGATCCCCTCATTGGAAGAGATGCGAAAGGCGTCCCGGGCGATTCTGGATCGCTGTATGGCATCCATCTACAGCATGACTACCGTCAACCTGGATCATCTGTTTTCTTCCATGTTGAAAGCGTTGCCCAGACGCTCAACCACCGTGATGAATCTGCGCCGAAAGGTGTATGACATCGCTTCGAGAGTGCTCCCACTGACCGATGTGCGCCTTCACCGCGGGCTGGAAAAAAGCCAGCTTCACCTGCTGACCGACGATGGGCAGGGATGCGCTCGTGACTTTATTGAGGTGGCCGAAGAAAAATCGGTGGTTCATCGAACCGGTGAAAAGCTGGTAAAGGATATCTCGAAGTTTTCCTCCTTCTTTGACATCCACCGTGTCCGGTTGGAAAAGCCCATCGCGGTGATGGCCAACGAAATCGAGCCTCTGACGGAGCTGCAACGCAACATTCAACGGGCAGCGTGGACTCCGGGATTCTGGATACGCCGTCGGATTGCTCGATATTTGATCCAACAAGCTATTGATGAGTTCCAAAGCGATTATCATCAGTATTTCATCGATCGGGAGAGCAAGGAGAAACGGATCGGAATGCCCCAGCTGATGCACGGAAGATCACGAAAATACGGTATTTTGCTGATCCATGGGTATATGGCGGCACCGGCGGAGGTCCATGCCCTGGCGCGGTTCTTGAACAAGCAGGGATATTGGGTATACACCCCCCGTTTGAGGGGACACGGCACCTCGGCGGATGACCTTGAAACCCGGACCCATGGGGACTGGATGGACTCCGTGGATCGTGGATATGCGATTATCAGTAATGTATGTCGGAACGTCATTGTCGGAGGGTTTTCAACCGGGGCGGGCCTGGCCCTGGATTTGGCCATTCGGGTTCAGAATCTGAAGGCGGTATTTGCCGTTTCACCGCCGTTGCGGTTTCAAGATTTTGGCGCAAAATTTGTTCCGGCCATGGACACTTGGAACCGGCTCATGTCCAAGGTCCGATTAAACGGTGCGCGAAATGTATTCGTTCTGAACCGTCCTGAACATCCTCACATCAACTATCCACGGAACCCGGTGTCCGGAGTTCGGGAAATCGATCGCCTCATGGAGTCCGTTGAAGTTAGGCTGCCGGAGCTAAACGTGCCGACACTGGTTGTCCAGGCCTCCATGGATCCCGTCGTCAGCCCGAAGGGGTCCCGGCGAATTTTCGATTTGATCGGTACTTCCAACAAACGGTACGTACTGTTCAATTTTGAGCGACACGGAATTCTGCTGGGGGAGGGTGCAACAGAAGTCTATCATACCATCGGACAGTTTATACACCATGTCCGGCAGGCATAGTCGTAGAGTTCCATCCATTATAA
>Ga0056119_1000092_pt1 | contig 21235 bp, 21 predicted proteins | sample WorMettaBAHAMAS1_FD_80076 | JGI IMG/M metagenome (GOLD analysis project Ga0056119, IMG submission 80076) | Marine gutless worms symbiont microbial communities from Max Planck institute for Marine Microbiology, Germany - Olavius tantulus BAHAMAS.1 ...
ATGTTCATAATGTCCTCCTATAATATTGTCAACCTTTATATGGGACACTATAAGCCTTGGAATTAATTTGTCAACACCTTTTTCAACCGTTAAATGGGACAATCCGTTATTTTATAGGTAGGCTTCTCGAAAGGAGGATTACCATGACACCTTCCTATCGACGAAACAGACAGGGTCTTCAGTCAAGATTTTGGATCTGGACCATTCACCGTCAGTCTTTTCTATCGCGCCACATTATCATGTATCTGTGGGCGGGAGTTACTGCAATCCTTTTTCTATCCTTTATCGGTCGTTTTTCAATGGAAGTTGCCCTATACTCCATTTTCTTCGGAGGGATGATCCTACTCTTTGTGTTATGGGTGCTGATCGAAAGAAGAAAAACCTGGCTGCTCAATGTCAAGGATCCGGTCGTACGGTCTAAGTCCTACCATGCCATGCTATCGTATATGATAACAAAAGGCCTCCTCGAGGCGGATGACTCCAACAGCTTTCAGTCTGGTGCTTCGGGGTGAGCAACGCATCGATCCATCACGAACGGTGCCGGCCAAGGACAACGCGCCCGGTTCACCAGCCTACTCCGACACATGTATGGTTGCATCGGATTTTGGAAGATCTCGATACGGCGATGTGTAGTTGTCTTTTAGACGTTCCACCGTCTCCCGTTCCCAGCTGGCCGTATATCTAAGAGAAGATCGCATTCCCCCCAATACCGGCAGGTTCGCCCACAACGACTCCCCAAAGAAACTGAAATAGGCCGTCTGGATGACCAGCGTCCGTCCATTGATCGGGCGCACCTGTATGTATCCATGATGGAAGCGGTGTTCAACCGACCGCGGATTCAATAGCAGGTATTCGAGTCGGTGCGATGCATCTTGGATCGTGGTCTTCCACCGGAACACCCTGTCGCCGTGGCTGCGGTACTTGTTTTCCGTGATGACCACATTATCGATCTTTTCAACGACTCGGTGGAACGTAATAGACCGGTGGGTGACCACAAAATTGTTGTCAAAATCGGTTTTAAATCGCCAGTAAATCTCCACAGGGACGTCTACGACGTAAATCAAACGATAGGCCTGACCCCCTTTGGCATCGGGCAACGGACGTTCGATGCGGGCTCTTCCTTCCAGAACATCCCTGGGAATATCTTCGGCACCGCGCGCAATGCTCGTTGGCGCCGGATACACTATGACGGCCAGACACAACACCCGAATGAGCGGGGCGATGAAACCCGGCCGGATTCTCGGAAATACCATCGGCCTGCCCTGTTTGTTTCGATGATAGGTCAGAAGTCAACACCCTTACATGGCCAGTTGTTAGCGAAATACTGAAACCCGATCATGACATGTTCAGGAAAGGGGCGTGCGGCCATGAAGGCAGGCAGATGCGAAATCCGGATTCCCACGGCAGACCGGCGAACAGATCCGCCTGTCCAGATAACACATGAATGCTTCCATGGAACCTCGGGAAGTCACGAACCGCTGAAGGATGTCTCTTTTAGAGGTACGGCCGACATCATCACGGATAAATGCTTCAACAGCCCGTTCCATGGCCGTCCGATCTAGCCCCCTCAATCCCCGGCAAGCGATTGCCTTCAAACTACTTTCCAGTTGATCCAGAACAAAAGTTCGATTCATGGCGTGACCCTCCAATACGCCGCATCCTTTAAACATTGTCAGAGACCTGATCCGGTTTCTTACACCGCGGTCGTTGGACCGGCGGGTTCACGACCTTCACAAGACAGTCCTCAGGTGATCATCTGAGAATTTCGGAGATTTCCTGCATCGGTGGTGGATGCGACAATAGATACAAGCTAAGACACATCGATCCGTACACCAAGGGAATCGGGAGGGTTTTAAGGAAATAAAAAGGGAGAGGTGTGACCCACCATCTCCCTTCGCCCATTTCGCAGGACGTCGTTATCCCCCGATAATCTCCGAAAGCATCGCTCTCAGCTCGACCAGGGGGATCTCTTCAACAACGGCTTTCCCTATCCGTTTCAGCAGCACGAAATGGATGCGGTCGCTGACCCGCTTTTTATCTTTCCCGATCGCGTCCATAATATGTTCGGGTGTTTCCGGAGTTGAAATCGGCAAAGACAGCCCCTGAAGGAGCTGCTCTGTACGCCGAACGTCCTCGGGTGTGAGATATCCTTTGAGCATGGAGATGCGGGAGGCCATGACCATCCCGACACTGACAGCCGCTCCGTGCTGAATCCGGGCCAGTTTCTCCAGGGCGTGTCCCACGGTATGTCCGAAATTCAAAATTCGCCGCATACCTTGTTCGGTTTCGTCCGCTGCCACGACCGTAGACTTAATTCTCACCGAATCGATCACCATCCGCTGGATCACGTTCGGGTCAAGCCCCACGGCACCTTGAGTGTTTCGTTCCAGGAAGTCAAAGAGCGGGGCATCGGCGATGAGCGCGTGTTTCACCACCTCTCCCATGCCGCTGACCAACTCCGTCTCCGGCAACGTCTTAAGCATGGTCAAATCGCAAAGGACAAACTCCGGTTGTCGAAAGACCCCCACCAGATTTTTATAGCCCTGAAAATTGACGCCGTTTTTGCCGCCGACACTGGCATCCACTTGGGCCAGCAACGTGGTCGCAACAAATCCGTACCGTAGCCCCCGCATGTACGTGGCCGCCGCAAATCCGGCGATGTCACAGACCACGCCACCGCCAACGCCGACAACAAAGGTGGAACGATCGGCGGCGTGCTCTAAAAAGCGGCTGTATAGGCCCTAGACGGTCGCCAGACTTTTTAATGTCTCCCTGGCGTCGATACGAATGACCGTCAGCTCCGGAAAGCGCGCTTGATGATGTTGCCAGACGTTGTTATCTGCAATGATGAGACTATCCCCGGGGGGGATGTACTGTTGCACCTGATCCAGACCCTCCCCGATACAGATCGTAGAATCACCTGTCGCACCATGAATATGAAACTGTGTGGTTTCCATAGGCGTTACCTCAGTGAACCCGGATCACCCCGTGGCCGCAACCCCGGCTTCCGGAAAAAGGGATTCGTGAATGAGCCGGACCTCCCGGCAAAGGACTTCAAACTGCTCGGGATATAACGATTGGGCACCATCGCTCAGAGCGAGGTCCGGCTGATGATGCACCTCCACCATGATTCCGTCCGCTTCCACCGCCACCGAGGCCCGGCTTAACGGGATGACCTGGTCCCGACGGCCGGCAGCGTGGCTGGGGTCGATAACTATCGGCAGATGGCTTTCTTTGCGAACATAGGGTACCGCCGATAAATCAAGGGTATTCCGGCTGTGATGAACAAATGTTCGAACACCCCGTTCACACAGGATGACCCTGTCGTTTCCGCCTTCCAGAATGTATTCGGCGGCCATTAACCACTCGTCTATGGTGGCGGCCATGCCCCGCTTCAGCATCACCGGTTTTTCACACTTTCCGGCACGCTTCAAGAGACTGAAGTTCTGCATATTTCGTGTACCGATTTGAATGATATCGGCATAGGCTTCGACAATATCAAAGCTCGCCTCGTCCATTACCTCGGTCACCACCGGCATGCCGGTTTCCCGTCGGACCCAGGCCAGAATGTCTAAGCCCTCCTTTCCGAGTCCCTGGAACGAATAAGGTGACGTTCGTGGCTTGAATGCCCCGCCCCGGAACAGGTGCGCGCCGGCCTGTCGAACTTGGCGGGCGGTAGCCATGGCCTGGGTTTCACTCTCTATGGCACACGGCCCGGCAATGATGGTCAGCGTGCCGTCGCCGATGGTGATATCCCCGACCCGGATCACCATATTCTCCCGTTTAAACTCACGACTTACCAGCTTATAGGGCCGAGTCACCGGGATGACGTCCTTCACACCATCCAGTCCTGCAAACAGGGAGGCATCAACCGCTCCTTTGTTTTGCAGAACTCCGATGGACGTTCGTTCTCCGCCCGGGATCGGGCGTGCCTGATACCCTCGATTTTCAACCGCCGCCACGACCGCTGCAATTTCCTCCTGGGTGGCATGCTGTTCCATGACGATTAACATGTTCGTTCCTCCTTATATGGGCTGAATTATTGTCTTTTCAGAGTCAGTGGGGACGCTTCCCAAAAACAAGGGCCGCAGGTTTCCCCACAGCCCTTCAAACTAAAAAAGGACCGTGTGCTGGGGCCCGCGGTCCTTTTTAACCTTGATTGAAACGGTTTATCCTGGCTTCGACCGGTGGGCCTCCATGGGGCACCACCAGTACCAGAATCGGTTCGCAACAGGACGATATGTCATAGCGTAACTCTCTTTTTCCAAATGGGTGACACTGATTTCTGAAAACTCATAACGAGTTGGTCGACGCAAAGTCAAGACCTTTTGATCCACTTGGCGCTTTTTTATGGGATTCTGACCCAGCATACTGGTTTTTTAAGCGCACATCGGGTATTTATTGAGGGTTATGACGGAGTGAACGGGAGTGTTTCATTTTAATTGGTTGTGTTCCCCACGGATCCACCATCCAGAAATCAGGAGATGACATGACTGACGCGATTACCTACGATGATGTTTTGCTGGTGCCCTCTTACAACCATTGGGAGTCTCGAAAGGTAGTCGATACCTAGATTACCGATCGTCGAGGCAAACTCACCCTGGCCATGCCCCTCATGTCGGCCAATATGGATACGATCACCGAGTCGGATATGGCCAATTTCATGGGTTCAAAAGGGGGCATCGGTGTGCTCCATCGCTTTTGTCCGATCCAAGAAAATGTTGAGATGTTCAACGCCTGTTCCTATCCCGCCTTCGTGTCCATTGGGTGTTCCGCCAAAGACCTGGAACGGGCCGAGGCGTTGAGGGATGCCGGAGCAACGCTGTTCAACGTGGACGTTGCCCACGCCCACGCACGCTACGTGGGGAAAACTCTGAAAAAAATTCGACAAATGCTCGGTGAGAGTTCCTGTTTGATGGCCGGAAATGTCGCCACCTATGCGGGAGCGGATTATCTGGCCTCGTGCAGCGCAGATATCATCAAAGTCGGTATTGGAAGCGGCTCGGTCTGCACAACCCGCATCAAAACCGGGTTCGGGGTCCCCAATCTGACCGCAATTCGCAACTGCAGCCGGGTAGACCGTTCCATTGTGGCCGACGGAGGGATCCGAACCCCGGGGGATGTGGTCAAAGCCCTTGCCTTTGGGGCCGATTTCGTCATGATCGGCAGCATGCTGGCCGGGACTCGGCCGACCCCGGGACCGATGCTGACACGCCAAGGCGAAGACGGAACGGAAATCCGATTCAAGGTCTACCGGGGCATGGCCAGCAGTGAGGTCCAGGAAGATTTCCATGGCGGCATGGCCGATTGGAAAACGGCCGAGGGTGTTGCCACCGAGGTCCCCTACAAAGAAAACGAAGAGCACATTGTTGGCGATATCCTCGGTGGTCTCAGGTCCGGGTTGACCTATGGTGGCGCCTCGACCCTGCGGGAGCTCCAGCGCAAATTGGATTATGTCGTGATTTCTGCGGCATCACGGATCGAGAACACGGCCCATCGTCTGATCGGGCCCGAGTAACGGGACGACGACAGATCCTGCGTTCGCACGTTCTTTAGCTCCGACGGCACCGGTATGTGAATCTTTTTACGGAAAACCACGTGTCTACTTTCAAACATCTGTTTCAACCCATCCGTATCGGACCTCTGACGGTCAAAAATCGTCTCCTGATGTCTGCCATGAGTATCAACTTCGGCGTCGACGACCGGGGATGGGTGAACGACCAGCTCATCGAATACTTCAGGGTCCGGGCCCGCGGCGGGGTCGGTATGATGCTGGTCGGAGGCGGCGGCGTACATCCAAGCGGAGTGGAACTTCCCCATCTGCCGGCACTCTGGGAGGACGGCTGTATACCGTCTTTGTCGCGCATGGTTAAGGCGGTTCGGCCCTATGATACCCTTTTTGGGGTTCAGCTCATGCACGGGGGGCGTCAATCCTACCATGACCATAAAGTGGCCCCATCCGCCATTCCGGCGCCCGCCGTGGTGAAAGGCATACCCAAAGCCCTGACGCTGATGGAGATCGACGAGATTGTGGCGGCCTTCGGCGATGCCGCCCGTCGGTGCCGGGACGCCGGTTTTGACTTCATAGAGATCCACGGGGCCCACGGGTATCTGATCAATCAATTTCTCTCCCCCAACTCGAATATCCGAGAAGATGCTTACGGGGGTGCTTTTGAAAACCGATTCCGTTTTTTAGTCGACATCATCCGGAATATCCGGAGTAAAACCGGTTCTGAATTTCCTATCGGCGTTCGTATGAATGGAGACGACTATGTCGACGGCGGATGGACGCTGGAAGATGCCAAGCGACTGTCCCCGATTCTGGAAGCCGAAGGGGCGGCCTATTTGCATGTATCTGCCGGGGTCTATGGATCTCGCCAATTGACCATTCCATCCATGTATGTCCCCCAGGGATGCTTCGTTCACTTGGCGGAAGCCATAAAGCCGCTGGTGTCCATCCCGGTGGTCACCGCCGGCCGAATCAAGCGACCGGACATGGCCGACCGCATCATTCGGACAGGACAGGCCGACGTGGTGGCGCTGGGTCGCTCCCTGCTGGCGGATCCGGATTGGCCCAACAGGGCCAGAAGTGGAGATACAAGCCGTATCCGGCCGTGCATCGGCTGCTGTCTGGCGTGCATCCACGCGGTCCTAGCGCTGGAGCCGGGCTCCTGCGTGGTCAATCCGGAGGTGGGGAGAGAATATCTATTGGGGGCTCCGGTCACAGCTTCTGAGTTTAGAAAGGTGCTGGTCATCGGCGCGGGACCGGCCGGCATGGCCGCAGCACGCATGGCGGCCTTGCGGGGCCACCGCGTTCTCGTTCTCGATGAGAAGCGCCACGTGGGAGGACTGGCACACGCAGCGGCAATCCCACCGGGTAGAAGTGAAATCATGGACCTGGTTGACTACCTGGAACGGGAGTTGAGCCGGCTCGACGTGGAAATCCGATTGGACACACCCATTGACGCCCGCATCATCGACACCGAAGCGCCGGATATCGCCATAGTGGCCTCCGGGAGTATGCCGGAAGTGCCTCTTGTCAAAGGTCTATTCCAATCTCAAATGAATGTCTTCACGATGCTCGAGGTGCTCGAAAACCATGCTGACGTGGGCAAAAAAGCGATTGTCCTGGGAGGAAACCAGGCGGGCCTGGTGGTGGCCGATCATCTGGCCGAGCTGGGATGTCACGTTGTGGTGCTCCATCGAAATTCCCATTTTGCGGAAGAAATGTCGAGCAATGACCGGTTCTACCTGCGGGAACGGCTGAAAGCCCACCCGGTCAAGCTGTTCAAGAAGGTGTCCATCAAACGGTTTCTCTCCCACGGCGTCAAATTTCGTTCCGACGGCAACCTTCTGGAAATCGACGGTTTTGATACGGTGGTGGTATCCGACGCCATGACGTCCATCAAAAAGCCGCTGGAGTTGTTCAGGGACCGGCCTATCGCCGTGCATGTCATCGGAGACGCCAAAAGCCCGCGCACCATCCAGTTCGCCCAGAGTGAGGCCGAAGAGGTTGGCCGACAGATTTAACCCGGATGGAATGAAATCATTTCAGGAAAACGTGTATATAAAACTGCGGCTCAATGCGGTCCGAACGTTGGACAGTATCAAATCGCCTTCCGCTTGGACCCAAACAACGGGTACTGAATCTGAACCAATTTCACCCATCGTTCCTTACTTTCGCGGTCCCACCTCAAATTGACAAGCCTTCATCCGATGTTATTTTTGAGTCGTTTAGAACTGCGGTTTGGAGATCTACTTATTATGAAAGGAGACAGTCGATGATCGGGGACCGTTTGAACGAAGCCATGAACAACCAAATTAAAAATGAGTTGGAATCCTATTATATTTATCTGTCCATGGCGGCCTACTTTGAATCGGCAAGCCTGGACGGCATGGGTCACTGGATGCGTTGCCAGGCCCACGAAGAAATGATTCACGCCATGAAATTCTACCAGCACTTGATCGACCGTGGTGAAAACGTTGTCCTGCAGGACCTGAGACAGCTGAAAACCGAATGGTCTTCTCCCCTGGAAGCCTTTAAAGATGCCCTTGAGCACGAGCAATTTATCACCGGCACGATCAACGATCTGACGACGATCGCCCGTGAAGAGAAAGACTACCAATCCGAACCCCTGCTGGCATGGTTTTCCGACGAACAGATTGAGGAAGAAGCCACGGCCGGTAAAATTACAGACGAACTGGCGATGATCGGAGATTACAAATCGGCCCTTCTCATGGTGGATCGAGAATTGGGCCAGCGGGCGTTTCCGGTTGGGTCACCTCTGGACACCGAAGGCTCCGAAGAGTAATGATCCCATCGAGTTTGTGGCGCGGCCTACAAATAGATAGGACGCCTTCACGTTGACCGCTTCACCTGGATTGAATTCACGAAAGTTCCGCTTTGATCGCGCCTCGTTTTTCCGGCGCGATCCGTTTATTCAGTTATGATATGATTTCCATCACCACATACGATACCATTAAATTGGAGCAGGAGGAGCATGTCGGTCTCCTGTCTCTGAATCGCCCGGAGCAACGAAACGCCATGGATACGACCATGGCCCGGGAGTTTCGGGATGCCGTCGATCGCGTGAGCCGACGTCAAGGCATCAAGGCCCTTGTTGTCACCGGAACGGGGTCGGCGTTTACAGCAGGGGGGGATCTTCAGATGTTTCACGGGTGGGTGGAATCCACTCCCCTGGAGATTGAAACAGCCCTGTATGATTTCTACGGCGCATTTCTTTCCATCCGCCGACTGCCTATTCCGACCATTGCCGCAATCAACGGAACTGCCATTGGTGCCGGAGCCTGTTTGGCCCTCGCCTGCGACATGCGGTTCGCAACAGAGACGGGGTCCATGGGATTTACGTTCATACGATTGGGAATTAACCCGGGTATGGGGGCGGAATATCTGTTGCATCGCCTCGTGGGACCGGCGAAAACCAAAGAGCTGCTCATGACCGGGGACATATTGAGTGCGGAAGAGGCCTACCGGCTGGGATTGGTGAATCGGGTCTTGAGGACGGATTCCTTTATGGAAGCGGTTATAGACATCGCCCAGCGCATCGCCCGGATGCCAAGGATTCCTCTGAAGGTCATCAAGGAAATCACCGACGGCGCTGACCGGACCACGCTTTCCGAGATTCTCCATAAAGAGGCGGTCTATCAGGGTATTGCCTTTCAGGATCCTAACTTCCAGGAAGGGGTCCGGGCGTTGCTGGAAAAGCGGTCGCCGGAATTCACGGATTAACCCTTCGATCGGCCGTTGGAAACCTGTGGCCCGATCATGTCCTGAATTTCATCTTCGTTGAAATGATACGGTGTATTGCAATGGTGACATCGCACCTCCATGGGCAACGGACCATTTTCAAGGATATCTTCCAATTCATCGGCAGGCATGAGTGTCAGTAGCGTCTGTAGTCTTTCCCGACCGCAATGGCACATAAACTCGACGCGTCGATTCTCCAGAAAACGGGGTTCATAGGATCGAAAGTGGTGGTCCACAATGCCCTGTGGATCTTTTTCTTCCGCAAAGGCTTCTCCCAGAGAAGGCATATCCATCACCCGAGATTCCAAACCCGGAATGATCCCCTCATCAATGTCCGGCATCGCCTGCAGCAATAGCCCCCCGGCACCGACTACGCGGCCATCCGGGTCCAACTGGATGCTGAGGTTGAACGCCGTGGGAATCTGTTCCGATTCCAGGTAGTAATTGGCCAAATCCAGAGCGATGTTCCCGTATTTCAGCGCCACCTGGCCGGTAAACGGGTCCTTGGCCTCCGTCAAGTGGCGGGTCACCGATAACACACCCGCCCCAAAAAATGGTGACAGGTCAAAATTATCCAATGGCCGTTCAATCGGGATCGGGACCCGAAGCAGATACCCCCGTACCTCTCCAAACGCATTTCCTTCCACCACCAACCCCTTGATCGAACCGGAGCAGTCGATCTTTAACACCAGTCGATCGCTCCCCTTTAGCTCCGCGGCCATCAATCCCATACCCAGGTAAGCACGTCCCAGAACCATGGTTTCCAGGATGCCCAGTTCATGGTTGGCTCTCATTTCATTGACCATCCGGGTCCCGTGCAGGATGACCCCGCGTATGGTACCATCGGCCAAGAGGAACCGGTAGGCACGATCCCTGGCACTTGCCAGGAGCTGTTCTTTCAATCCGTCGCCGAAGCGTTTTCTTTTTTCCATGTCAGGCGTACACAAAAAGGTCGTTACACAAATTATCGAACCCGATGATGTCGTTCGAATCCCGGGCTCCTTGAACTTTTGGGATCATGGCGATTCCCCGATAGGATACCCTCGCGTGAATTTGCCGAGATCCGGGTTCGGCCAAACCGTTGTTACCATAATGACGAATCACCTTAAAGTCCATACACTATGGGATCGGATATCTTATACGAGCCATCGAGCAGGTGGCCCTGGTTCGATAGATGACGGATTCGAAGTTATGCCGGCGGACCGCCGGGACAGGATATTCATATTTCCCGGCAGCCATTTCGACAACTGGGTGCAATGACACGGTTCGCCGGATCAACCCATGACGTCTATTCAACATTTGACTAGTTCAAACCATGCCGGAGCAATACTCTGAGTTCGGGCTCTTCAACCGGACGTTGTTATCCCTTGTATATCGTGAATACCGGCATTACCTTTCCTGGCATCTTACCTATGTCAATCGTCGTTTTACGGATTCCATCTTCACCATAAGGATTGACGAGATCTTCTGACATATAGAAAAACCACAAGGACCCCACACCATGTCTTCTCGACTCAAAGGGCCGGCCGCGGTAGTTGCCAGTTGTGCCGCCATTTTCTTCCCGGGTTCATTTATCTTCGGTTTTCCCGGGGTCATGGCCCCTTACTGGCAGGATACGTTTCAAGTCCAACGAGCCGACATCGGCCAAACCCTGTTCTATGTTCTGGCCGGAGCGGGCATTTTCATGTTTCTGGTGGGCCGGCTCCAGGAACATATCGGCACGGCCTGGACAACGGTAATTGGCGCCCTGCTCTATTCAACGGCCGCACTGGTGGTCAGTTTCGCTACGGGAATCCGCTGGGTGTATGGGTGGGCGTTCATGGTTGGGTCGTCCTCCGCGTTCGTCTATGTACCGACCCTCACCGTGGTGCAGAGGTGGTATCCCAAATGGCGAGGGCTTTACGCCGGTCTTGTCAGCATGTGTTTCGGGATCTCCGGGGCGTTGATGGCCCCTCTGTTCAACCGCCTGCTGGTCCGTATGGGTTTTTCAGACATGGCTATTGCGTTGGGCATCGTTATGCTCGGTATTGCGATAGTCCTAGCTCCCTTCATCAGGCCTCCGGCAAGTCCTCCCCCACCCATGAGCACCGCCAATACCGCGCTGATGTCATTGAGCGCATTTCAAAGCCTCCGAACCCGGTCCTTCTGGCTGCTGTGGGTGATCTTCGCCTGTGTCGGTGCAGCCGGTGTGTCCATGGTCACCCTGTCCGCCGGATTCGGCATGCATTTGGGGTTGACCATGACCCAGGCCTTGGCGATTCTAATGGCCTTTAACATCACCAATGGGGTGAGCCGGCTGCTCAGCGGCTTTCTTTCCGATATCACCGGTCGCAAGCGTATCCTGTGTGTCGCGTTTTTTGCCGCCGGTATGGCCTATTACCTCCTCCCATTTGTCTCTGATGTGGTACTGGTTTCCATACTCGCCGCTTTTATAGCTTTCCTTTGCTTTTCCGTCCTCGAATACTATTTCAGGCGTTAAGCCTCGCAAAATCATGGAAAAAAGAAGCCGCGTGAGCGGCCGAAGGCGATCTTTGTCGGTCGCGCCCACACAAATATACAAAGAAACTGGCTTTTCGGCATTCATCAAAGAACACTACTGGAAGGGGGGCTTTGGTCTCCTTCCTATTTCGCCGCTTCCTGTGGCGGCGCACCAATTTCCGTGATTAGGCAGTACATCGAACAACAAAGACAGTGAGCACCTTTTGCACTCAGCACCTTATATCCCGGCCCTAAAGAGACCGGGTTTTACGGTGCACTGGATAAGATCGCTTATTTTAAAATCCGATTGTGAAATGTTTCTTGAAACAATCGGGTCCCGATACAGGTTCATTTTTGACACGACGGTTCCAAGTACGCCGCTCTGTTCACGGTCCGCCTTGTTCATCATGGTTCTCGCGGCCTGCCCGACAGCCGGGTGTGGTTTGCCGTGTTGGTGCTGATATGAGATCATTTCGCCCAAAAGACCTTCGATATCTTTATCGGTTTTGCTTTCGGAACCCTGTTTGCCGTTAGCGCGCCGCTGGTGAGCGATTGCTTCGGCATGCAACATTTTGGGGCTATTTTCGGCCTTGTTTTCACGGCCTTCGGTTTTGTTTCCGGTGCCATCGGACCCTGGCTGGGCTGGTTCATGCTGGATATCTATCCTGGCAATTATCATGTGGTCTTCGGCTATATGGGGAGTCTGATGCTGATTTCGGCAGCGTTGGTGTGGATCATATCACCAGCCGTAGAATGCACTTTCTAAGCCGGATCGCGGGCCACCTCAGCTCGGGCGTTGGGGAGGTTTAAAAGAGGATGCGGATGCTTATGAATAAAAGCGTGAAGCGATGGTATAAAACGCGACGGGGTCGTTCACAGAGACAACATGCAACGCGTCCGCATCCTGGCGAGTTCATATTTCTACCGAAATCTATCGAATGACATGAAAGCAGGGGGTTCCCAATGAGAATGACCAAAGATACCTTTAAAATCTTTGATGAAGACGAAAGTTTCAAATACATCATGCGGCGTCTTCTGGAGGCGTCCATGGAGCACTCCTTCAATGGAATCATGATAACCGAAGCCGGTCCCGGTTATCCCATCGTTTACGTCAACCCGGCGCTGTGCGAAATGACCGGCTATGCCCCGGAGGAGCTGATTGGAGAATCACCGGCGATCCTACAGGGACCGTAATCCGACCCATCGGTGCTGGAACGGTTGAGGGAAGAGATTCCTGCAGGAAAGCTCTTCCATGGAGAAACGACCAACTATCGAAAAGACAAGTCCACCTTCACGATGGAATGGAAAATCGCGCCGATTCGCACCGGCAGCGAAGAAATCAGCCACTATCTTGCGATTCAGCGGGATGTCTCCATACATCGGAGACACTAAACAACCGCTTAATTCACAGTGGTTTTCGGATAGACTGGCATATTCCCAGGGCTGGGCGCCAAGAACGGTTTGGTTTTAAATCAGGCAGACCAGGAACGGGGTAGTGATCCCGGGGGTTGAACCAGAAACCGGTGTTGGTGATCCATTTCGCGAATGTTCTGTCGGACGTAGGTGCTGATGTAATGGGGAATGTCTCCGGTTTTAAGATACCTTCGAAAGTCGGATTCCACTTTTGCTTCTGAAAACCCCCAATCTTTCGCAGCACTGTGAAAAATATCGTAGGCACTGCATTTTCTGGCCACAGCGAGGGTTGAGAGGCAAAATTCGTCACTGGCTTCGTATTTTTTTAAGAACCGGCCTTCAAAATAATTCTTTAAAATAAGGTAGCAAAGTGTCAGTAAGACGAATATGAGGGCCTTTATCATAGGACTCTCCTGCCAAGGTATGGATTGTTGGGAAGCGGCTGATGTGAAAATAAGATAATACGGTTTTGCGCCGGACACAAGAGGTGGAACTATTACACCAGGCCTTACACGGCCGGGAGGCATCTGTGATTCACACAACCTATTGGGCAGACAGCTACATTGAGAAACGAAAAACTGCGGCAGCGGCAATCCGTATGATTCGGCCGGGCCAACGCGTATTTATCGGATCGGCATGTGGTGAGCCCCAGCAACTGGTGCGTCACCTATCCGAAGCGTCCAAACGGCTAACCGGAGTAGAAATTGTACGGACGCTAAGCCAGGAGACCACCTCGTTGACTGCCATCGCCGATCGTACCCGGGATCTGAATCTGAATATCCGTACCATTTACCTGGGATCGGCCGGAGCGGAGGCCATTGCCCAGCACAAACGGTTCGTCACTCCGGTCAACATGTCCGATGTCCCGGGTTTGTTCAAGACGCACAAACTTCCCATCGGGGTGGCACTGGTTCAGGTGACACCCCCGGATGATTTTGGTTGGATGAGCCTCGGCATCTCGGTGGACGTTACATTGGCCGCCGCCCAATCGGCCGACATGGTGATCGTACAGGTGAATCCGAAAATGCCCCGGGTGATGGGTCAGAGCTTCATCCATGTGAACGACGTCGATGTGATTGTGGAACACGAGGAGGATCTCATCGCCATTCCCGCCCGCCCATCCTCTGATGCCGCTACCCTCATCGGACAGCAAATCGCGCGACTGATTGACGACGGTTCCACGCTGCAGATCGGCCTCGATTCGGCTTCCCAGGCCACAGTTCAGGCCCTTGAAGACAAAAATGATCTGGGGATCCATTCCCAATACTTGATAGACGATATCATGCACCTGTATGCCATGGGTATAATCAACAACCGGAAAAAGGGCTTCAACGATGGAAAACTGGTCGCATCGGCAGCGATCGGATCACTGAATCTCTATGAATTTATCCATGATAACCCGGCAGTCGATTTCCACCCTTCCGATTATGTCAACGATCCCTTTATCATTTCGAGACACCACCGCATGGTCTCCATGAATGTAGCGAAAAAAATCGACCTGACCGGACAGGTGGCGGCGGAAGCCTCGGCGCAAACCTATTACGCCGGTGTCTCCGGCATACCTGATTTTGTGAGGGGGGCCCACCGGTCCCCCGGCGGCAAATCGATCCTGATGATCTATTCGACCTCGGACGGTGGGAACGCCAGCAACATCGTTCCCCACCTGGACGATACCGCCGTGGTTGTCCCCCGGGGGGATGTCCACTACGTGGTCAGTGAATATGGCGCATTCAATCTGTTCGGTAAAAGCCTACAGGAACGGGTCATCGGCATGATAAGTATCGCCCATCCGGATTTTCGGGAAGGGCTTTTTGAAGATGCCAAACAATCGGGGCTCATCGGAACGGAAAGATCCCTTGGGGAGGCCGTCCACGGTGTATATCCCGTAAATCTGGAGGAGATCGTGACGGTCGCGGGGGAAGAAATCACCATCCGTCCGGCAAAGCCCGTCTACGAACGTCGTATTCAGGAGCATTACTACAACCTGGAAAAAAGTGATGTGTTCTCCAGATTCTTCCATGACAAGATCGCCTTTGGCAGAGACGAAGTGGGGCAGAATTCACAGATTGACTACATTCGAGATCTGACTCTCGTGGCGGTGGTGGGGGAATTCGGTTTCGGCCGGGTCATTGCTGTCGGTGAAAGCATGTATCTGGCCCATGGGAACATTGCTGAGGTGGCCTTCTCCGTGGATCGGGCATACCAGGGGAAGGGCATCAGTCGCCTCATACTGAAAAAAATCGCCGAAGCGGCGCGGGAAAACGGTCTATCCGGCCTCATGGCCTACACCGCGTTTCATAATAAGGGTATGATCAAACTGCTTCATACCCTGCCCTACAAGGTGAATTCGTCTTTCGACGGTGACGGTGTCTCGCTGACATGCCGTTTTGACGAGCTGCGAGAATGAGGTGTTCGACCGTGGGCGCTGGGTTGCAACTCTCGCCTTCCCGAGGCCAGATTCCACCAGATACGGCAGCAACAGATTCCCCAGCGGGTCCGGCGTCCGGGTTGGACGTCAAATCCCGCCCGCCGGCGGGCTGTCTCCCCCCGTGCCCCGCTTGAGAACGGCATACCCGCTATCGTTGACAATCGGGGCCTCGGCATTAGTGTCTAAATGCGTCCTGTTCCTGCCGTCCCATTCCTGCGGCAATGACCCTTGTCCCAGTCGGATCATGCCGCATAAAGAGGACCTCCGGAGCTCCTGGAAAGGATTGTTGAGATGCTCAAAAAGTGCTGCCGAATCTGCGGTACGGATTTCCATGTACCTCCGAAACAGGCATCTCGAAGATACTGCGATCGCAACGCGTGCAAGCTGGAACGGCATCGTAAAATACTGGAAAAAGATCGAAAACGATATGCTCACCATAAAAAAGGCGGTAGAAAGATCATTCACCGGCACAAACCGGATATCGGCAGACGCTGCCAGCGCTGCGGGGTGAATTGCTATCCAAATTATTTTTACTGCCGTGAATGCCACCAGGTCGTCAGCACGGACTCATGCTTCGAGGGGAAAGACAAAGCGGCGACATGCGGATAACTGAATCCGGCGCGGTATCTCGAAAAAGCTATAGGGGGGCACCGGCGTTGACCGGGGATATAGCCGTTTATTCAGGCCACCGGACGACCATTTCCCGTTGATTCTGGGTCTCCGGTGACATCACGAGACCGTTTGCCCCCCCTTCGCAGTCTGATAATCTTATCCAGCACCGTATCGCTGTCTGCCATGCCCTGACGGATCAAATAGCAGCCCACCACGGTGCCCGTTCGACCGATTCCTGCCAGGCAATGCACAAACACCGGACGCCTTTCATCAATGGCCCGGTCAATATCATCGAGTATGGCCTGCATGATCTCAACCGTTGGAGTGCCCAAGTCCGGCACCGGAAATCGGATAAACGATACCGTAACGCCTTTATCTTGGGCCATTTGCTTGAGATTATACTTGTACGGCGTGAACCGGTCCCCCTGACGATCCCGTTCATCCGACTCCATCAGATTGATGATGTGGCGGATACCGCAATTGAGCAGGGCGGTCAGCTTCTTCCGGGCTTCCACCGGATGTTTCGCTCCGGGATACTCGCCGGCCAGAAATTCACCCGGTAACACCCAATACGATCCCCGAAATGGTGTTGATGTGTGGCGCATGGTGTGACGTTAATCCGGATCCGTTCTCACGGGTTGGAACGGACGGGCCTGGAGTGCCCGACGGCAGAAATCGATAGTTGCGGCGCGCACCTGACGATTGGAATCCAGCTTCAGCGCCCGACGACGGGTAATACCGGAAATAACGCCCAGTAGCAACTCCACCGTCGGGGCAATGGACAGCTCGATGAATTCCTTCCGGTCAATTCCTTCCTCAAGACAGTGTGTCAGATACTCCGTCAGCCATTCCTTTTGCCGGTCAATGTTGGCCCGGCACACATGATCCGGATCGTTCAGTTTGGCCGGACATGTATTCATGACCAGGAATGTTTCATTGGGCATTTCATCGATGATGGCAAAATGAAGATTAATCAGGTTTTCAATCTGTTCGAACTGGATCACCGTGGGTAGAGGAAGGTCATCGAGACGGGAAAAATATTTCTCGAAAGCAGATTGTAAAATGCTGGTAAACAGCTCGTCCTTGCCTTTGAAATGATAATAGATCAGCGGTTCGGTGACATGGGCTTCAGTGGCGATCTGAAGCGTGGTGGTTCCGTCAAACCCTTGTGTGGCGAACAATTTAGCTGCAGCGTTCAGAATCTGATGCTTCTTGTTCATTGGCTCTCCCCCTCCCGATCAACACAACCTCAAATCGAAGGAACCATAAATAATCGCAAGCTTTCGTGGATGATGACAACCCAATGTTGAAGATGTGCGGGCGCGTGAGTAGAGGCGCGTTAGAAAACTTCTAGCGGATATTCCACATCTAATCTCTTACACAATAATTTGTCAATGCTAAAAAGGACGCCGAATGGACTTTCAACTTATTGAAAATAATATCATTATCCGACTATTTGGCGGTCCAGCTCCTTTCGAACCGCCAACCCGAGGCTTTCAATAAGATAGGGTTTCTTCAAGTAGGCACCAGCGCCGAGCGTTTCGGCGGATCGAACTCGCCGGGATTCGGAAAAGCCGCTGGTGATGATGGCTTTCTGGCCGGGATAGAGATCCAAAATTCGCCTGTAGGTCTCCAATCCGTCGATGCCCGGCTCCATGATCATATCCATTATCAGCAGGTCCACGGATTGTTTGCTGACGAAATCAATGGCCGCTTCCCCGGAGGCAACGGCCGTCACGCGGTACCCCAATTTCTCGAGCATTTGGGTGGCAATTTCCCGCTGCTCCGGAATGTCGTCAATCACCAAGATATGTTCATTATGTCCCCGATATTCATCCGGCGACACAAGATCCACCGCCCCCCGACGGCTCTGTTGAGATGCCGGAAGATAGATCGTGATATCCGTGCCGATAGATTCGCGGCTTTGAACATCGATATACCCGCTGTGATCTTTCACAGCTCCCCATACCACCGCCATCCCGAGGCCGGTTCCGCTCCTACCCATAATTTTTTTGGTGTAAAACGGCTAAAAATTCGCTCGATATCTTCCGACTTGATGCCGATGCCGTAGTCGGACACGGTGATGACGACGTAATCCCCTTCCTGGACGTCATCATACCCTTTGATCGGGGTGTCAATATACTGGTTGGTTGTGGCGATCGTTATTTGGCCGCCGTCTTCCAGTGCCTCGGCGGCATTGGAGATCAGGTTCATAATCGTCTTTGACAGGTGAACCGGTGAGCCGGTCACGGGCAACAGTTTCGGCGCCAACGCCAGTTCGATCTGAAGACTGGAATGATCCCGTTTGAGCTTGGCAAACTCCGGGCTATTAAGATAATTTTCGATGATATCGTTCAGATCCACCACCTCGGAAACCGACACGTTGCGACGTGCCAAGGTGAGCAGATCCTGTACAATCTCCGCCGCTCTCTGCCCGGAGGCCTGGATGGTTTCAATGGGTTGCCGCAGCGGACTGCCCGGGGGCAAATCCATGAGTACGAGCTCCGGATAACTCACCACTCCAGACAGCACGTTGTTCAGATCGTGAGCCACGCCTCCGGCCAGCATTCCGATCGCTTCCATCTTCTGGGCTCGACGCAGCTGCTCCTCAAGCCGGTTCTTTTCATCCGTGGCAAGAATACTTTCCGTAATGTTTCGAACGATCGCCAGCAACTGATCTTGTTTGATGGCCACCAGACGACATTCGAAATAGGCCAGTGCTTCCTCCAAGGGAATCTCGTATTCAAAGACAGTGGGTCGACCGGTTTCCAACGTCTCCTGGAGTTTTTTAAAGTATGTTTCGCAAACTTTAGGTGGCAGGACATCTTCCAGGTGTTTTCCAAACAATTCTCCCGGATGGGCATACAGACCTTGCAAGGCACCTTTGTAATCCACAAAGCACCCTTGATGATCGAGCTGAAACATCACGTCCGGAATCGCATCCAGAAGGGCACGGGTTTTCGCCTCGCTGTCGCGGATCCGTTCCTCAGCCCGTTTTCGTTCCGCCACCTCCACTTGCAGAGAGCGTTCCCGGCTCTGTACATCGGTGGCCATCTGCTGGAACCGATCGGCGATTCCGGCCAGCTCGCTATAGTGGATCTCCTTGAAGCCATGGGAGTAATCTCCCTGGGATAACCGATCGATTCCCTCCTGTAGAAGCTTCATCGGCCGGCGCATAAACACCCTCAACAGAATACCGGTGGTAACGATAATAACCACCAATGAGGCCACCAGAACCAGACTAATCGCGTCTCTGAGTTGGGATAGATCCTGCCGGTAAGCGGATGTGGACAGGAAAAACCGGACCCTTCCGATACGCTGATCGGATCGTTGAATCTCGGTGTCACGAACAATTTGGTGATCGGTTTCCCTGGCTTCTCCGGCACTGAATAGGACGTTGCCGTCGGCATCGGTGATGCGCACTGCCTCCACCAACACGTTTCGAGCAAAACCCGTCCCAATTTTGATAATCTGCTCATCGTCGTAATCCCACACCGGGACCACCAGCACTTCGGACAAATTCTGGGCGTAGTCATCGGCTTTGGCCTCCAACTCCGCAAATAGCAATCGTTCCTGACGACGATACACGGCCAACATCAGCATCCCTTCGAACAGGATCATCAACAGGATCAAACTGATCGTCAGATCCCTTGAAATCGATCGCTTTTTGAAAGAGGACCACTTCATGGGATGGACCCTTTTCTCCATCTCCTCAGGGAATCCGAGCGCCTCTGGGCACGTAATTATATTTATTGCAGATTATCCCGTAGGTACCGTCCGCAACAATGGCATCGAATACCGCTTGCCATTCCGCGACAACATGTTTGGGGGTGCTGAGGGAAAACGCAATATAGTTATGAACCTCTCTAAACGGATAGGCCAGCTCCAGGTCATCCGGATCAATGCCGGCCTGTCTGGCCAGATACGCCACGTTAAAATCCGAGCTCACCCAGAGATCGACCTCGGCCTTCATTAAATGTTTGATGTTGCTGATATTGATATTCGAACTGATCAAGTTGTTGAAGCCTAGGGACTCGAGATACTGCTTTTTCGCATCTTTATGGTAGGTCCCGATGCGGGCTATGTTTCTGGCGTCGGAAAGATCCCGGATACGGATCCCGCTGCCTTTTTTCGCATAGAAACCCCACATCTGGGAATACAACGGTCCCACCCACCAAAATTTATCCTCCCGCTGGGAAAGCCGGGTGGTCGAAAACAGGGCCACGTTGGGTTCCGACAGGGCCAGACGGTAGCCCCGAGCCCAAGGGACGACCTCGATCCGTTCCGGTCGTCGCAGCCGAAGCAAAATTTCGTTCACGACCTCCACGGAGAGACCCGTCGGCTTTCCATTCTTGAGATAATTGCCCGGGGGGGAATCCTCGGTAAAAATCCGCATGCGATCGGGTGGGTCGATCTGTCCTGCCGGAGTATCCGTTACGGCCGGTATACTCTCCGCCGGCAACCAGCGGCGGCTGATCCGTTGAAATGTCCCGTCCGCTTTCATCCCGTCCAGGGTGTCCTGCCACTTCCGGACGATGGTTACGGGGGTCGACCGGGAAAACGCAATGTATTGATTAAACTCTCCAAACGGCAGCACCTGCTCCACGGTTCCCGGATCAATACCCATCTGGCGGGTCACCATGATGAAGCCGATGTTGTCGAAGATCCACAAATCGACCCGTCCCGCAAGAATCTTTTTGAGATTGCTCTTGGGCGACTTTGAGCTGTCCAAGTTCGTGAAACCAAGCCCCAACAGCATCTGTTCCCGCACATCGTCTTTGTAGGTGGCGATGGCGCCCACGCGCCGAGCATCCTCGAGTGTCTTGATCCGGACCTCGGATCGACTCAACGCATAGAATCCGGTTTTCACCGTGTTCACCGGTCCCACCCAGTGGAACAGAGCCTCCCGCTCCGGGATTGTACGGACCGGGGACAAGGGTGACACGTGTTCGGAGACATAGGTAACACTTTTCGTGTTTCATTGTTCTTTTACATTTAGTTGCGCAATCTTCTGGTTGCAAAAATAGATCTCAAAA
>Ga0056119_1000093_pt1 | contig 20907 bp, 12 predicted proteins | sample WorMettaBAHAMAS1_FD_80076 | JGI IMG/M metagenome (GOLD analysis project Ga0056119, IMG submission 80076) | Marine gutless worms symbiont microbial communities from Max Planck institute for Marine Microbiology, Germany - Olavius tantulus BAHAMAS.1 ...
GTTTTATGGTATAGTTCTAACATAATTACAATTATTTTTTAGCCAACCGTTAAATGGGACAATCCGTAATTAAATAATCGCTGGCCAGAAACGAAGCGGCATGACGAGTGAGACTCTTGGTCCAAAGGGCTTCGGCCAGCTGCTCGGCCTGACGGAAATGTTTCTGGGCCTGTTCGTAGTTACCGCACTGGAGGTAAACCATGCCGGAGTCCATCAGAAATAGAAGCTCTGCATTACCCCCGTAAGTTTTTCTGGCGTCCGCGAGAAGAAGGGGCATGGCCGCGCAGTCTCCGGCCTCCAGGGAATGTTGAAGCGACCGAGGATTCGGCGTGGCGCACCCGGCCAGTGCCATACACAAGAGAATGATGTGTATCCGTGTGCGCGGAGTCGTCTGACGCCCGGTCCCAGGACCTAAACGAGGCCTCTGTTTTACCACTCGCTGAAAATAGAGCATGCGATGTTGAAGTCCGAAAACCTAAAGCCCAAAGCGGCTTTTTTTGACGACCTTTTTGATTTTCTTTTCCCCGATCCAGACCTTTCGGTGGGTTTCTATATGACTGAGCTCCAGATTCACCTGGTAGAATTTGACTTCCTTACCCTCAATGCGATCGGTAATGGTGTTGATGGACCCTTGGAGCATAAAATCAGCACCGATCTCCTGTCCTTCCTCCTTGGCGGTTTCCTCCGATGAGTGGGCGGCCTGGTCTTTTCGCTCCACCCGGATCTCCTCCCGCTCGCCGGATGCGGCCACAAAATCCACTTCTCCGGAGTTAATCAGTGCGCGTTCCAGATTCTTCACAAAGGTACGCGTGTTGATGTGCTCGTCGCTCCGATTGCGAACGGTGCCGACAATGACGACCGGGGCCTGCCCGCCGTTTCGGACTCTGAAGTCCTGGACCCAGGGGCGATTGAGAACATCGCCGATCATCTCCTCTGCCACCAGCCGGGAATCCGTGTCGTTCCACTGCCCGCTTAAATCGATGGTCTCATCCACCTCCACCCGTTTGACGCTGGTAGAGGAGCATCCGGTCAGCAGCATACCGGATACAGACAAAGACAGAACCGCTAAACACAATAGCATGCCGTATCTCATGCGGGTTCTCCTTTTTCAGGGTCTTCCATACCGCGATCCCTCGCAACGCGTTGAATCATGAATAGCCGAATTATATCGGTGTCCCTTCTCGATGTCAAATGCACCACGACCCCGGCTCTGGATTTAACAATTTGAATTTACTTATTATATCATTTTGTGAAGCGGTTCACTACCGCCCGGAATGCCGCTGAAGAGCCGAAGCTGTGGGAGGGCTGCCTGGCCCAACAATAACGGCGGACATCCGTCCGCCGTTATTAAATGGGCTCTGGTGTTCAGTATCTTGGGAGATTTCCCCGGACATGGCACCAAAAGGAGAAGTTCATGGGCACGGCATTTCAAGGTGGGCTACGACGGTCATGATCCTGAGCTTAGCCGAAGGGAGCTCAGCCGAAGTCAAGCTGTAGTCAACCTACCGCGAGCCTTGAATAACGTAGACCATGGACGTCTCATTCTGGCCCGACCTGTGGGGTCGAAGCTCGAAGAGCGAAGCCCCAAGGGTGAACTCTTTTCAGCTCGTGTTGTCATTATGGATGCCGACACACTGTATGTTGACACAATAGCCCAGCGGGACCAATAACGGCTTGATGTTGTATCTTTTCAACCAGCTGCTGAAAAGAGTTCATGCAATATTCGGGTTAGGGTTGCTCCAACAGGCAATCGATTTTGCACATGATCTGATCATCTCCATAGCTGCTCAACTCGATGGTTTGTCGCGGGCATACCGCCGTGCAGACCCCGCACCCCTGACACAGGGCATCATCGATAATAATCTGCTTTCGCTCCTCGTCGAAAAAAGGAACTTCAAACGGGCATGAACGGGCGCAGGTGAGACACTTGACGCAATTTTCGGTATCCAGTTTAGCGGTAATCGCAGACAGTTTGATCTCCGGTTTGGATAGAAACGTCACGGCCCGCGATGCCGCTGCCCGGGCCTGGGAGATGGTCTCGGATATCAATTTCGGACCATGGGCGGTACCGCAGAGGAACACGCCTTCCGACGGCATATCCACCGGTCGCAGTTTGACATGGGCTTCAATGAAAAACCCGTCGGGATTGCGCCCCAGCTTCATGATGCCGGCCAGATCCTCGGTGTCCTTGGCCCGCATACCGGCGCTAAGGGTCAACACATCGGCTTGAATTTCGATATCCTGCTTCAACACGTGATCCTCCACCCGGACCAACAGATCATCTCCGTCGACCCTGACCACAGGCGGATGATCCTGGTCGAATCTTACAAACAGGACGCCTTCGTTACGGGCCTGTTTGTAGTAGTCCTCCATGAGGCCATAGGTTCTCAGGTCCCGGTACAATACAAACACGTTGGCATCCGGATTGCGCTTTTTGACGGCCAGGGCATTCTTGACCGCATTCTGACAACAGATTCGGGAGCAATTTTCGAAGTCATCGTTCCGCGATCCGACACACTGAACCATGACCACCGTCTGGAAATCATCGGAGCCTTTTTCATCCAGCCGCCGGCTGAGTTCCACCTGGGTCATGATCCGGTCATCGGTGCCGTACAGGTATTCGGTAGGCTGGTATTCTACTGACCCGGTCGCCACAACGATGACCCCATGATCAATGGTCATGGGCGTCCGATCCGGGCCGACGACCAGTTCCGTCTGAAAATTCCCCTGGTACCCGGAAAATCCGTCGATGGTGGCGTGGGTAACGACATCGATGTCCGGGTGCGCCTCAACCGACTCGATGCACGAGGACAGATAGGTCTGAACGTTTCCGCCCTCAATGGTATGTTTCAGGTTCCGCGCAAACCCGCCCAGGGTCGCGTCCTTTTCAACGAGGGTCACCGCAAACTCTTGGCCGGCGATATCCAGCGCCGCATTCATACCGGCAACGCCGCCGCCGATGACCAGCGCACGCTGTTTCACCGGAATGGTCCGCTCCGAGAGAGGCTGGAGCGTTGCCACCCGGCCCACCGCCATCCGAACCAGGTCTTTGGCCTTTTCCGTGGCAACCTCAGGATCGTTGGAATGGACCCAGGAATTCTGGTTTCGGATGTTGGCCATCTCAAAGAGGTACTTATTCAGCCCTACCGCGACCAGGGTGTCCATGAAGATGGCGTTGTGGGTCTTGGGGCTGCACGACGCCACCACCACCCGGTTGATCTGTTTTTCCTCAATGATCTCCTTGATGCTATCCTGACTGTCCTGACTACAGGTGAACAGATTCTCATCGGCATGGACCACGCCGGGAAGTCCTTCGGCGTATTCCCGAACTGCCGGGACATCGACCACACCGCCAATGTTGATACCGCAGTTACAGACGAAAACGCCGATCTTCAGATCTTCGGCTGTCACATCGCGCTCATCGGGCAGCACCAGCTCCTTTGTGTCTGTGCCCCGGGCATCGACAATCATCGCTCCGGCCGCGGCCGCCGCGGCGCTGGCCTGGGTGACCGATTCCGGAATGTCCTTCGGCCCCTGGGCCACACCACAGGCGAACACACCCGGCTGTGAGGTTTCCACCGGCTGGAAGGCATCCGAATCCACAAATCGGTACTGGTCCAGGTTCACACCCAGGCACTCGGCCATATCGGTGAAATCTGAGGGGACCTGAAGACCGACCGATAACACGGCCATGTCGAATACTTCTTCCTGCATGGTACCGGTATCGTCGGTGTATTTAATGACCAGATCATCGGTTCCCGGTTTTTCCGTAATGGAGTGCACCCGGGATTTAATGAAACGCACCCCTTCCCGATCTCTGGCCCTTAAATAGTACTGTTCGTAATCTTTTCCAAAGGTCCGGATGTCCATGTAGAACACGGCGCAGTCCAGTTCTCCGGCGGCATGTTCCTTGGCGATCATGGCGTCTTTAACCGCATACATACAGCAGACCGAGGAGCAGTAGCCGTTGCCGCATCGGTTGGTGTCCCGGGATCCGATGCACTGGAGCCATGCAATCTTCTCAGGCTCCTTCTCGTCCGAGGGCCGGATCAGATGCCCCATGGTCGGGCCGGAGGCGCTCAGGATCCGTTCAAACTCCAGGCTGGTGACCACATTGGGATTGATCTTATACCGGTAGGTATCGGACAGCAGGAGCGGATCATAGGGTTCGCTGCCCGAGGCCAGGACCACCGATCCCACGGCCAGATCGATCTCTTCCACCGTCTGTTCGTGATCGATGGCTCCCGCCAGGCAGGCGTCGACGCACTGATAGCACTCACTGCAGATACCACAGCGCAAGCACCGCTCCGCTTCCTGTTTGGCCTCTTCCTCATTGTAACCGTAGGAAACCTCTAAAAAGTTGCATTCCCGGGCTTCCGGGTCAAGGCAGCGGACCGGCACCCGATGGGCCGTTTTCTCTCCGGAGGTGTCGGGTTTTTCGAAGTCCCACTCCTGCTCACGGTCTACCGTCAGATCCTGACCGTTGAGAAACCGGTGGATGCTTTCCGCGGCGGTTTTGCCGCTGGCAACGGCATCCACGACGGATTTGGGGCCATAAAACGCATCACCGCCGGCAAATACCCAATCAATGCCGGTTTGCAGCGTAACCGGATCGGCGTCCAGCCCCCCCCGAGGGGTAATGCCGATGCCTTCCTTTTCGAGGGTAGACAGCAGTGCGCTCTGACCGATGGAAACGATAACCGTATCGCCGAACATGGCCTCGCACTGGGTGTCGTCATACTGGGGATTGAAGCGGCCTTCCTCGTCGAAGACCGCGGTACAGGTTTTAAAATCCAGCCCCGAAACCTTCTTGCTCTTGTCGATAAAAAATGCTTTAGGTCCGAAACTGTTGACGATTTTGATGTCCCCTTCAAGAGCCTCTTCAACCTCGTGTTCCCAAGCCGGCATCTCGTCGCGTCGTTCCAGGCAGACGAGGGTGACGTTCTTGGCACCTTTTCGTTTGGCGGTCAGTGCCACGTCGATGGCCACATTTCCGCCCCCCACGACGATGACGTCGTCTCCGATCTCGACCTCTTTGCCCAAGGCCGCCTCCCGGAGAAAATCCACACCCTGGAGGACACCTTCCGCATCCTCGTTCTCGACACCCAGAGACCGTCCCCCGTGAAGTCCCACAGCGATGAACAGACTGGAAAATCCGTCCGCCTTGAAGCTCTCCAGGGTGACGTCCTCGCCGAAGGTGACCCCGGTCTGGATGGTCACACCCATTTTCTCGATCACGCTGATCTCCCGGGCCAGGATATCCCGTGGCAGCCGATACTCGGGGATCCCGACGGCCATCATGCCGCCGACCACATCCATGGACTCGAACACGGTCACCCGGTACCCCTGCTTGGTCAGGAAGAAGGCGGCGGCCAGACCGGCGGGACCGGCCCCCACGATGGCCACTTTTTCGTCTCGCTGTTCCACCACATCCGGAACAACCGGCTCCCCCTGGGACAGCTCCCAGTCGGCCAGAAAGCGATGCAATTCCCGAATGGCCAGCGGTTGATCCACGTCGCCCCGTGTGCACACCTCCTCGCAGGGGTGATGGCAGACCCGGCCGCACACCGACGGGAACGGGTGGTCCTCCCGGAAGAGTTTGAGGGCTTCCGCATATTGTCCGGTGTTGATCAGGGCGATGTACCCCTGGATACTGACATGGGCCGGGCACGTTGCCTTGCAGGGCGACACACTCCGTTTGGTTATGCCGTAGGCGCCGGGAATGGCCTGGGCGTAACGTTTGTAAACGGCTTTGCGGGTGTTCAACTCCTGGTTGTATTCGTCGGGTACTTCGATGGGACATACCTTGGCGCAGTCCCCGCAGCTGGTACATTTGGAGAGATCCACAAAACGCGGATTTTTCCGCACCCGGGCCGTAAAATTGCCGGGATCCCCGTCCAGGGCAAGCAGTTCCGTATTGGTCAACAGTTCAATGTTCAGATGCCGGCCGACCTCGACCAGTTTGGGCGAGATCACTCACATGGCACAGTCGTTGGTGGGAAAGGTCTTGTCGAGCTGGGACATCAGGCCGCCGATGGCCGGTTCCTTTTCGACCAGATAGACGTAGTAACCGGATTCGGCCAGGTCCAGGGAACATTGCATACCGGCAATGCCGGCCCCGACCACCATCACAGAACCGCTTTTGGGGTGACTCATTAGAACCTCTTTCTGGTTTTGGAGTTATCGTTGAGGCACGTGGCACGGCGGAAAAGAGGCACAAGGTCGCTGAGAAACGTCCCGATCGCTGATACCGGAGCCCGCGCGCCGCAGGGGAAATCCCTTCTTGACCAGTTCGGTCGAGTATCAAAAAGACCCGTCTCCGTCAATGCGAAAAAAAGAAACAAAAAAGGGAATTATCGGATTAAAAGTCGCCCGGTGTCACAGGTGAGAAAGGGAAGACCGGAGGGTCAAATCTATCATAGGACCACTCTAGGAGCTCGCACCAGTTTTCCACTGTACCCTGAGGAGACCCGGACACACAGAAATCGATCTGGCCATAATAGATATCCTGACTGAAATTCCGGGGTCGAGGACCCGGAGGCCATGCCGAAGGATCTGTTGTATCCTCGCCCGTATACCACCACAGGTATTGATAGCTAGATCTCCCCTGGATTTCCAGGTCCCCGTCGGGGAAGACAAAGGCCAGGCCGTGCACACTATCCGACCACATGAACGACGGCCAAGACCGGCCGTTGAAGTACCGTCGGGTCGTTTTCCGGATGATGCCAGCACACAGTTATCCACGGCCACCTTCAGATCCCCGGCGAGAGACAAAACTGAAGCGGTGCAGGACGATGGCGTGGACATTTTTTCAGAGAATGAATAGAGGTCGAACAGCTGTGTCTGAAGCCAGTTCGACGGGGGTGTCAATATCCCCGGGAGGACGGCTTGTTGAGGCATGATCCTCCCATCGTCGAAATACTCGACAACCGGTGTTCCCGTGTACGATGGGCAGCTGCCATTCGGTGGGTAGCCGCCATTCGATGGGTAGCCGCCATTCGACGTATACCCCCGTGCACTCTTCGCATAATTCCAGGCGTTCTCATCTTTGCCCATGGCGGCAGCCAGGGCATCGAGTTTCGTCTTCACATCCGATACAGCGCTCAGCTCATAGGCACTCAGGGCGTGGTCACTGCCACCGGCATTCCAATAGGCTTTGGCGACGATCTTTGTGACAAGATCTTCCGGTTGGAGTTCCGCCACATCGCCCAGGGATTTAAGAATGGCGGTATAATCCCATCCCGTCGGCAACGCCTGGGCCGGTGAGGCCACCATAAAGTTGGCCCCGAAATTGCCGGATTCCGGTCGGAATTGATAGGCCGTTTCCACGGTCCCCATAAACCCGGTATCCAGACCGATGACGTCCACGGATTGGGATTCGGCAAGCCCAGTATCGATATTCGTGACTTCACCGACGTAGAGCCTATCGGGATTGAACGCGCCGCACGGGGTATCGTCCCAGAGGATGTATTTGGCCGGGCTCGATGTGTAGCCGCCAGCCGGGCGGGATGCCGCAGCGCTGCCATGGTTGCCCAGTACCAGAGCGTAATACGTGTCCGGGAACTGGGCCATGCTATCTATGACAAAGGCCTTGAGGGTGGCCGGATCGCCCATGTTGACCTCACCGAGGGTATCGTCAATGATCTTCGATTTGATTTCCCCGTTTAGCGAGGAGTCCGGCTGCACCCGATAGCGAGTCGCACCACCGGTGCCGAGTCCGTCATATTGGACCACCAGCACGAGTTTGTGGATCACGTCAGGATCGTTCTTCATGGCCTCGAACAACCCGTACTCCATTTCCTGGAGGTCCTGTTTTACGCTAGAGTCGTTCAGGTTGTCTCCATTAAGGTACACCATCACGGTCCACACCGGGTCGGGGGCATCCACCGGCACCCATTCGATGGTGGCCTCAAACAGCGCCCACTCGTATCCCCGGTAGGCATCGCTGGCGTAGATCGCCAGCACATTGTCCCCTTCCACCAGGTGCTCAGAGATATCCAGCGTCGCCAAACCATTGCTTGCCGGATTATCCCATGAGGACGCCACCATGGTGCCATTGACGTAGAAATCGTAGATATCATCCACCGCCAGGGTGACTGTCGCGCTGGTCAGGGCCGATGTCGCCACCGGAAGTTCGATGGTCCGCCGCAGCCAGACCTCTTCCGGCCCGTTCCGGCCATTCATTTCCCCGCCATTCTGATAATGCCACATATACTCTGCATTGGTTCCGGGGATGCGGAACCAGTGATTGGCCGGCTTTCGATTCGGGTACGGCGCCGCAGCCCCGTACCAATCGGTATCGTCAAATATAGAATCCGGCATCAGCCAGTCGTCCGTTTCATGATCCGTAGATATCCAGGAGCCGTCGCTGAAAATTTTCAGGCTGTTGACACCGAGGGCGGCATCAAAGGCGGCTTCGAGAAGACGGCGTCCGTCTGCATTCAGTTTTTTGGCGGTATATTTATCAAAGAACAAGCCGACTCTCCGGGCAGGGAACCCGTCTTTCGCATCCGGATCGGCATCGTAATGGAACAGGGTCGCTTTTCCACGGTCGTCGGCTAGGGTCGCCGCCACCTGAGCCGTGTCATAGGGTATGGCCCAGCCAAACCGCGCCGGCCTTTCGGTGACAACAACAGTCCCTTCCAATGGTCCCGCCAGAGGATGCTCCGGTTGGACCACATGGATCTCGCGTTGTCGATATTCATACCCGAAGTCAATGCCGGCCTGATCGCCGGTCATGCCCAAGTCGTCGAAGAGATACGGCTCCCAGCAGATAATAGGCACCGGCGTCCGGGCAAACATGTCGGTCACCCGTCTGGAAAGTATCGATTCCGAAAGCAGAATGAGGTCCCTGCCATCCCCGTCTGTCACATCGACTTCGTCGTGATCTTTGACCAGCACCGAAAACCCCCGGCTCTCCAGGCGGCTTTTGATCAGGGCATCGCTGAAGTTCAGTCGGGATTTGCCTACCACCATCAATGCCTTTCGCTTCCATGGTTCGTCAGGCACACCCACCACAAAATAGTTGCTGTGTGCCTTGTGCCCCCCTTTGAATCGGTTTCCGCCAAGTTCGGCGATATCGTCGGCTTCAAAACTCCGCCGATATACGATCATGGGCGAGGCCCTGTAGTCACCCGTGCGGATGGTCAGATCCGTGCGCTCCCAGTCGGCAAGCCATTGGGGCGGCTTGGCGGCGCCCCGTTTGTCATATGCCACAAACAGGGTCCCCGGTTTGTACATGTAGAGACGCAGATGGGTTTCGGCCTTGTTCCGTTTATCATTATTTGCCGTGCGGACCAGGACGCCGCCCTCCAGTTCCGGGCTGAGCGCCTTGATCCGATATTTGCGGTCAATGTAGGGCTTGGCGCATCGCTTCGCTTCGGCGGAGCGATAAGATCGGTTCGAGGATACCGATAAAATTTCCAGGAGCCGGCTTCCCGGCTTTTCAAATGTCACAACCGCAAAAAAATTACTTTTGGCTCCGGTCATACCGCCGTATTGATTTCCCCGCAGCGGTATGGGCTCGCCACCCAATACATCCTTGCCGTAAACAACCATCGGAGATGCCGACCGATCGCTGGTTAAAATCGATTCATTGGTCATCTGATCCCAATTGTCGGTCTCAAGCCATGCCGGCAGACCTTTTTCGGTCCGTTGATCAAAGCAGACATAGACGAAGGCATCCTGATCGACGGTGAGCGTAAAAAGGTGCTCTTTGTCGAACCATTTGTCGTTATTGGCCGTTCTCACCAGCACCCCGCCGGCCAGTCCCGGTGTGATCTCGCGGATACGATAGTCACGATCGATGTAAGGCCGGGCGCCGATTTCAGCCCAGGCCGTTTTGTAATGCTTATGCGTCGCCACCTGGCTGATGTGCACCAGACCTGTCGCCGATTCGTATCCCAGAGCAGGATTGGGCAACAGGAACGCCACACCTGTGAGTCCAACGCATAAGAGGAGGACGACCGGGAGATACCGCTGTGGATTGAGTGTCATTTGCTACTCCTTCCGCCAAATTCGGTTTAGAAAGGGGTAAGCCCGGGCCGCCTCTCCCAGAAGCCACCGTTTATCTTTCCGACAATGATGTTCGAGGTATGGGGAATAGTGGTGTTACCGGTATCTGCAATTTTGGTGCCATGGCCCTAATGGGAAAGTCGTAGCCGGATAAGTGCGGGAGTCGATTCGAAATCTATTGAATATCGACATAAATGTGGGCCAGGTCGGGGAAGGAAAAGACAGAAAGTGTCATGACAGGTGACAAATTTTGTCAACTGTCACGACATCAGCATAAACCCAAAATTGTCTGGGCGTGATACGATGGTTGCGTTTCTCAGCCGCAGAAGGGGCTCCAGGAAATGCCTGGATTATGGGATGTCTCTAGTATCTCTCTTATCTTGTTGTATAAATTCAGAATGTCGAACGGCATCCGAATAAATCTGTTGCACCCCCGATCCAGGATCTCCGATGCCATGTCATTCAAGGAATAGCCGCTGAAAAGGAGGACTTTGACCTTTGGATTGATGGCGACCAGACGATCGTAAACAACGCCGCCGGTCATGTCCGGCATGATCAGTTCCAGGACGACGCAATCAATCCCTTGGGCGTTCTGGCGGTATATGTGGATGGCTCTTGTGCCGTGGGTCGACCTCATCAATAGGTTGGGCAAGGGGTTGGGTCACGCGCAAAGGTGGGATGGTGGGTGGGGCAAGTAGAATTTACAGGACCACAGCATCCTTGAAAGGGGAAACGGCCGGATCACCGATGTTAGCCCGGACATTGCACCAAAAGGAGAGGTTCATGGGCAAGGCTTTCGAGGCGAAGCTGTAGTCAACCTACCGCAAGCCTCGAATAACGCAGACCATGAGCTTCTCCTTTTGACCCGAAGGGTGAACTCTTTTCAGCTCGCTCATCCGTTGTCGATGGTTACACATTGTATAGTGCCATAATGGTCCGGCAGAACCAATAACATCCTGATATTGTTTCTTTTCAATCCTCCGCTGGAAAGAGTTCATGCAGGGTTCGGGTTAGATCCCCATGCAGCGTGTCAGCGGAGACGTTCTCCACGCCAATCGATACCCAACCTCTTAAGCAGCGATCGGTCCAGATTCCTGTTTTTGTTCCAATAATCCGTCATTAGCGTATGGGTTCGATCGGCTCGGGTGGTTAACCGTCGGGCTCCGTCGCCAACCCCGTCCGGATACGTGTCCGTCCATCCCTGAATTCGATGGGGAAATGCCGTTTCAAACAAAATGACCAACGTCCGCCCGTGCTGAGGCACCCGGATACGATACTCGGTAAGTGGATGTCCCTCCAGGCTCCGTTTCCGGCTGGACGTCAGCTGGGCTTCAGCCGGCAGGGGCGAGAGTCCTGCATGGCGGAATCGCGAGTACAGGATCCCCGGTATCATGTGGAAACGGCCCACGGGCAACGTGGCTGGAGCCAGCCGGATCCGGTTCCACAGGGAATCCTCAGAAACGGCATTTTCGATCAAAAACCGCTGATCCGCTTCTTTTTCAAAATAGGAGTAGGATTGCACCTGGTAGGCGTCCTCTTTTAAATTCAGCTGCACCCAGACCTGGCCGCACCACTCCTGTCCGCTGAAGGTAATTTTGAGGGGCAGCGGTCGATTCCGGAAATCCACGGGGGAAAACACCGATGTCATCACCGAATAGGGATAGATACCGGTAAAAAATTTGCGGACCGCATTCAACTTCAGGACCGGGATATCCCCGTCGTCGGGTTGGTCCGCTTTCACCTGGATCCCGGGAATCATGGATTCGGTGACAAAAATGAAAACAGCGTCGCCTTGATGAATTTCTCCATACCGGGCTTGCTCCAGGGTGAACCGGGAGATTTCCGCTCCCTTTGGATACCAATAGGCGTTGAATGTCTCGATGGTTGGATTGATGAGTGTGGGCTGGGACTGAGCAATGCCCCCGAATGCCATGCCGGTCGATAGGATCAACAGGAATATGAATCGCTTCATCGCGGCGCCTCTGCGGTTTTGGGTTCAAAAGCTAAATATAGGACAAACTATCGCGCTTTCAAAAGGTTAACGATGATCCGGGACGGCCGTGACGGGTTTGAACGTTGAATTAAGGGCGAAACACCCGGGGCCGGGTCCCCCCTGTCCGGAGCACGGGGTGTTATGTGTTGCTCCCAAAACAGAAACGGATCCACCCCAAGGGTGAATCCGTTTCTGTGAATATTTCATGAAACGTCAAAGATTTAGCGATCACCCATGGCCCGAGCCGTCTCGGCCAAACGCACCATACTCAAGAATTCTGCGCGGTAACCGAACGGATCGCTGCCCCGTGCCGAGTTGGCCAACTCCAGGACATCGTCCCAGGTAAAGTCCTTGATGTAGGGATCGTTTCGGAGAAGTTGACCGAACGCCGCTACGGCCGCTGCAAAACGGGCCTCAGACGGCGCGCTCCCGATTTCCGAGATCTGATCGGCGGCTCGAATGGGCTTTCGGATGAGTCGGCTCGTCTCGGCATCCGGTAATTTATAGCGAATTTTCAGATAGGCCAGCTCCCCGGAACGGTCTCCCCCTGTAGGGGTTTTTTCTGCGGGTTGAGCGTACCGCAGGTCATCGACCAACCGGCTTGAGCTGTTGACCGGGGTGATTTCATAGAGTGCGGTAACACTGTGCCCGGCTCCAATTTCACCGGCATCCACCAGATCATTGTTGAAGTCTTCTCGTCGTAATTGCCGCGTCTCGTATCCGATGAGCCGGTATTCGGCCACTGTGGCCGGGTTAAACTCCACCTGAATTTTGACATCCTTGGCAATGGGGAACAGGGTTGATCCGGCCTCATCCACCAGCACCTTCCGGGCCTCGTTCAGGGAGTCGATATAGGCGGCGTTACCGTTGCCGTTTTGGGCCAGTGACTGCATCAGGGCGTCATTGTAGTTGCCTTGCCCAAAGCCCAATACCGACAGATAAATACCGCTGCGTCGCTTCCGCTCGACAAAGTTTTTCAGGGTCTCAGGGTCGCGGATACCCACATTGAAATCGCCGTCGGTAGCCAGAATCACCCGGTTTACCCCTTCCGGATCGAAATTGGCTTCGGCCAGCGCATAGGCCTTTCGAATGCCGGCCCCGCCCGCGGTGGAACCACCGGCCTGAAGATTTTCGAGGGCGGCCAGGATCTTTCCTTTTTCACGAATCGGCGTGGGCTCCAGCACGGTTCCGGCCGCTCCGGCATAAACGACCATGGACACCGTATCATCCGGGTTCAACGTCTCGGTCAGCAAACGGAACGCATTTTTCAACAGCGGCAGTTTATCCGGCATGTTCATGGATCCGGAGACGTCGATTAAAAATGCCAAATTGGCATTCGGGCGATGGTCCGGGATCAGGTCAAACACCTTGATACCGATGTGCAACAGGAGATTTCCCGGATTCCAGGGCGCCGGGAAGACCGAGGTGACGGGTTGAAATGGGGTCTTTCGATCCGACGGCAACGGATAGGCGTAATCGAAGTAATTGATCAGTTCTTCGATACGCACGGCGTGGGTCGGCGGCAGGTGCCCGTTGTTCAGGGCCCGTCGGACAAACGCGTAGGCTGCGGTGTCCACATCGATGGAAAAGGTGGAGACAGGGTCTTCGGCAGCCCGTTTGACCGGGTTGGGATCAAAGGCTTCAAACCGATCGCGCCCGATATACTCCTGATCGGGAACCGGTTGGTGGAGCGATGCTCGCGCCTTCTTTTGTGCGACCTGTCGGGAGCGGAATGCTTCGGCACGCTGCTCCAAGGGAGCGGATGAGACAGGTCGTTTTGCCACTTTGTCGGCATCCACCTTTCCGGCGAGTTCGTCCTCGAAAGCGGTGCGGCCCGGAATCGCCCCTGTGGGCTCGTAACTCCACCGCGTGCGATAAGCCAGGAAATTGGGTGTCACAATCATGACCAACATGGCCAGAGCAAGACATACGGTTGTGGTGATGGCAATCGGCTTAACCATGGCAGGACCTCCTGTTAGGGTTTTACCGAATAGACGCCACCACCGACCAAATCCTTTTGTTGATGTTTCCCTAACCGTCAATTGCCGGTCAAATTCGGCCCGGGCCTCACGGACGGCCCGCTGACGGGCACCCGGTCGAGGTTCAGGGATCGGAAGCGCTCCCATCCGTTTCTGAATGTCTTCGTCTTTCATAAGGTTACCGACAGCATTTCTTTGAGTTTCTCCCGGGCTTGAAACAGGTGCCCGGACACCGTGGCCTCGGCGCAGGACAACACCTGTGCCGCTTCTTTGTGGGTCAATCCTTCAGCCCAGACCAGCATGGCCGCCGCTTTCTGACGTGGCGGCAACCGGTCGATGGCGTCATACAGTTGGCGTGCAGCAACAACAGATTCTCCTCCGGGATTCGCCTCATCCGGCATGGCCTTCTCAGGGCCGGGGGTCTCATGCACCCGCCGGGTCGCCTGTTTTCGGCCGAAATCCTTGACGGTATTGATCGCAATCCGATACAGCCACGTTTTAAAGGAGGATCGGCCCGCAAATGTCATCAGTTTTCGGGCAACCTTCAGAAACACATCCTGGGCAATATCTTCGGCATCTTCACGGTGACGGCACCACCGGTATGCCGTACGGTAAATGGCGGCATAGTGGCGCTCCACCAGATGCTCAAAGGCGGTCGCGTCTCCGTTGCGGGCACGATCGACCAGTTCTATGTCATTCAGTTTATCCATGAAGGGTACCCGATCGTCTCACCCTGTTAGACGTTCACGATCTCAGATTCCTTTGGTTCAAATTGCAACAAATGGTGGTATTCATACATTTTCGGGTGACCCGCCGTGGCAAAAACGGTCACCCATACTACTTAATGATGCGGTTGCAATAGTACCAAGGTATTAGTAAAATGGGCAAGGTTCTTGCGTAAAGTGTCCAGAGAGGTAAATGCATCCGCAAACCGCCTCGATGCAACCCATATCATCGGCCGTGCTCCGCGGCTAGACCACGGCCAGAGGTATTGTCATGGAAGAGTTTGAACTCGTCCAATTCTTGCAATCGGTTGGAAAAGATCCGGCCCGCTTGATCTTTGAGGACGAGCTGACAAAAATCTATAATAGACGGTTTTTATTCCAGTATCTGGAGTCAAAGGTACCATGGGAACACTTCAACGGCAATTCCCTGTCGCTCCTCATGATGGACCTGGATCATTTTAAATCCATCAACGATACCTTCGGGCACCAGGTGGGCGACCAGGCCCTCATCTGGCTCTCCACCCACCTGAAAGCCCTGGCCCATGACGTGGGTTTGCCGATCCGGTACGCCGGCGACGAGTTCATGCTGCTCCTCAATGACGCGGACAAGACATCGGCAACAAAACAGGCACACCGGCTGATCAAACAAATCCATGACGATCCTTTCCGGCCACCGGGCATCAAAGAAGATATCCATCTGACCCTGAGTATCGGGGTTGCGACAGCTCCCACAGATGCCGACAACTGGAAAGAATTCATTCAAAAAGCCGACATGGCCCTCTATCTTGCCAAAAAACGGGGGCGGGACCAACTGGCGGATGCGACGGAAATATATACCGATACCATTTCCGACAAGACCGCCCTGTATCGGCTCGAGGGGATAAAGATTGCCGGCCGGGGGGCCCAAATCGCCCAGATCAATACCGCTCTAAAAGAATTTAGAAAGAATATCAGCCAGTTCGTGTTAATAGAGGGGACGGCTGGCATGGGTAAGACAGAATTCCTGGATACCCTCCGGGCCTGCACCACCGGAGGCCGATTCCTGTCGGTCAAGGCCATCGGCATGCCCCAGGAGATGTACCGCCCCTATTATCTATCGGAAAGCATCATCGTCAGCCTGATGCAACTTCAGGAAGACAATGGGATCGAAGTCCTTGAACGTTTAGACACAAAAGAGCGGGCATTTCTATCCCAGGTGGTCCCCCGTCTCGGTCGTAAGGAAGATGTTCTGCCGGCCCTGGATGGTCCGGTTCTGCGGGAGGCCATTTTTGGCACCATTATTAAATTTATCTTCCAGGCAGTTGGGGATCAACCCCTGTTCCTCTTCGTTGATGACCTGCACTACGCCGATGCGGCGACCCTGTTGCTGATTCGGCGGCTCATGAGAAAACCCGAGATCAGACTGTTTGTGATCGGGACAACGGTTGAGGCTGGAGAGCACGGTCCAGATATGCCGCCGGGTCCGCTGGATCGGTTCATGACCACCCACGGGGACGAACTCGGGCTGGTTCATACGACGTTGACCTCCCTGAATGCCGATGACATCAATAAACACATCCAGGGTCTTTTTCCGAATATCGAGCTACCGGACGGATTTATTGAAAACATAGCGGCCATTACCCAGGGGAATCCGCTATTTCTGGCTGAAATCTTAAGAAAGCTGGTTCTCGATCACCAGATCACATTGGTCGGTCAGCAGTGGACCTTGCATCCCTTCGAAGACGGTTATCTGCCCAGTTCCATGAAAGAAATCGTCACCGAGAAAATCGCCGCCTTTGGAGAAGACAACCGACTGTTATTAGATCAAGTGTCGGTCATGGGAGAGAACGTTTCACTGAGTATGCTGGTCGGGGGCTCCGAGCAGATGGAAGCCAGGGTGCTCGAATTTATCGATGAGGCCGCGGCTCAAGGATTGCTGAAATCAGAATTCGATCTAAACGACGACACCGTCCGGTTTCTCGGCAAACGGATTCTAGAAATCACCTATAACGCCATCGAACCGGACCGCAAAGAGCAACTTCACGAGCAGATTGGAACCTACCAGGAAGGCCTCTACCAAAAGCTCCAGGCCTCTGCCGCATCGTTGGCCTATCATTTCAAACGATCCACCGACAAGAAAAAGGCCGAAACCTACGAACACATTCAGGCTCAAACCAACAAACGGACATTTAACCCCGAGGAGGCGCTATCTTACAGTGGCGTCATCCCGCCCGAAGCGTTGCTGGAGGAAGAGCCCCTCTCCTAGGCCGGGATGTCGGAAATACCCCAGTTCATCCGCAAGTTCATTGTTGCCCTGCGGAATATCAAGCTGTACCCGCCGGGCAGCAAATCGGTCATCGGCGCCAACCTGGAGTTGAAGCAGACCATTGACCTCATCCTCAATGACAATACATCCTTCAGCCTGGCCCAACAGGAAGACCAGTTACTGATCAATGGAGAAGAGGTCACGACCGATGAATTCAAACAGGTCGCCGAGTCGTTTATGCAGATGCTCAAGCGCTTCGAACTAAAACAGGTGGCGTTTCGACAGGGATTGACCGACAAGGAAATCGGCTACCTCACGGATAAGCTGGCCCATAGTGAAGAGCAGGCGTTTCATGCAAAGTACTGGAGAGAATTTTCAACCGAACACGGATTAACCAATGTGCTCCTGAAGCAGGTCCGCTATAAGGCCCAGGAGTCCGAAGGGATCCAGGCGACGGATACCTCAATGTCCCTGGAAATGCAGACCGGACCGGGGGGTCAAGACCTGGAAGACGAGTCACTGGCACAGATCCCGGATATCCTGCGGGCGCTGCTGGGCGCCATTCGGGCAACCAAACTCTACCCGGTGGCCAGTAAGGCCGCCACCCGAGCCATTCGCAAATTACGGGAAACGTTGGGAGGATTTCTCCACATCGAGAGAATGTTGACGCTGTCAGAAGTGGACCGGTCCCTGTTGATCAATGGTAAAAAAATCAACACGTCGGCGTACGCGTTTCAGGTGGAAGAGTTTTTCAGCCTTCTGGACGTGTCCGGGATCCGAAGTCTGACATTCCTGAGAGATCTGACGAAGGAAGAAATCACCGCCTTTGTGAGTGCCATGGTGAATCAACCGGCGTCAGACGACGATGCGGCATACTGGAAGCGTCAAACGCAAAAGCTGGGGCTGACCCGGGTTCTGGTCGATCAGCACCTTTATGATGTCACCAACCTGCAAAAGGGGAAGGAGTCCGAACTCTCCGAAGAAGCCGAAGTCACCGGGAAAGCAGAATTCGCCCCAGAGCTTGGCGGCCAGATTTCCGAGGCCGAGAAGGAAGTCTCCGGACCGGCTTTTTCCGAGGACGAAGTCCGCATCATCATCGACGGTATGCCCAAGTCCGTCATCGACCACTTTCTCAAAGGCGAGGGGACGGCAGTCCACGCCCTCATGGGGGATCTTTTTGCGGATTACGCCCAATGCCGGACATCAACCCGAAAAGAAATCATAGGCGTCTGTAACGATACCATCAATGCACTGGCACCGGCTGTACAACATGATTATTCCCTGATTCTCACAGATCCGCTGATCCGGGCCTTCCTGGAGGAAGCGGACCCGGATCTCATTATTGAAGCCGCCGGCCTCGTGTATCGGGTGGCCGAAGCCCTGATTCAATTCAAAGCGTATCCCTATGCCGCTCGCCTACTCACCTCAGTCTGCCAACAGGTGGGGCCCCTTCAGCAGATGGAAGATACCTCCCTGGACAAACTGCTGGTCAAAATAGACGGTTTACTGAATCCTACCACCCAGAAGCTTCTCGCGGACGATCTCAAATCACGTGAGTCGGCGCGCCAGCGAAATGCCGCCCAACTGGTCGCCGGTCTGGGAAAATCGGCTATCCCCATGATCATTGAGCTGTTGCGATCCACCGAGGACTATCGGATCCGTTACATTTGTATGAATCTACTGGAAAAGCAGGGGGAAGAGGCGGTAGAGCGTCTGAAGCGGGCCCTGGCGTTGGAGATCACACCCCAGGAGCGGGTTCGGATACTTGAGGTGATCGATCTTATGACCATGGATTTGACGGCCGAACTGGGCCGTTCCATCGGGGATGAGAACCGGGAGGTCCGGCTGGCGGCTCTCCGGATCGCCGAGCGCCTGACCGATCCTGGTATCCCTCAAATGTTGTGCCATCTGGCAAAGAATGCCGAGATTGAGATTGCATTAGACGCATTCAGCTGCCTCGGCCGCATGAAATCCCAGGACGCCGTCGAAGAACTGGTGGAAATCCTGCATTCTTCGAAAGAGGAGAGCCGGTCCGCCGCCTGCTGTCTGGCCCTTGGAAATATCGGTACCGCGGAATGCATTGAACCCCTGGCAAAAATACTCGATAAGGATGGATCTATCCTATCCCGCAAGCGCCACACCTCGGAAGTCCGAGTGGCGGCCGCATCCGCCCTTGGCCGAATCGAGCGTCCCGCCGCCCTGAAAATCCTGAAACGGCATGTCGACCATACGGATCCCAGAGTCCAGCGGATCGCTGCCGATGCCGTAAAAACAAAGCCATAAGACCACTCGATAGGTAGGATTACTCCTGCACCCACAGAATTCCCGCTGGGTATCCCGAAAATACGAAAAGCCTACTAGACCTCTGGGCAGACTCCTTGCATATGAATCCCACAGAAAAACGCGCCATGACCCAAGGAGCCTCTGCAGGAAAGTCGACTTGACACAAGTTATCTGATTTATTATAATTTTTACCCAATTTGGAGCCATGCAGCCAATGAGGTAACCCGACGGGTAAGACGTTCACGAAAAATGTCACACCGATGCGTGGTATCCTCTCATGCGAGGGAAACACCCATGGAAAATCAGGATCTCATCCAATTTCTGGAATCTGCCGGAAAAGATCCCTCCCGCCTGGTTTTCGAAGATGAACTGACCGGTATTTTCAACCGGCGGTTTCTGCTTCGCTACCTGAACACCAAAATACCCTGGGGCCAGTTCGACGATCGACAACTATCCCTCATCATGCTGGATTTGGATCACTTCAAGTCCATCAATGATACCTACGGGCATCAAGTCGGCGATCAGGCGTTGGTGTGGCTATCCACACATCTAAAGGCTTCCGTGGGTGAGGGCGGCCTGCCCATCCGATATGCCGGTGACGAGTTCATGCTGCTCCTCGAGCGCAGTGGAAAATCATCCGCCGTGGCCATTGGCCAGCGTCTGATTGAACAGGTTCGCGCCATGCCTTTTTCCATCCCGGATACCGACGCTTCTGTCAACCTCACGATCAGTTTAGGGGTGGCCACGGCCCCGGTAGATGCTACGGACTGGAAGGGATTTGTCCGTCAGGCGGATATGGCGCTGTATCTGGCGAAAAAACGCGGTCGCAATCAGTTGGCCGACGCCGCTGAAGTAATTCAGGAAGAGGTGTCCGAAAAGGCCGCCGTCAATCAACTGGAGGCGATCACGATCGTCGGTCGCAAGACCGAGCTTGCCAAAATTAAGGCCGCTTTAAAGGAATTCCGCCATAAGAAGAGTCAAGTGCTCCTGGTCGATGGCTCCGCCGGAATGGGGAAAACCGAATTTCTGACCTCCGTGGCAAAAAGCCTGAGCCGCAGCAAGGCCGCCCATGTCAAAACATATGGCAATCGACAGGAAATGTTCCGCCCCTACTACCTCATGGAGACCATTGCCATTGGCTTGATGAATCAGAAAAAAGACAAAGGGTGGAGCATCCTCGAAGGGTTGGGAAGGGAAGAAAAAGAATTTCTGTCTCAGATCATGCCGGGACTCGGACTGGACGCAACCCCTCCTGATAGCATGGATGAAAGCACGTTGCGAAAAGGTATTTTCGGCTCCTTCGTTTCGTTCCTGAACAAAGTAGTGGGTGATCTGCCCCTGTTTCTGTTTATTGACGACATGCATTATGGGGACGAAGGAACCCTTCAACTCCTGCGTCGTCTGATCCTGCGTGATGAGTTGAAATTATTTGTCATCGGAACAACATCCGAGGGAAGTGAAACCAGCGCCGATGGATCCCCAGGACCATTGGAACGATTTGTGGCAAATTACGGAGAGGAACTGGAATTGACACGGTTCCCGCTGACACCATTGACTGCGGAAGATACCCTTCAGCATATTCAGCAGTTATTTCCGGATATCCAGTTACCCGAAACATTTTCGAACAGTATCGTCAAGACCAGCCAAGGGAATCCTGGCTGGTCTTGA
>Ga0056119_1000094_pt1 | contig 20871 bp, 17 predicted proteins | sample WorMettaBAHAMAS1_FD_80076 | JGI IMG/M metagenome (GOLD analysis project Ga0056119, IMG submission 80076) | Marine gutless worms symbiont microbial communities from Max Planck institute for Marine Microbiology, Germany - Olavius tantulus BAHAMAS.1 ...
ATAATATTGTCAACCTTTATATGGGACATTATAAGCCTTGGAATTAATTTGTCAACACCTTTTTCAACCGTTAAATGGGACAATCCGAAAAAAATCCGCGGCCTTCCCCTTCGCAGTCGATGATAGTAGCCGAGGCGCCATTTTCGGATCGAACGATGATAGCTTTGCCTTTGAAATCCAGGTTTTTATTTCCCTCGCCCGTATATGTTCCATCCGCAACCAAAACAGTATCACCATCGAGGGCGGCGCCTATGGCCGCCTGTATGGTTTGATATTCTCCTGGAGCGACATTAAGTACAGCTGCGAATGAGGTGAATGGGAGGGATAGATAGAGGAAAAAGCAGATTATGAGGATTATGGCGTTACTTAAATAGCGCTTCATCACACCACCTCCTTTTTGTATGCGCGGCAGGCAGGTGAGTTGTCCGAATAACCGAGTTGATAATTAACGCCTTGATATTGTTTTTAAATAAAGTCTGTAGGGTTCTCAAAACTCGACAGCCGAACGAACCTGTTGCGACTTATACGCAGTCACAAGCGGCAGCTCGGCTGTCTGTTCAATCGAAAATGTAGTTTTCTTACGTTAGAGCAGTATCAGGTATTAAGACCCGTGGCTTTCCGTCCTCCGATTGCTCGGAGTTTGGCTTTACAGGCTGTTGATCGGATTTAGCTAGGTTATTAAAAACGCCTAACAGGGGCTAATTAAAATGTCAATATCTAAGGCATAACATGTCATATAGGGAAGTGCATGATCCATGAACTTCAGCCCGGAATGAAGAAAGAATTGAGATATTTGGGGTCAAGTCTCAGTTTAGCCTTTCTGATCAACTCAGCTAAACTCATGCCACGCCCTTCGGGAGTCCCATACCCTGTAATATGATGACCTGTCTCTTGGGGATGGTTTGCCGAGGACCCCTGATAAATCATGGTGCAAGATTCGGCATGAAGCGCTACAGCTCTGCCGGCAGTGCTGTGGATCGAGTAAAAAAGAAACTGAAAAGCGATCGTACAATCTAAAAGAAATTGAACGACATCATAAGAACGGCAAACAGAGATCAAACGGAGAGTTGGCCCTAATCTCTGGGACAGGGTGCCAAAGTGGAATGAGCCGGCCTAACGAACAATATATCTATCGCACAAACTCCACCATGCCTTCGGTAAATTCCCAGCTCGAGGGGTCTTCTGGATCAAATGGGACCTGACCTAATAGGAGGCCTTGGATTCTCAGAGTGTCGGCATCCGGAAGCTGCAAAAGGATGATCACCTGCGTTTCGTTGAATGGATTAAAACGATAAATGGTGCTGCCCGGAAGAATTTGGGAAAACGAACGATTCATAACACCACTTTCTTCAGGCACGAAAAAGTAGACGGTGCTCATCAGCCCCGGTACGGATGTCCCGACGGAGAGTGCCCCCCATGACGGATTCATGTTATCCCATACCAATGCCAGATGGGGATCTTCGGGGTAGGGGCTTGGTTCCCCCGGCTTGAACCAGCATCCCTGGGCCGTTTCGGGAATGTCCTGCATAACGGCTCCGTAGGGATGGGTGTCTCCGGGGACCGCCTCTCGATTCAATAAGGCCAGAAACTGGTTGAATACCGTTCCTTCTTCATAATAGTCGAACATGGGAGCGGCATGAAGATATCGGTGATCTGTCCATCTATCTGGATTTGCGGGGGTTCCACTGGTCTGACGGGTGTCATAGATTCCGACATCAAGCGCCCACTGCCCCACATTACCCCAACGGTGCCCAGAACCGAGCCGGCAGAAACATCCATCCCGTAGCTTTTCCACCATATGTTATACGTTTCGCCACCAGTGGTATAGGTATCCTGCCGTTGCCATCCTGTAAAAGACGACGTATCCCCGAAAATTGCCTCTTCCAGGCTGCTCACGTGCCCGAATTCCAGTGTAACGGACTCACACGGCTGCAGCAGAATGCTGTAATCTCTGATGCCGGCGTTGATATGTTCCGCAACTCTCACCCCCTTGATAAAAAGATCGCCGGGAGAATATAGAGTCGTTACCTCAGGGGCATTCTCACCCGGGAGAGTTTTTAAATACATATACATGTGACCGGTGGGAAAGACATGGCCGGGCGGATTCAGATTGCCAAGGGGAACGACTGAGTGGACGGCTTCAAAGCTTACTGGGGATAACGTTAAAAAGGATCCCTCCGGGCATTCCGTTCCCGGGCTTGGTGCCGTGCGCACCTCCGAGAGGGTTTGCAGAACGTAAACCGCTTCGGCCAAACCGATTTTTCCGTCCGCATCCACATCGGAGCCCTGGGAGATGGAAACGGCAGGGTTCATATCCGCGAGAATCTGCAAAACAATGATGGCGTGGGCCAATTCCAGATCCCCAATCGGGATTCCGGATGAGGGCACATCCGGGCGAGAGCCGGAAAGATATTCTTGGAGGTTGGTAATTCCGTCTTCGTCGAGATCTCATGTTGCATCATTGATTTCCGGATTGAGACCGTATAGTTCTTCCCAGCAATTGGGCATTTTATCCGAATCCGTGTCATTGACGCACTCCCACCAGTGGTCGATTGTTGAAGGATCGACAGGCAGTGGAGTTGACGGATTCCCCCCTGCAGATATCAATGAAATCTCATGAGGACCGACGCTAACTGTTTGAGTTTCGGTCAGATTAGAAAAGTCGACTAGGCCTTCCAACACCGTGAGGGTCGTGCTGCTTTCGTTCACCTGTATTTCAAATTCGGTTCCTCTGACCGAACATGCACATACCGGTGTGCGGATTGCCCTATGTCTACGGAGTCGGTATTTGAACCATGCCTTCCCCCTATTTATCCATTTCAACAGTTTTTGGCCTAGCCGTTCCAATCTCCACTGGCTGTTTTCACCTACCCGTACCTCCTCGGAGCCGTTATCGCAGACGGTCTGTATCTTACCATTCGAGCCGGTTGTTACCGTATCTCCGAATTTAAGCACCATTCCGGATTCGGCCGGTATCGTTTCTCCATCTCGCTGGATACTCACCTCTCCTTCCAGAAATGAAATTTTGCAGGGTTCTATCACCGTTATGGTTAATGGGTCAGCATCATCGTGTGAGTCTTCATTGTCTGTAACCATCAAGGTAATCGTATATTCTCCAGGATTCTTAAAGAATTTCTCTGGACGCAGTTCATCCGACTTGGAAGAGTCTCCAAGATCCCAATCAAAAGTGAGAAGCCCTCCATCGGGATCATATGATCCCGATGCGTCACAGGTTATTTTTTCATTGGTGAAAGCGATTTGTTTTGTACATGTAAATGCCGCTACGGGTGGGTCATATTCGTCAAACTCAAATTGAATGCTGTGGACGGTCATCCGAGCCGTTGAACTTGCCGGACCGCTGGCAGCTGCGGCCACCCCCCATTCTATTCTACCATGGGGAAGTAGTTCCCCGACTGTAAGTCGTATGATTTTGATTTCATTTTCAACGGTTACACTGCCTCGGAAGGGCGTGTCTAAATTCGATATTTCCTCTTCCAGTGACCAGAGATTTGTAGGCGCTGGTTCAGGAAGCCATGCATATAGAGAGGCGCTTGCCTCTCCCCCGGCATTCCAATCACCGGAAATTGTTAAGTCGTAAGAATAGGTTATTATAATCCTCATGGGCCATGTCGAAAAAGATTCGTCCCTAGGTCTGTATTCAAGCTCATAATCAGATATTATGACCGCATCTCCATATGCAGCAGGAACGGTGTTATTGCATGTGTGTGCATCTACTGACGCCGAGGCTCCAATTGCGGCGCTTGCCACACAGTCGGTCGCAAGGTCATACCATCCGGTCGGTACCAGAGCTTTATTCTCTCCAACGGTAATTTTATTTTTCGGATCGGGGTCTTGACCTTCTACAATGGCCGGAAAAAGGACAATAATACTAACGACAAGCAGAAACATGACTGTCCTGCTGTAAGGGATTGGGGTGCCTATAAATCGTTTCATTTTACTTCACCGAATCGATTCCAATCGATAGATAAAATAATTAACGTTGAAGCTGTCAGAAGTATCCGTTTTCTGCAGCAAGTCGATTGAAAGGCAGTAGATAGAAGATTTAGCCGGAGGAGGGAACCTTTGGAGGCACGACTGTAATACCTGTTGAGAATGGCCATGACCATCATCCTCAAACGGGGAACAAAGTATTGATTGTAATCCGCGGTATTCAGGCCAGGAGTTTATAGAGCAGTGAAATTAAAATATATTGAGGGCGATAGGGAACTGGAAATCGTATACAACTTAGGTTAGTTGACCTGAAATGTGGAGTCAAGAAAAACCGCAGCTTCATAGTAGAGTTTTGTCAGCTACGTCAGCTCTTAAGGTCTCCCTATCTCAAAAGGGTTTTCTCTGACGCCATGAAGAGAAAAGAATAAAAGTATCCGTAATTTATGCTTTTTTTACACGAAAAACAGGTTTGCCTATAGTTTCGGGTACAGGCCTCATCTGGCTCCAATACGCTTTCCCTCGCACACCACCACGCCCACTAAAATTGTTGAGCACTGCACGGGAAAGTTGCCGGCGGATGGTCGGACTATGTTTTAACTAGATGCCCCGGCCAGGGGCATGCAGGGGCAGGCTTATCGGAGTCCGGCATGACGGGCACATTTTAAGTACTGCTTTTTTAATTGTGACACAGCGTCATTCGCAATCAAGACTGGAAAAGCGCTTTGACCGGTGAAACAGTTGAACTGCAGGGGTCAATTCTCCGTTTCGCAAGCTGGAAAAAACCGGGAGAGCAAGCTGACCGTTATCCGGTTTTTAACTGATTCCGGTGGCATTTGATCAGGACTGCGCTTCGGCTCTCGATGTCACCGAATTTAAATTCGGCGATGCACAGATTCCCTTCCTCTTTTTTGCTGTCGTCTTTAACGAATACCCCTATACGATTCATTTTCATCGGGAGCAAATCCACTTCGAGATATTGACCGGGATTCGACAATATTTTGGTGACCTGGTTCAGGTATGACGTCAGATGATCCCCTGAGGTCTGAACCTTTTCCAGTTCCCGCTCAACTTCATTCAGAAGAATCTGGGAATCGGTGTACAGGCTGTCGCCCTCCTCAGTATTTCCATCAATCGCCAATTGCTGGTGATCATCCCGTATCAGTTTTAGTTTTACATCCAGCTCATCCCGAAGTTGTTCAAGCTCTACTTCCCGCCGTTGTCGCTCGAGGGTAAGTTCCAGTGCGATGTGAGATAAGGACTTTAGCAATGCCATCCGTATGGCGCGATAGGCCCCTTCAAGGGTGTCTGATGGCAGTACCAATTTGTGCTCTTCAAAGAGATAGGCCTTGGTGGCAATGTCTCTGACGACAATCTGACCTTGAATGCCGGAATCGAAAACCGTTTTGGTTCGACGATTCATGGTCATAAGCAAATACAGCTCGTCGACGTCTGTTTCATTCAAGAATTGTCTTACGTCGGTGCTCTCGGTGACAACGGTCCGGGCTTCCTCAGGACTCTTGAAAAATCCACCGATAATCTCTGAAGCAGCCGGATCCTTTCCGCTAAGGTCCAATGTGCCGGGGATGCGCTCGGCGAGCTCAGCACAGTAACTTAGAGCGTTTTCAACCGGTTTTCGCATCTTCCTCCGATACCCGTTAATCAGACGTATTTTGTGAATGGATTCGTCCACCACCACATCGATGATTTCATCGACAGTAACTGAAATGTGATCTTGTTTCACGCTGATTAGTTTTTTAAGGCTCTTGAACATGGCAGCTCCTTGCCTAACTTCCCCCTGCACCTCACTGGAACTATAAAGCTACCAGAGATTCCGGGGGTATTGAAATATGACGCGAGGCATATTCAACAGTTCCTTGTTGAATAAAAAACAATTATAAGTATTGGGGTCAAGTCTCCGTTTGACCTTTTTTGGGCCGGCCAGCTAGATTTCTGCCACTGCCTTTGGGAATTCAGTACTCTGTTATATGGCGATCTACCTGTTAAGGATGGTTTGCGGAGAACCCTTGATGAATATTGGTGCAAGGTTCGGCATGAATCCTTACCGCTCTGTCTGCCGTGCTGCGGAACGAGTCAAAATGAAACTGCAAGGCACTCGTAAGTTTAGAAAAAGATTGAACAACATCATAGGAACGGCAAACAACAGTCAAACGGAGACTTGACCCCAATCTTCAACCTCGTCACCTCGATTTCAAATAGAAAGTGCAAAGAAAAATGTGCACAATGCACAAATAAATGTGCGCCTATCACATCCTCATTTTTCGTTTTTATAGTAAAACAGGCTGTTAGTGGTTGGCCTATATCTTGCTAATTATAAAAGGTGTTTCCCTTCATTGCACATCATTTATAGGTGTCAAAAAGGCAAAAGTACCTGATACCAGGATCAAGTCTCCGTTTGACCTTTTTTTATCCAGCCAGCTATACTCATGTCACGCCCTTTGAGAATCCAATACCCTGCTGCCTGGTACCATGTAATGAATCGGGCCAGGCGTGGGCAGGATGCATTTCCTGACAAAGCCGATATGAGCTCCTTTCTTGATCTTTTGAAAGAAACTGGAACTATGTTCAACCTAAGGGTGTCGGCTTACTGTCTGATGCCAACCCATTACCACCTTCTTGTTCAGACTCCGGATGCGAATCTTGCTACTTGTATGCGGCATGTAAACGGGGTTTACACTCAGCGCTACAACATCCGTAATAGATGCGACGGAACCCTGTTTCGGAGCCGATATAAATCGATTCTGGTCGATGCCGACAGCTACCTTTTAGAACTGGTAAGGTATATTCACAGAAATCCGCTGCGGGCGGGTCTGGTCGATAAAATAGGCCGATACACCTGGAGCAGCCACCAGGGCTACATTTCCAGGAACACAAAATGGGAATGGCTCCACAAGGATTTTGTTTTAGGGATGCTGGCAAAGTACAGGGCCGTCCAGATAAAGAAATACAAGCAGTTCGTAGAGATGCAGGACTCAGAAGAATTTGTTTCATTTTTCCGAACCACCAATCAACCGTCCCTGTTGGGCGGCAAGAAATTCATTGAATGGGTGAAAACGAATTTTTTCAAAGGCAAGATCGATTTGGATATCCGCCAATCGAAGCTGTTGGTGCCAGAAACGGGGACCATTATAAAAACAGTGTGCGTTTTTTACGAGGTTGCCGAACAAGGACTGGTTTCGGTTAGGCGGGGAGTTGTGAACGAACCTCGAGATATGGCGATCTACCTGTTAAGGATGATTTGCGGAGAGCCCTTGATGAATATTGGCGCAAGGTTCGGCATGAAGCGTTACAGCTCTGTCAGCAGTGCTGTGGATCGAGTCAAAATGAAACTTAAACGCGATCATAAGCTTAGAAAAAGATTGAACGACATCATAGGTTTGGTAAAGAAAAGTCAAACGGAGACTTGACCCCAATCTTTTGACTGAGGTGGGTACCATGGATTATCGGATTGCGTTGATTCCCGGTGACGGCATCGGAAAAGAGGTCGTTCCCCAGGCGGTGACGGTCCTGGATCATCTGGCCGAACGGTTTGGGTTCCAATTTGAGTATACTGAGTTTGACTATTCCTGCGAGCGTTATCTGAAACATGGGGATTTCATGCCCAAGGACGGCTTGGAAGGATTGAAACAGTTTGACGCCATTTTCTTGGGGGCGGTGGGCGATCCCCGGGTTTCCGATCATCTCTCCTTGTGGGAACTATTAATCCCGATACGTCGGCAAATGCACCAGTATGTCAATATCAGACCCGTCAAACTGCTTCAGGGGGTCACGTCTCCGCTTTCCGGCCGAGGACCGGGAGATATTGACTTTATTGTGGTGCGGGAAAACAACGAGGGCGAATATTCAGAAATCGGCGGTCGACTCTATACCGGAACCGAAGATGAAATGGTCGTTCAGGAGTCTATTTTCACCAAAAAAGGTGTGGACCGGGTGATGCGCTATGCGTATGAACTGGCGCTGTCCCGTCCCAGAAGAAAATTAACGTCCGCAACCAAATCCAACGGGATCATCCACACCATGCCCTATTGGGACGAACGGTTTCATGCGCTGTCCACGGACTATCCCGACGTGGAGATCGATCAATTCCATATCGATATCCTGACGGCACATTTTGTTCAGCACCCGGATTGGTTTGACGTTGTGGTCGGAAGCAATCTTTTCGGAGATATCCTCTCGGACCTGGGCCCTGCTGTGGCCGGCAGCATCGGCATCGCCGCATCGGCCAACCTGAATCCGGAACGAGACTATCCTTCCATGTTTGAGCCGGTACACGGTTCGGCGCCCGACATTGCCGGTCAGGGAGTCGCCAATCCCATCGGGGCGCTTTGGTCGGCCCAGATGATGCTGGATTTCCTCGGGGAGACATCCGCCGCCGACGCCCTGATGAAGGGTATCGAGGATACAACGTCCCGGGGCATTCTGACCCTGGACCTGGGGGGCCGTGCAACGACTCAGACTTTCTGCGACGCGCTGATCGCCCATCTGGTGGGATCGTCGATCACCTAGCGATTATCGGAATTGTTTTACCCCTGTTCCGTTTTGAAACCCGCAGGACGGGTCCACCCATCGCTCCTCTCTGATGCCCCTATAGTCATCATCGTCCACATCATCATCGTCCACATCATCATCGTCGATGTCATCATCGTCTTCGATAACCACGTCACCGACCTGGACAATCATGGACGATTGGGCCACCACGTCTTCATCATCGATGACTTTCAGAACAAATTCGTATTGCCCCGTGGCAAACGGATCAAAATCAAGTCCGGTCTGCCATCGGCAAATACCGTTTAAAAAGGAGAATCCGATGTTCTGGGACCCCTGCAGAAGCACGGCAGTCGGTGTCAATAGAAAGGTTTGCAGATCCAGGGGAAACAAATTTTTGTTGCCGACGCTCGGGTCGCAATCTATATACAGCGTAACTTTGAAATCCCCGAACGTGTGTGAGGTCGGGCCGATATTGGTGGCCAGCATGTCGCCGTTTCCGTCGACTTGCTTGTTGGAACCAAGATCCACATGGAAGTCGAAATTCCAGTTTGCCAGGCCTGGAGCTGATTTTCCCGGCTTGATAAAATAGGTGTATCCGACAGGAATCAATGGATCGATGTTCTGTTTGAAGCGGCGCTGTGCTCGAAGGCCCGTTTGGACTTCGCCGCTGTCGATGTCATCCGTGTCGACAATAAAGTTGCCATTCACTTGCCCATTGCCGCCTATGGGAAACAGGGTGGCGTCGTTGGACACGACGTTCGAATCCCAGATGCTCACATCTCCGACGAATTTCTCTTCGTCATCATCCGCGAATCCGGTCCCGACCGATATCAGGACAACGAACACCACAATCATCCAGTTCTTCATGATTTCTTCTCCTCTGTATCGCAGTGATGGCAATTCGGACACCACATCTACCGCTTCCGTTTGGGGCGATAGATGTGGGTAGCTGTACCATGAACGGCATCGGCCGCCTCCATGATGGTTTCGGAAAGGGTGGGGTGGGGGTGGATCGTTAGACCGAGATCAACCGCTTTGGCCCCCATTTCAATGGCCAGGACACCCTCCGCGATCATTTCTCCGGCTCCCGGCCCAACGATTCCCACGCCCAGAACACTGTCGGTTTCCGGATCGACAATGACTTTGGTCAAACCTTCACTACGGCCCAAGGTCGCCGCTCGTCCGGATGCTCCCCAGGGGAACCGACTGACCTGAATGGTCTTTCCCATGGCCTTGGCATCGGTTTCGGTCAGGCCGGCATATGCAATTTCCGGATCAGTAAAGACCACCGCCGGTATGGCCGTTGGCTCGTAAATTACGTTTCGACCGGCGATGACCTCGGCGGCAATCCGGCCTTCGTGGGTGGCCTTGTGGGCCAGCATGGGTTCACCGGCCACATCCCCAATGGCAAAAATGCGGCTCTCAGATGTTCTCCGCTGGTCATCCACCCTGATAAACCCCTGTTCGGTGAGATCGACACCGGCGATTTCCAGACCCAGATTTTCGGTGTTTGGTCGCCTTCCCACCGACGCCAGAATTCGTTCGAACACGCGGGTTTCAGGAACTTTCCCCTCGCTCTCGAAAACAACTTTCAGCCCGTTCTTCTGAGGTTTTACTTCTTTGACCGTGGTGTTTAACAAGATCGATTCCAGGGTCTCATCGAGCCGCTTTTTGAGCATCCGGACCAGGTCGCGATCCACGCCGGGGAGAAGGCCCGGGGTCATTTCCACAATGGTGACCTTTGAGCCCAGTGCGGCGTAAACGGATCCAAGCTCCGCGCCGATATATCCGCCGCCCACCACAAGAAGGGTTTTGGGGATGGATTCGAGGGCAAGCGCGCCCGTGGAGTTCATCAAACGGTCGGATGCCACATCCAGGGGAGGGATGGTGATGGGCCTTGAGCCGGTGGCGATGATGGCGCGTTCAAAGTCCAGGGTATATGTATCGCCGTCCACCGATGTGATTTCGAGGGTTCGGGAGTCCCTGAAGACAGCCCTGGCGCGAAGATAGCTTATTTTCCGTTGTTTGACCAAGTGCCCCAGCCCCCCGGTCAGCTTGGAGACAATGCTGTCTTTCCATTCGCGAAGTTTGACCGGATCCACCTTTAGACCGGAGACGCTCAAACCCCACGCTTCGGCATCATTGATTTCGGCAAGTACCTGGGCGGCGTGAAGCAATGCCTTGGATGGGATACAGCCCCGGTAGAGGCAAACACCGCCGGGATTCACATCAGGATCGATTAAGGACACCTCCATGCCGAGATCGGCCGCGAGAAACGCCGCGGCGTAACCTCCCGGCCCAGCGCCGATGACATCGACTTGTGTTGACTTTTCAGCCATCTTTTCCTCCCATTTATTAAAATGAAGATTTTTATTTAGCCGCCTGCTCACTTCGTTCGCTAGACAAACGCGGACGACCACAGACATTTTGTTCCCCCGCGACATGCGGAGGAACAATAGGTCAAGTTACACTGATTCATAGGTGTCTTTGCCAGAATGGCATACAAGCTTTTGCCCGGGAAAGTCGGCCGGGCAAAAAGCTATGTATCTGTGTCAGTCTGCGTACGTCTGCGGTTAATAACTTACTAGAGCATCATCGTAAAAGGCTGCTCCAGGCTGTCGCATATCCAGCGCATGAACCGGGCGGCATCGGCCCCGTCGATCATCCGGTGGTCATAGGAGAGGGACAATGGCAGCATGGTCCTGGGTTCGAAATTGCCGTCTATCATCACCGGCTCGATGGAAGAGCGGCTGACCCCGAGGATGGCCACCTGGGGCCACAATACCACCGGCGTGAAGTTGGTGCCGCCGATACCGCCCTGATTGGAGAGCGTGAAGGTCCCGCCCTCCAACTCATCGGGTTTGACTTTGCGCGACCGCGCTCGTTCGGTGAGACTCGCAATTTCCCCGGCGATATCCAGAATCCCTTTTTCATCCGCATTTCGGAGCACCGGCACGAGCAGGCCGCTCTCCGTGTCCACCGCGATGCCAATGTGGCGATAGTGCTTATAAATCAGCTGACGATGGGTCACATCCAGGCTGGCGTTAAATCGCGGAAATTGTTTGAGCGCTTCGGCGCAAACCTTCACCAGAACGGCGGTTACGGTCAGCTTTGCGCCCTTTGAAGCCGCTTTCCTGGCATTTTTTGCGAGAAACTCCTGAAGGTGGGTGATATCGGCCCGATCGAACTGGGTAACATGGGGTATGGTATGCCAGGATGTGGTAACGCTTTCAACGACGACCAGTCGAACCGTGGGAAGTTCGACGGTCTCTATCTCCCCCCAGCGGCTGAAATCCGGCAGGGAAGGTTCTCCGCCCAATACCGCCGCTGGGCCACCGCCGGCCGTGATCTGCCGCACATGGGCTTTCACATCGGCTTCGGTAATCCGACCTCTGGGACCGCTGCCCCGAACGCCGACCAGATCGACCCCCAGTTCCCGGGCCAGGCGTCGAATGGAAGGGGAGGCCGGTACCACGGTCTCCGGTTCGGGTGCGGGTGGTTTTTCTTCTTTGGTTATGGATGGCGTATCCGCTTTCGGCACTTTTTCTTCGGCGGGTTTTTTAACCTCCGTTGTTTCCGGTGCTTTGTCTTCGGCATCGACTTTGACCGGCGCAAGGGCTTCGGTGGTCTTTTCTTTTACGACTTATAGGGCAATATCTTCATCGGAGACTTCGGTTTCTATCCGGGCGATCACGTCTCCGACATTTTTTTCTTCTCCTTCTTCGGCGAGCAGCTCGGAAATTTTCCCTTTGACGGTGGATGGAATTTCAACGACCGCTTTCTCCGTTTCCAGCTCGATCAGCACATCGTCGATGTCGACCCGGTCGCCGACCTGTACCAGCACGCTGACGACTTTTCCGGATTCAACATTTTCGCTGATTTCGGGAATCCTGATTTCTACTATCATATCGTATCCTTATTTTAGGAAAACAACGGATTGCCCCGCTCCGTATGAATGTCTATTTTATTAACCGCCTCCTTCACCACATCGGTACTAAGCTGCCCTTCCCGGGCCAGGGAGCTCAAGGCGGCAAACGCAATATGGCGAGCGTCCACTTCGAAGAAATCCCGCAAGGATTCCCGGGTGTCGCTTCGACCATAGCCGTCGGTACCCAGGAGCACCATGGGGCCGGGCACCCACTTGGCAATGGATCCCGGCAGGGCTTTGAGATAGTCGGAGGCCGCCACAAAGCATCCCCGCTCATTAGCGAGTTGTGCTTCCAGAAATGACTGTCGGGGGGATTCTGCGGGATGCAACAGGTTCCATCGCTCGGTATCTACGGCATCCCAGTAGAGGGCCTTGTAGCTGGTCGCGCTCCAGACATCGGAGGCCACGCCGAATTCGTTTTCCAGTATTTGCTGGGCCTCCAGGGCCTGATTGAGAATGGCGCCGCTTCCGAACAGATGCGCCTTGATCTTTGCCTTTTTGTTTTCCGAAGGGCGGAATTTGTACAGCCCCTTTAGGATCGCTTCATCTACTCCATCCGGCTTGGGAGGCATCTCATAGAACTCATTCATGATGGTCACGTAATAGATCACATTCTCCCCGGTCTCCAGCATGCGCTGGAGCCCGTCCCTGACGATGACGGCGATCTCGTAAGCAAAGGCCGGGTCATAGGCTCTCAGGGAAGGATTCGGATAGGCCAGGATGTGGCTGTGCCCGTCCTGATGTTGCAGGCCTTCGCCGGCAAGGGTGGTTCGCCCGGATGTGGCCCCCAGCAAGAAGCCCCGGGTTCGCGCATCGCCCGCAGCCCATATCAGATCGCCGACCCGCTGGAAGCCGAACATGGAATAAAAGAAGAAGAACGGGATCATATTGACCCCATGGGTCGAGTGGGCCGTACCGGCAGCGATAAACGAGGACATGGCGCCCGCTTCGGTGATGCCTTCATCCAATATTTGCCCGTCGGTAGCCTCCCGGTAATACAGCAACGTTTCTTTGTCGACCGGTTCATAGATTTGTCCCCCTCGGGAGTAAATACCGATTTTACGGAACAGAGACTCCATGCCGAAGGTACGGGCTTCATCGGGCACGATGGGAACGATATATTTACCTAGTTTTTTATCCTTCAACAGTTTTCCAAGCAGGTGGACCATGACCATGGTGGTGGCCACCTCGCGCTTCCCCGATCCGTCCATGAATTCAGCATACAGCGTTTTTCCGGGTGGGCGGAAGACGGGAACGGATTCGCTGCGCGTCGGAAAAGACCCCCCGAGCTTTCGGCGCCGCTCCTTGAGGTACCGAATTTCTTCACTGTCCTGAGCCGGTCGGTAAAACAGTGTTTCGGCGATGGCTTCATCGGGTATGGGAATTCCAAAGCGGCTGCGAAAATGCCGGAGCTCCTGTTCATTGAGTTTTTTCTGCTGGTGGGTCACATTGCGACCCTCGCCGGCTTCACCCAGCCCGTAACCTTTAATGGTCTTGGCCAGGATCACCGTCGGAGATCCGGCGTGGGCCACCGCTGAAGAATACGCAGCGAACACTTTCTGGGGATCGTGGCCGCCCCGCCGAAGCTTTTGCAGTTGCTCGTCGGTGTAGTGGCGGACCATTTCTTTTAGTTCGGGATATTTCCCGAAGAAGTCCTCACGGATGTAATCGCCATCCGCCACCGAATATTTCTGATACTGACCGTCGGGAACTTCTTCCAATCGGCGAACCAGGAGTCCATTGCTATCCTGGGCCAAAAGGGGATCCCAGTCATCCCCCCATATGACTTTGATGACATTCCAGCCGGCCCCGCGAAACGCCGCTTCCAACTCCTGGATGATTTTCCCGTTGCCCCGGACCGGGCCATCAAGGCGCTGAAGGTTGCAATTGACGACGAATATCAGGTTGTCCAGTGCTTCCCGAGAGGCCAGGGTGATAGCCCCGAGGGATTCGGGTTCGTCAAGTTCTCCGTCGCCAAGGAAGGCCCATATCTTCTGATCAGAAGGGTCGATCAGTCCCCGGTCTTCCATATACCTTGCAAATCGGGCCTGGTAGATCGCCATGATGGAGGCCAACCCCATGGAGACGGTCGGAAATTGCCAAAATTCCGGCATGAGATGGGGGTGGGGATAGGAAGACAAGCCCGGCTCCGGATGAAGCTCCCGGCGAAAGTTATCCAGGTGGGTTTCATCCAGACGGCCCTCCAGAAAGGCCCGTGCATAGATACCCGGTGCTGCGTGGCCCTGGAAAAAGACAATGTCGCCCGGATGCTTGGCGGATTTCGCCCTGAAAAAGTGATTAAACCCGATTTCAAACAGGGTGGTGCTCGATGCATAGGTGGAGATGTGCCCGCCGATTCCCGAATGTTCCCGATTGGCCCGGACCACCATGGCCATGGCATTCCAGCGGATAATGCTTTTGATGCGACGCTCAACTTCCCGGCTCCCCGGAAACACCGGCTCCTTTTCTACCGGTATCGTATTGATATAAGGGGTGTTGGCCGTGAATGGCAGTTGAACGCCCCGCTCCAGGGCATGGGCGCGAAGCAGGCCCAGCAAATCCCGCACCCGTTGGGATCCCTGACTTTTGTAAATGTAGTCCAAGGCCTCGAGCCACTCGCGGTTTTCCTGGTCGATTTCGTCGGTATTTATGGAGTTTGGCGGCATTTTACATCCTTCGATAACGGAATGATCGGTTTTAAGGACTCAGGATTCTCCCAATTTGGTGAAAACGTTAGGATTAATGGAATCATGCGCTGTTCCAATATAAAACACAAACCGGTGGTGACAATAGAGCGTTGACATCTACTAGTGTTTCCGAGAGATGGCACGGCATGAACCCGGTGTTTATAGGGAACGATGGGGCTTTATGGGAGCAAGGACGCTATCCCTACCATGGCATGAACTCTTTTCGGGTCATCTCCCGATTAGGTGTAGGTAATTCAGACAAAATAGGAAGATCGTTCCCTCTTGAGTCGACGCGTGCCTTAGGGTTCAGGGGGCCAAGGTTTACCCGCCTCCGGCGGCGCCATAGGCGACCAGGGATTCGAGGATTCAAGTGAAATACTCATAATTTACAATGCTAAAAGCGACGATATAACCGTTCCATAACAAACCCTTGACCCCTTGCTTGTGAGGTCGAAGTCTGGAAGGTGACCTGTGGGGTTGTAGCTCAATGAGCGACGCCCCAAGCCCCAACCTCTTGAAATCCTTGGACCCTCTTCTCCAACTAAATTGGAGAAGAATCCTCTTTTTTTGCAGTATCCGGGTTAGGGGGTTTATTATAGTGGGAATGGCATCCTCTGGTCAGTCATCGTTCGAGGGGAGTTCGGTTTCACCCGAAAAGAAATCGATGAAGGATTTAAGCTCTCTCTGTTTTTCCGGACTTAAATTATGGAACTCGACGGAGCATCGTACAATTGGAATGGGGATATGTTCACGGGTTTCAAGGGCGAAATGGGATAATAGTCGATAGGGAATCTTTTTAATGAAGAAGTCGTAATCCCATACCAGGAGATTCAGCTCTCCTTGTTGGGGGATCGACGCGCCAACGTCGAAATACTCGAAGGCGAGCCCTTTCAGGCTTAGGTCGATCACCACACCGATTTCATGACCAGTGGTCTGATCGTAGATGATGATCGCACCTTCCTCGACCTGGTATAGTGGAGATTTTCGTCTATCCGTGGCCAGCGTCTTACCTTTCGATTCATTGTCCCGGATACATCACCCCACCAAGGCACTGCATCATCGGGCCGCGTGTTTAAATAGTATGCATCGTGTGTGAGTCGCGCCAATGAATGCAATCGGGGCGCCCCCGCATCCCCCGGCGCCTGGCGCCGTACAGACACAGAAATGCCCCCGCTCTGTAAGGACATTATTCTAGTAAAACCCATGCCTAATCGAAGGTTGTTAGAACTGTCTGAATTTTATTGAAATTTCAAATTGTAATAGGAATAAGGAAATAGGCGGGAAATTCTACACATTTGGGAAATATGACACAAATTGCTCAATTTTAAGGAAAAAAGGGATCCACAACCCTAGATGAAGGGCGTTCACCCGAAAATTGCATGCAATCTTTTCAGCCATCGCTAAAAAGAAGAAATTCGGGGTGTTACTGTAAATGTGGGCCTCTTCGGGGAGAATGCAATTTGTCATGTTCCAGATTTGCAGAACAACCTGAAAAGATTTCACCCTTTAGGCTTCGCTCTTCGAGCTACGACCCAACAAGCCGGGTCAAACGGAGGCTTTCATGGCCGGCGTTGCCTGCCTTCGCATGAAGCTACGGCAAGGCCATATGTACCCTGGACTGGCTTAATTAGCTGTCAACGATTTACTGGCGCGCCATCTTGTCCCGCCGCAGCTCATAGAGCGAGGTCGGAAGCTCGAAGAGCGACGACGGGTTCGAGGCTCGCGGTAGATTTACTACAACTTCACCTCGAAGTGTCTTGGCCATAAAAGCCTCCATTTGTTGTAATGTCCGGGTTGGCCGCGGTTATTCATCGATCCAGGGGTACATTTTAGGCGCGCAGTGCGGGCAGATACTGTGGGTGAAGTTGACGTCTCGGGTCGACCGGATGTAAGTCTCAACCGTGTGCCAGGTGCCTTGGGGATCTCGAATCCGTTTACACGATGCGCAGATGGGAACCACACCTTCCGAAACGGCCTGGGCTTCCACGGGAGTTTGAGGGGGTGGTGGAGTGTTATCCGGAACCTCCCGGGGTGGAACTGCCGGAGCCGTTCGACTCAAGTAATGTTGATAGCTATAGTAAACAATCTTCTTTAACTGCTTTAATTTTGCATCCGCAAGCTCGAGGAACCGCCCCCTTATCCGGGTATCAAATTTACCTTCCGTTGTTGCGATGGTTTCATCCGATAACCGTTCAAACGGCAAATTCGTTACGGTGAAGCCGTCCGGTGTTTCTAAATCGATCTTGAATACGCCCTTTACCGGCTTCCCGCTTTGTGCATATTCCAAGGATAGGCCTCCCATACTGATATCGATCAATTCCACCTGGGAAGGTGCTCCGGACCATCTGAGAACAGGCGTCAGGAAATCCCGTGCCGGGATTCTCCCGATTTCCCTCCGGTCCTTCTGTATCAATAGTGGTTTGCGAACGGTCATGAACGGATAGGCTTACCCGAGCTTCTGTTAAGGGCTGACGCCAATGATTTTCCACCCCTCTGGTTCTTTTGCCAGTACCAAGGTTTTGGGAGACGTAGAGGAATAATTAGACGAATTATACTCCTGTGTAAAGCTTGCTTTGACACGGTTCGATGACCCCTGTTCTGTTACGGAGACATCTCGGATACCGATGGTAATCCATTTTTTTCGACTGTTTTTTGCCCTCTTATCCCGTACCCAGGCGGCCTTGTTCATTCCCCGTGCCATGAAATCGTCCGAGTAGCAGGCATCATATTCCGTAAACTCGCCTCCCGGACCGGCTGTCTTCTCCCAGGCCGCGGACCATTGTTTCAGAAATCCGTTTACCTGTTCGTCGAGGGAAATCGCTCTCGGCTTCTGGGCAGGTGTTGGCGTTGGGAGCGATTCATTTGACGGCGCCGTGGAAGCCTCTTTTTTCACAAGCAGTGGCCGGGCGGGCGTCTTCTGGCTGTCCGGCTGAGACGGGGGAGCGGGTCTCTGCTGTTTCGGCGTCTGGCTGGCTGGATCTGTTTTCGCCGAAGGCGGTGGAGGTGTCGCGGCCGTCGGTTCCCCCTGGGGTGCTGGGGGCGATGGTTCCAAGACCGGCCGTGGTGGATTCGAGATCTCCGTGGGCACCTTGGGGGGCGGCTCCGTAATGGCGATGGTTATCGGCTTTTGACGCGGTGTCTCCGGAGGTTGTTCCGTGACGTTAGCGGGCGCCGGTGTCGGGGCAGGCGTCGGGGTAGATGTCGAGGGCACCTTGTGAGCGATGGATGGAGCGGCCGGAGATTCGGGTGCTCGGTGCGACGCCGTAGTGGCGTCCGGTTTGAACAGCCCGAAGGGATCCTGCATCACCAGGAACCCTGCGGCCAGTATGCATACCAGCGTCAATCCGGCAACCAATATGAACTTGGTGGAAATACGCCGCGCTGCCCGGCGGGGTTTTTCCTCGACGAGATGCTGGGCGATAACATCCTCATAAAGCTCCTCTATTTCTTCCATGGGCGTGATCTGCTTCACCCTTCCCGGTGCCTTCACCCGGGATTTGGAAGTTTTTTGCGCCTTTGGTGTTGCCTCTCCCCCAGGCGGACGCGGTTTCGGTGTCGGCGCTTTTTGTGAAGCAGGAGCCTCTTTTTTCTCGACCTTTGGCGGCGCCTGGGATTTTGGTGGTTGCTGGGGTTTGTTTTTAGCGGCCTCCGGGGGAGATGTCTTCTCGGCCGTCTTCGGTTGTTTTTCAGGTTCGGCCGGTTTACGGGGAGATGGTTTTTGAGGGGTCCTTTTTTTCATCGGCGGTGGCGTTGGCTCGACCGGCTCTAGTGTTTCATAGTATTCCTCCTCCGGTAGAAACCAGTCATCCATGTCGTATTCAACGATGTCTGATTCCTCCGCATCCGCCGCCTCAAACCGGTCTTTGACCCTGTCTATATCTGCAGACACATACGCCAAAAAATCATCGTAATCCACTGCGTCTTCACTTTTGGGAGAGGCCGGCGGTGAGGGAGATGTCGTTTCCGAGGTTGCCGGGGCAGGTTTTTTCGGACTTTCCGGAGCAGGCTTTTTTGGACTTTTTGGAGCAGGTTTTTTCGGACTTTCCGGGGCAGGCTTTTTCGGACTGTCCGGCGCTTTTTTTGTCCCTTTTGCTTTGGCCGCCGTGCCCTTCTCCGAAGACAGCCCCCGAGCGTCCGACTTGACCGGCGCCCGTTTCTTCCCGGATGGGCGAGCTTTAGGTCCAGCGGGTTTGGAAGCGGATCCAGCCGATACGGTCGCTTTTTGATTTTGTTTTGCCCGGGTCGGGACTGGTTTAGCCTTGGGCTGTTTCTCTTTTGGTGTCGGCTGTTTGCTTTTTGCCGTGGGCGGTTTCTTTTTGGGTGTGGGCGGTTTTATTTTGGAATCCGGTTTCGGAGTGGAGGCCGATTTGACAGGGGCTTCTTCGGCTGACTCTGAATCGGGCTTTCCCAATTCCAGCTCAACCACATCATCCGGGTCCCCCGGCTCTCCCGGCGCTTCGGAAGATGCTTTCAGGTTGTCGAGCTGGGAGGAGATTTCATCGAAGAAATCTTCGTCTTCCATCTGTTTGTCGCTCTCAGTGGGAGCGGACGATTTTTTATCCTGGTCTGGCACGGCGTACTGCCCTCATTTATGCTGTCTATCAGAGCTATCGTCTGCCAATCAGTTGAAACCCGTGGTGCATGTTTCGGCCTGATTCCATGCCTACAAATGCCAAGGGCCCAAGACGTTGGTTTGTGGGTCGACCCAGAGTACACCCTGATTATCGCGATGGCCCCGCGATGTCGCCTGTTCCGCCTTGGCCCGGCCATGCTACCCGAGCGACGGCGGACGCCCCACGTTCAATCCGCTTTCAGCGGATTCGCCCTGAACCCTGGTTCATGATTTCACACCAGTTTATGGATTCTTATAATACCCTATAACCTTGATTTTCGCAATATTCGGGCAGGATATGAGAGGGTGCCGGGGTTTCCGCAACCGGTCCTGGATATCGTTCAAGGAGATGTTTGTTAAGCAGAAAACTTACGCTCGTAGCTGTCCAAAAAGTTCTGTAGTTTCAGTCGTTGAACTTTGGAGACACGGATAAAACGTCCTCTCAGTCTCCGGTAGGGGTGCTTGTCTTCCGGACCGGGTCGGATCCTGGAATCAGATTTGCGTTCGATGGTGATGTTTCCCAAGTGAAACCCTTCGCTGGCCTTGATGTCCAATTCGAATTCAGTGTCGGATAGTTCCTTTTCCCCGGAGTATTTGATGCAGATGCCGTCAATACTGATGTTTTCCACAACGGCCTCTTCCGGTTGGGGCTCGGTCGTGAAAATGGGCGTCACCTCTTCCACGATGAACCGCTGGAACTTCAGTCGTTCTTTTCTGAATAGTCTGTGGATAAGTTTTTTCATAAGCAGAATCGCGTGTGCATCCGTATCCATCGATTGTCTAGCCCATGAACGTCTCCGTTTGGTGCAATATCCGGGCTATTTATCCGATGGGCAGGAACGGTCGATGTCGTCATCCTTTAGGTAGTTGTAAATTCTACCGGAATAGCCACATCGATATGCCGACCGTGTTCTGTCCAATAGATAGTGTCGAGCGATATCAAAGCCGTCAATCTGGAGACGAAACAGCAGCAGTCGGCGGAGTTGAACGTCCTGCCGCTGCGTTGGAGGTACCAGCAGGAGCAGCTTGTCCAAGGCATCCTGTGCCGGGCCCGGTGTGTCCTCAATGGAGTATAATTTTTCGGAAAGTCCCAGTTTAAGGTAGTTAATGAACCCTTGACAAACATGTTCTATGATTTATATTCGTCCTATCAAACGGTAGGAGGTATAAATCATGAATATCGTATC
>Ga0056119_1000095_pt1 | contig 20724 bp, 13 predicted proteins | sample WorMettaBAHAMAS1_FD_80076 | JGI IMG/M metagenome (GOLD analysis project Ga0056119, IMG submission 80076) | Marine gutless worms symbiont microbial communities from Max Planck institute for Marine Microbiology, Germany - Olavius tantulus BAHAMAS.1 ...
AGATCAAACCCTGCTCGTACAGATCCACAAACACGCGTCGTACGGCCCGGGACAGCCCTTCATCCATGGTAAAGCGTTCACGGTCCCAATCGCACATCGCGCCCAGCCGCTTCAGCTGATTGATAATCCGCCCCCCATATTCTTCTCGCCATTCCCATACCGCCTCGATAAACTTTTCCCGCCCGATCTGATGACGGCTGAGGCCCTCGGCGGCAAGCTTTTTCTCGACCACATTTTGGGTGGCGATGCCGGCGTGATCCGTCCCCGGTATCCAGAGCACATTGTCCCCGTTTAGTTTACGATAGCGGCACATGATGTCCTGCAGGGTCACATTCAATGCGTGCCCCATGTGAAGGACGCCGGTCACATTCGGCGGTGGAATCACAATAGAGTAACTCGCTTGGGAACTGCTGTCGCTGGCCGCAAAATAACCTTCGGACTCCCATTGGCGGTACCAGCGCGTTTCGACATCTTGGGGTTCATACGCCTTGTTGAGTAAATCTGAGCTCATCACCACTAACTCCTATTGCCTGAATTCACCGTCGCGGCTGTGCCGGGTGAAACGTCTTGGGTGAGTATGTTGTCATTACACTTAAAATTGAAAAAGGGGATTATCCAATAATCCCCGTCGGCTGTCTAACTCCCACCTCCGGAACTCGGGCGGTGGAACCCTGTAGTCTGCTGCGCGTGATGCTTCAGGTGCTGTCGCTTTCGGTGTCGTCAAGCAGTGCGGCCTTTAGCGCCGCGATCTCTTTTGATACGGCCCTCTCGATCGCCTCGGCAATCATGGTATCTATTTTTTCGGGAAACATGCGGTCCATCACCGTGGCAACGGCAGCCTCTATCTGCTCCTGGCTCACCAGTCCGGCAACCCCGGGCCGCGCCTCAGGAGTATCTTCCGAGGGCGCTTCAGATGCATCCTCGGCCAGGTCATCCATACCGGTGGCCAAAGCTGCTGAGATTTCGGATTCGAATACCCCGCCATCGGCTTCGACCGGTAGTGGTGGCGGAACATCGATATCGTCTGCTTCGACAGCGTCTATATCCGCTTCGTCTTCAAGTGGTTCAAGGTCTTTCGCTTCAAATTCAACATCGACCCTCTCGCCGCTGGAAACCGGCTCCAGAACCGAATTATCTTCGGCAGCCGCCATTGCCGCATCAGACGGCGCCGGCGTCTCGTCCGCCGCCTCAACCAGCTCTACCACTTCACCGCCCGAATCACCGGTCGCATCAACGGCATCGACTGCAATTCCGATGTCTTCCGGTTCGGGTGCCGGCACATCGACGATGTCCTGTTCTCGGACGTGCGTATCGACCACACCGGTGAGATCCACGATGTTCTCTTCTTCGTCTGCCGCCGCATCCACCTCATCGGCCAGCTCGACAATATCTTCTTCAACCTCGGTAGGTGCGCCGATCACATCCGTGAGATCGACGACTTTCTCTTCTTCGTCTGCCGCCATATCCAACTCATCGGTCAGTTCGACAATATCTTCCCCAACCTCGTCGGGTGTGTCGGCCACATCGGTGAGATCGACGATCTGCTCTTCTTCGCCTGCCGGCGCATCCACCTCATCGGTCAGTTCGACGATATCTTCCCCAACCCCGTCGGGTATGTCGGCCACATCGGTGAGATCGACGATTTGCTCCTCTTCGCCCGCCGGCGTGTCCACCTCATCGGTCAGTTCGACGATATCTTCCCCAACCCCGTCGGGTGTGTCGGCCACATCGGTGAGATCGACGATCTGCTCCTCTTCGCCTGCCGGCGTGTCCACCTCATCGGTCAGTTCGACGATATCTTCCCCAACCTCGTCGGGTGTGTCGGTCACATCGGTGAGATCGATAATATCTTCTTCTAGTTTCGACCCATCGGCCACATCTGTCAGTTCAATGATATCTTCTGTTTCCCCGCTGGGGGTATCGACTTCCTCGACCAATTCGATAATATCTTCATCGTCCCCGGAAGGTGCATCGACGACATTTGTCAGCTCGATAATGTCTTTGCCTGCATCAGCGGGTGTCACTTGTGGCGTTGGGCGGGTCTTTTCCCGATCACTCATGGCATGGGCCTCCGGGCTAAGTATCTAAACTGCCGGATGATGTGCAACCTATTATTAAAGTTACAAAACGCTATCACCTTACCAAATCACTGTCAACCGATCTTCCCCTTGAAAACGGCTCCGGAACCGGCGTATACATGGACGATCGGTCAAACACCGCCGAAGGGATCGAGGGCTTTCATGGCGAAGGATCAAACCCCGGAAAATCAAGAGCGCTCCAACATCACCCATGCGTCGATTCATCACTGAACAGCACCTTATCCAGGGACGAAAGGTGACCCTGGTCGGGCAGGAAGCCAGGCACATGGTTCAAGTTCTCCGGCTGCAGATTGGGGATGCCGTCGAGTTGATTGATGAAAGCGGCCATGCCCACCGGGCCACCATCCAAACCATCGATGGGGAGCGGGTCTCTCTGTCCGTTGGAAAACCACGCCACATCCATCGGGAATCTCCGATTCAGATCACTCTGGCCCAGGCCCTTCTGAAAGACCGAAAGATGGACACCCTCATCCGCCAAGTCACAGAGCTCGGTGTCAATCGATGGATGCCCTTCCCGGCGGATCGGAGTGTCCCGCGCCCTGATGAAGAACGTCTTAAGAACCGTGTGGCGCGTTGGAAAAAAATTGCGCGGGAAGCATTGAAGCAGTGCCGAAGAAATCAGCTCCCCCGGATAGAGCCGCAGGTATCCTTCATGGCAATTCTCGAAGCAGCGGCGACGTCGCAATTACGGTTGATTTTCAGCGAGAACGCACGGGAACCATTCGCCGAGACAGACACCCCGTCCTCAAATATCGATTCCGTGTTTTTAATTGTCGGACCCGAGGGCGGATTCACCCCCCAGGAGGTGGATGCCGCCAAAGCCCATGGGTTCTCCGAGGTATACCTGGGGCCCAGAATTCTTCGTGCGGAGACCACTACCCTGGTGGCATGTGCATTGACGCAACATGTTTTCGGGGACCTGGGGGCCTATCCCGAATATATCAGGCCACCGAGGGATTCAGCTGACACGATTTCATGCAATGTTCGGGATAGACGCCATATGCCGGCGTGTTGAAATGATGGAGTGCTTTTGGAATGGGAAAAGGGGGCGCCGTAAATATTCTTGGGTCAGGGGCACCTGGTGTCATCCTTGACCGACCAACGCTTGACCGTCGCTTTCAAGCCCGTTTCGGTAGGTTATGCCGCGACGTCTTTTAGCACCGTATCGATCTTTGAAGAGAGCTCACTGATATTGAAGGGCTTCTGAATAAATCCGTTGCAGCCTTTCTTCATGATTTCGGTGGCCTGGCCCTCGGCGCTGTACCCACTTGAGAGAAGCACTTTGACCTCCGGATCGATCTTGCGGAGGGCGTCGAACGTTTCCATCCCGCTCATATCCGGCATGACCATGTCCAGAATCACCAGATCAACGTGGGTTTTCTGCTTCCGGAGAATTTCAATCCCCTCGCTGCCACTGGCCGAGGTCAGTACCGTGTATCCAAGGGCATTGAGCATCTGGGACCCAACCTGAAGAATCATGTCTTCATCATCGATAAACAAGACGGTCCCCGCGCCTCGGAGAAGCTCCTGTTCCACGCCGTCATCCACTTCAATCGCCTTTCCGCCTGCTGGAAGGTAAATGAGAAACGTCGTCCCTTTGTCTCTCTGACTGATCACCTCGATAATTCCGGAATGGTTCTTGATGATACCATAGGCCGATGCCAGCCCCAATCCGTTACCTTCTCCCCGCTTTTTAGTCGTAAAAAATGGTTCGAAAATTCGCTGCTGGATGTCGGCATCCATTCCAATGCCGGTGTCGGTGACCTTCAACCGGACATACCTGCCCGGCTCGAAACCGTATGGCTGGACGAATTTTTCATCGAGTTCGAGGTTGCGGGTCTCCAGAGAAAGGCTCCCCCCGGCCTGCATGGCCTGTCCGGCATTGACAAACAGATTTAACAGAACCTGCTCCAGCTGTCCTCGGTCGGCCTCCACAGTCCAGAGATTCTCCTGGTAGTCCTCGTAAATCGTGATTTCCTTCCTGGTTCGGCCAAACATTTCAGCGTTGCTTGCCACCAGTTTGCTGAGATCGAGGGTGCTAACTTCGTATTTACCGCCTCTGGCAAATCCGAGCAGCTGTTTGGTCAGCATGGCGCAACGTTCGACATAGCCCAGAATGTTCCCCATACCTTTGAAATGGGGATGAACGTCCTCAAGGTCCATCATCATCAGCGAAACATTGCCCTGAATACCCATCAACAGATTGTTGAAGTCGTGGGCCACCCCCCCGGCCAGGGTCCCGATGGCCTCCATTTTCTGGCCATGCTGAATTTGAGCTTCCAGGCGACGGTTCTCCTCCTCGGCGGTCTTTCGGGCCGTGACATCTCTGACGATGCCCCTAAAACCGGCTGGTTTCCCGCTCGGGGAGTGCATCAGGGAAGCGGACAGTTCCAGGTAACGCCTTTCTCCATCGGCACGGATCGTTTCGTATTCGGTGAAATCGATGGGCTTGCCGGTTTTGAAAAGATCACTGAATTGATTGGATATATTGTCAGCGCTCTCCAACGAGGTATATTGCCGGAAACTCTTTCCCTCCATTTCCGGTTTGGTGAATCCGGAAATCCGTGTGAGGGCATCGTTGAAAAAGGTCAAATTCCCTTTCAGGTCGACCTCAAAATAACCCTCCTCGATACTCTGAAGAATGGTCCGGTATTTTCCTTCACTCTCCTCGAGCGCACTCTCGAAGCGTTTCCTCTGGGAAATATCTTCAACGTCCCCGGAAAGATAAAGCGGGCTGTTTCGGGAATCACGGATCACCACCAGGTTGACCCGAACCCACACCTCGCTCCCCTCCTTGCTGATGATTTTCATTTCCAGTTTCCGGGAAGGCGCGGCCCCGTCAAGGAGATCTTGAATCGTTCTTTGAATCAGCTTCAATTGCTCCGGATGGGAGATGTCCTTCCAGGACAGGGAAAGGAATTCATTTTCATAGACAATCGGCACACAAATCAGAGAGCGGGCGCCACTCTGGTGAGCAAGCTCTTTGCTTTTCTCGGAGAGATCATCTTCGATATCGGAAATATCATCCACCAGCGACGGTTTTTGATTCCGAAAGGTCGTGACGAAAATTCCCCGAGACTCCGGCCGATTCAGGTGGAACGCCGCTTTTCGGAGAAGCAATTCATATTCAGCGGTGTAGCCGTATCCGGCCACATAGTGAAGACGGGTTTTATTCCGGTTGGCCAGCATGATCATGCCCCGGTCGAATTCGAGGCGTACTTCCATGGCCGCCATCACCTTCCGGATCAGGTTGTTGCGGTCCATGATGGATGCGGCTGTTTGACCAATCTCCTAGATGAGCAGTGCCGTGTTGTATCTACGGCTCAGCTCGTCCAAATGAGCCTTGGCCGTGTCCCCCTCCATTTGCAGCGCCCGTTTCAGCTCGCTCTTCTCACGCCATTCCGCATATCCGGACAACGCACCGAGCAGACCGAACATGCCCAAGGCCGGTATCATCCAGCCCAATCCGGGCACGGTGAAATTCAGGAGGACCACCGTCGGAACGCTGACAATGAGGAAGAAGTTGCGAATCCGCCGCCAAAACGCCGACGGCATCCGCTCCCATTTGATGACATAATGGCAGTGGGGGTCGCCTTTGTGAAAGCAGGTGGGGTGCTCGATGGTCGCCGGTTTTCCGGTGAACAGCTCGGCCAGGGATTCGAAGGTGCCGATCCGGTTATCGCACTGGAATGGCCGTTCACTGATGCCGGTCTTCAGGGTCACCACAATTTCAATGCCGTTGGGCCCTTTGCTGGTGGACTCCACCGTGGCCGCCCGGCTCAGAATCGCGTACATCCGTCCGAGCAGCTTGTAGGCCCCGGTCGGGTTGACCAAACCCAGGGCATATTTTTTCAGGGAGCCGAGGCCTTCGGCCGATGCAAAGTATCGGCCGGCTTTGCGGGGGATATCCGGATCGCCCAACTCCTGGGTGAGATGATCATGAAACCGGTCAATCTGGTGCTGGGTCAACCAATGGGCGGGATCCTGGACTTCATAGCGCGTGATTTCAGAATTCTTCAGCAGAGAATCGATATCAAATTCTGGATAGAACTTGCCGATAAAATCCAGATAATTTTTAATTATCCGACTGCTGTAGATCGGCGTATCGGAGTCCATTGCATTACCGACCCTTTCATCTGACCACAAGGGGTCCGAAGGGACCAATTCACTGCCGCATAACGTTTTTTTATATCATATCGGGGGGATTCGTGACAACCCTTTGCAAAAATTGCGAAAACCCACGAAACGGCCACCGATGCTCCAGAAATTTGCTTGACAACCACCAGCCGATTCAATAATAGACGATTTTTACAATGCCACGTGCATTGTTGTGCCGAGGTAGCTCAGTCGGTAGAGCAGGGGACTGAAAATCCCCGTGTCGGCAGTTCGATTCTGTCCCTCGGCACCATAAAAAAAGGGGTTCACCAGATAAGGTGAGCCCCTTTTTTATGGCCGGAACGGCCATCCGATGGTCTGGGCGGGTCTGCCGAAGAGGCATGTAGTGATTGCCATAATTCCGTTCCGATTGGAGGTAAGTCGTTCACACGACATATGGGTCAAAAACACCGATGTCATTCCGGCGGAGGCCGGAATCCAGTAGGGAGCAAACCGATTCTGGATGCCCCCGGTCGGGGGCATGCCGAGGCAGGTTTACCGGCGTCCGGCATGACGATGGATTCTTCGTCTTCATTCGGAGCATATTTTTGGCAGCTGCTATATTTCCATACGAACGGTAGTACCGTTCCCGGAGGCGACGTTGCCTTGTTCCAACATTTCTATCTTGACTATGTAAAGCCGGATTAAGTAAAGATAAAAACACTTAACTAGTTGAAGTTCTGTCTGTAGCGGGTAACTCTGGGTGGAAGCTGGGCTGAAGTAAAAAAAGCCCGGCTTTTTGCATTTATAGGGGGACTTTAAGGTGCAGATCGCAATCGGAAAGCCTTCACCGGCAGCTGAACCTGTTGGTGGGGGTTTTTCTGTTTAAGAGGGCGATCCCAAGGGAGGGGGTTTAGAATGAGGCGCAAACCGGATCGGATTAACGTAGTCTTTCTAATTTTCATTTGTTTGATCTGTTCCCAGGCATTCGGCGACACCCTGGAAGTGGTCGAACACCAGGTCACGTTCACCGACTTGCATGAAACGACCCCGACCATCGGCGAAGACTCGATCGGAAAGTTTATCGTCTATACCAGGCGAGAGATATTGCCCAACAGGTTTTATGGCCAAGGCGACATCTGGTACCAGCGGCTTGATGAAGACGGAGCTCCAATTGGCGATCCCGTACAGGTGATCTCTGACATAACGGATGACAAGCTCAACGACGTTTATGGCGACTACATTGTCTTTACCGCCTTCGACAGTACTGATACCTCAACTGGCACTATTATGCTGTATCAGATCTCCACCGGTATTCTTCAGCCGATCAGCAACGCACTTGTCATCCAGGAGCCGCGCATCCACGGGAATACGATTGTATGGGTAATAGGTGCTGTCGGTGCAAGTGAGGTCATGATCTACGACCTGGCATGGCTTGGCACTTCCCAAGCGGCGCAACCGCTCACCGGTCCTATCCCACCGGCATTCAATGTCGATATATGCGATCGGTTCGCCGTCTGGGTCGAGATGGATGGGGACTATGACATCGGCGGCTTTGATTTTGTCATCAATCGACGGAGGCAACTGACCGATACCGCTTGGATAGACGATCGCCACCCCAGCACCTCCGGCGATTGGGTTGTGTGGGAATCCCAGGACCACGGCGAGACCAACAAGCGGATCGGGGCGGTCAATTTGGAAACTGGCGATTATCGCATTGTTGTCGACGACGGGTCGGTCGTTTCAAGACCCAGCATCCATGGAGACCTCATTGCCTATGAAGGTGACAAAAATGGCAACTATGATGTGTTTATATACCGACTCTCCACTGAAGAGACCTTTGTCGTTACTTCAGTATCCGACGATCAATACCTGAATGATGTTTTCGGCAATCTTGTTGCTTATGTGGACACCCGAAACGGCGATGAGGATATCTGGGTCGCATCCTTAACCTTCATCCCACCCCCCTGCGCGGATTTCGGTGGCGACATAGACGAAGACGGCGTCTGTGGCGATAGCGACAACTGCCCGGATATTGCCAATCCCGACCAACTGGATTTTGACGGTGACGGGACCGGCAATGCCTGCGACCAGGACTTGGTATACATCCCTGATCCAAATCTCAAAGCCCGAATCGAGATAGCTTTAGGAGTTACGGATCCCACGCAGGCGGACATGTATCGATTGGGGAACCTGCAAGCTTCATCCAGAGAAATTATGGATCTCACTGGTTTGGAATATGCTGTAAAAATGACCATTTTGAATTTGAGAAACAACCGGATCACCAGCATATCCCCATTAGCGGGGTTAGAGAAGCTCATCGACCTGGACCTCTACAGGAATCAGTTAACTGACATCTCCGCGCTGGCGGCTTTAACGAATCTGACGTCGTTATCTTTGATTGACAACGAGATTGCAGATGTATCCCCTCTTTCCGACCTGGTGCATCTGGACAGGCTATACCTGGCCAGCAACCAAATCGTGGACATTTCACCGTTGTCACAACTGGTAAATCTAACTGACTTGCACATACAGGAAAATCAGATTCAAGACATATCGATCATGGAAAATTTGAGGCATCTAACTACGCTGTCGCTGAATCGAAACAATATCACGGATGTTTCCGTATTGGCGAGCCTGACACATCTGACCGGGTTATATCTCAGTGAAAATCATACCAATGACATTTCTCCATTGCTTCATCTAAGGGATCTGGTTTTCTTATCTCTGGGTAGCAATTAGATCATCGATATCTACCCATTGGCAGGCATGACAAAGCTGAGAACGTTAATTTTGAGTGATAATCAGATTGCCGATCTGTCGGCCTTATCGCATATGAGGGATCTTTCTGTGCTCTGGCTGTACTTTAATCAAATAACCGATATCGCCCCGTTGTCAGCACTCACAAAATTGGAGACCCTGTATCTGTATAACAACCAGATAAGCGATATCCGTATGCTATCTGCAATGCCGGACCTGACCGAATTGTTATTAAGCAGAAATCGCATCAGCGATATATCCGCCTTGACGATATTAACAAACCTCACTTACCTTCACCTCGATTCGAATCCGCTTAATGACAATGCTTACTGCGTCGACATACCGGCCATTGTTTCCAACAACCCGGGAATTTCAATCCGATACGATTCCAGCCCGGATTCGGACGGCGACGGCAGGATCGATGCCTGCGACCGGGACGATGACAATGACGGCATCTTCGATACCGTGGATACACAACCGACGGTGTTCTCAAATGACTTCAGCGATGGAACCAGCTACGGGACCATCATGGATCGTGGCGACCAGAATCTGGAGATTACGGACCTTCCCTTCCCCGATGGCGTGTGGATCGAATCCCGGGGAGGCACCATCCCGGCAAGCTTAACCGTCTGCGGAACGGGAAGTGAGATAGATGCAGATGACGGTGATGGATTTAAGGTACACTGCGCAAGCATCACGGTGGAAGTCATTACAGGCCTGGTGAACATCGAGTTCCTTGCCGACGATGGATCGATCACGACAGTAGCCCTTGACGCCGGCAATACCCTGACCTTTGTGCCCGAAGACAGCACACTAACGGCCCCGCTCCACAATGAAGATCGGATTGTTGTGCGAATTGATGGTACCGAACTGTTTCTCTCTCCCGGTGGCGCTGTAACCCTCAACGATTTTGACGAAGACGGCGTGGAAAATCGTTATGACGCCTTCCCGTTGGATCCGGCTGAGCAGTATGACTCGGATGGGACTGTCGCCACCCGGATTACCCATGCTGACACCGCCCAGTTGTTTCCGGATATCTACAGGGATCGCATCGTCTGGCAGGATAACCGAAACGGCAACTATGATATCTACCTGTATGACATTTCTGGAGATACCGAAGCTCAAATCACCTCTGATCAAGCAGATGACACATTTCCTGCGATCTACGGCGATCGCATCGTCTGGCAGTCATACAGAAGCGGTCAATCCACAATCTACCTCTATGACATCTCGGCGGGAAGAGAAGTCCGGATCAGCAATTCTCCATCAAGTCAGCAGCATCCCGACATATCCGGAGATCGTATTGTCTGGCAGGATAATCGAAACGGCAATTGGGACATCTACATGCTGGATCTGTCCACGGGTGAGGAGATTCAAGTCACCACAGACCCCTTCGGTCAGATGGCACCCCGGATCGATGGAGATCGCATCGTCTGGCAGGACCAGAGACACGGCAATCGCGATATCTACCTCTTCGACCTTGCTTCGGGAACGTCACCCGGCACGGAAATTCAGGTGACGAATGATCCAGCAGATCAGTACCTGCCCGTCATCTCGGGAACCCACATTGTCTGGTACGATACACGCAATGGCAGCCAGGACATCTATGCACTGGATCTTTCCACGGATACAGAAATTCCAATCTCCATCCGATCCACCCAGGCAGTGAACCCGGACATAAACGGTAATCGGGTGGTCTGGGAGGAATGGGGACACATTTCCTATGATCTATTCATGTTGGATCTTCTGACCGGCAGAAAGACAGCGATTGCCACAGGCGCCTCCACCCAGCGCTATCCGGCGATCCATGGAGATAGCGTCGTCTGGGAAGATATCCGCAATGGAAACCAGGACATTTATATGTTGACGGGTGACGGCAGGGGAGACGGTTTCGGAGACAATTCCGACAACTGTGACTTGGAGTTGAATCCGGACCAGAGCGACATCGATAGGGACGGCGCAGGAGACGTGTGTGATGTTTGTCCGGATGATAGCAGGGATGTCTGCGACGGTCTCAGATCCGCGGGCAGTTCCATCGGCCCGGATGGCGGGCAAGTCATTACCCCAAATGGCGATGTCACCCTGAGCATCCCCGCCGGCACACTGGAGACCGACACCTCCATTTCCATAACGGATTCCGGGCAGGGGACGTTCTTCGAATTGTCGCCCGATGTCGGAAGTGGAATCGCCGTATTCATGGTGAGCATTCAGCCCGAAGGACTCGATTTCCGATACCCCGTTACCATCACGTTCCGATGGGAAGATGCGGACGACAACGGGATCGTCGATGGTACGACGATTGGAGAAGACAAGTTGATGATCATCAAGGATGGGGTGGCCATCACGGGTCAATGTATCGATGAACCGGCGTGTGATCCGGGGGAGAATGCCTTCGTCTTCCCGGTCACCTCGTTGTCGGACTTTGCCCTCTTTGCGCTGGAAAACCAGCCGCCCGTGGCGGTTGCCGGACCGGATGGAACCGTTGAAGCCGAAATCGGCTGTTCAGCCACGGTCGCGTTGGATGCTTCCGGCTCCTTGGATCCGGATTCCTCACCGGGGTCCAATGACGATATTGCTGTTTTTGAATGGTTTAATAACGGGATTCTACTTGGCAGCGGCGAGATTTTCGACTATCCCTTCCCCCTCGGCGTCCATACCGTTACATTGAGGGTCACTGACGCCCAAGGAGACGATGATGAGGATACCATCCGAATCACAGTTCAGGACACAACCCCCCCGTTATTGACGGCCAGCCTGGATGGAACCGGTTGGGATGATGACGATGAAGGGCAGTTTATCGCAAAGTTTGAAGCCACCGATCATTGTGATTCAGATATCAGCATCAGTGCAGTGTTGATCGCCCAGGGTTGTTCCCGTAATATCCCGGTGCGTATCGGTCAGGTGATCGAGTTCGAGGCAGACGACGAATGTGAACGGGAATGGGAGGATGGCATACTGGAGATCGAGGCACCGTCAATCATCCTTAAAGTGATTGCCGAAGACGGATATGGAAACATATCCACTGCCGAAGCGACTCCCAACGATCTCCCTGACGACAGGGATGATGAAGACGATGACTGATCCAACAACCCGTTTCAGTTTTAAAATACAGTGACGACCGTATTCGACTCGGGGATAAGACCGCCCCATCTGCTACTCCCAGGGGTGATCTCCCGTGAACCGGACCCTGATGGAGAGGGTGTTCCATAAACGACACAACCCAGATTTGGTAATGTTAACATGCGGAATCCTTTTGCCCGAAGGATTCCGGTTTTTGGTTTTCCGAGCACAGACCGGCATGTTTCCGATGTCTAAACGTGGATCCAAAAAAGGCGCCTCAAATCAAACAAATGGCGCGATCGGTCATCGACATCTGCTTCTACTGTGTTACGTTTTCCCCTGACAATGACGTATCGAGGGGCCATGTTCTTCGTGGCCTCAATAAAGGTCCACCACAGGGGAAAATACCATGGACACAGCGAATCATCCGAAAAATGACAAGCAACTCATGATGGCGGCAGCCGAAAAGATTCTGGCAAAGCCGCTTTCACATATGGAGTTTTACGTGCAGATGTTTCTCCAAGGGTATGGCGACAAACCTCTAATCACCGCACTGGTATCCGAGTGGATGGAGCAGGGCAAGGTGGTCATGGATGAGAACCGCCGAATCAAGTTGAACGGAAGATCTCCACAATAGTGGAGATGAGGATCCAAGGATTCAAGGGGTCAAGGATTCAAGTGTAGATTTAGCAATGAGATACTATCTATTTGGATGATCACTATATCAGACTTAAGATCTCCTCCTCCCATTCTTCCAGAAATCCCAGCTCGGCGACAAGGTCCATCACGGTATACCGATCGCGGATCCAGCGGGCATAGCGGTAGGCAAACGTCACTTCTTCAGGAGCGATGCCCAGGTCGGATGCCCGACACACGGCACCGGCAGCTATAAGAAAGGAACGGGAATCGGCAACCGGGATGACGATCGGGCCCATGGCGGACCGAAGCTGCTCCCAGCACGACAGAATCTGCTTCTGCCGCAACGACAGCCCCTGGGCATCGAGATATTTCTGCCGGGCGAACGGCAGCACAGCATCGGCCAGGTCTCGGAAGCGTTTACGAATGAATCCTTCGAAAGCCGAGGCTGTCTCTGCGACAGGCGTTCCGGGCATTCGGCGTTTAAGCTGGTCGACATCCAGGGCCAGAAGTCTTTCATACAACCCCAATGAAATGAGTGTGGTCACCCCGGTCTGCTCGCCGTGGAGGGCCGGGGTGCGACCATGCCAGTGGGCGGTCATGTCCCACAGATGACTGATGAGATGTTCGCCCCCCGATGCCGGTGAGCTGGAGCCGGCCAACACCATGGAGAGTCCCGAACGCAAGAGCGCATCGATCAAGACGGACAATCCTTCCTGGGTGTTCTCCCGGATTAGATCCACATTGTCAACGCACCGACCAACAGCCGCTTCTGCCACACCGGCCGAAAACTCGCAGAAGTATTCCCCGAACAGAAGATGACTTACCAGCCAGTCGGCCGTGGACGCATTTTTAGACAACAGATCGCCGAATCCGGCGGCCGCCATCCGGAGCGGTGCCTTGACCAGAATCTCCGGATCAGCCACGATCGCCACCGGTGGCCGACACGGCTCGGTGATCTTCACACCCTGCTCCGTCAGCGCGGATATCGCCGACGGATAGCCATTCATGCTGGCGGCTGTTGCTACGGTGATCAACGGACAGTCGGTCGCAGAAGCCGCCGATTTACACATATCGTTAATGGTACCGGAGCCCACAGCGACCAGTCCGGAGGGACCGAATTTTTGGATGGCGGCAACAAGGGCTTCAACCGTTTCCCGATCCGCATGGACCGGTTCTGAATCCGGATCGACCCGATGAATGTCGACTGGCCGACCGCTTTTCCGCAACATGCCGGCCACCGCCTTTCCGGCAACGGGCCAGGTGTTTCTATCGACGACGCACAGAACCGCTCCCCGAGTAAAAAAGCGCTCAGCCAACCGGGGCAGCTGTTTTAAAGCCCCCATCTCAAGGGCCGCTTCCAATGTCGGTATCCGATGCGGACGGCCGCAGGGGCGGTCGTCTATTTCGCTTCCGAGCAGTTCTTCCAGGTGCGCGTGAGCCATGTCTAGAGGCATGGGGCCATGTCCGGGGTAAATTAGAACAGGATCATGCACTTTTCCGGATGCAACACCAGGTAGAGTTCCTGTCCCTCTTCCTGCGGCATGTGATGGGACACCTGCACCCGGATCATGGTGCTGTTTAGGCTGACGAAGAGGTACAAAAAGTTGCCCAGGTAGGCTTTATGGGCAATGGTACCTTTATACAGGTTTTCACGGCCTTGTGGCGGCTCCGCAAACACGTCCACGTCCTCCGGGCGTATGGATGCGAACACCTTTTCCCCGGGCTGTAAGGAGGTCGCCGCATCGGAGGTCCGGCACAACATCCTCTCGCTGAATTTGGTCCGAACGGAAACCGATTCCGAATCCGGAAGAACCTCCCCCACTTCGGCCTCGATAAAATTCATGGTTCCGATAAAGTCGGCGACGAACTTGTTGGCGGGTTTTTCGTATATTTCCTGGGGTTCGCCGATCTGCACCACGTTTCCCGATTCCATAACGACAATCCGGTCGGAAATCACCATGGCTTCGGCCTGGTCGTGGGTGACATATACCGAGGTGATCCCCATCCGCCTCACCAAACTCTTGATTTCGAATCTCAGCTCTTCTCTCAGTTTGGCATCCAGATTACTCAGGGGCTCGTCCAGGAGCAGCACTTTCGGGTTGCTCACCAGGGCCCGGGCCAGGGCGACGCGCTGCTGCTGCCCGCCGCTCAACTGTGCCGGGTACCTGGCTTCCAGGCCGCTCAACCCCACCAGCTCCAACACCTGATGCACCCTGTCCCGGATCTCTGGTTTGGGAACTTTCTGTATTTTCAAACCGTAGGCGATATTGCTGAACAGTTTCATGTGGGGCCATACGGCATAGTTCTGGAACACCATGCCGATTCCCCTTTTGGACGGCGGTACAAATCCCTGGGAAAGCATCGGTTTCCCGTCAATAACGATATCTCCCTCATCCGGTTTTTCAAATCCGGCGATGCAGCGCAGGGTGGTTGTTTTACCACACCCGCTCGGGCCGAGGAGGGTTAGCATTTCTCCTTTGTTCACTTCCAGCTGAATGCGATTTACCGCCACGACCTTTTTAAATCGCTTGTAGAGGTTTTGGATCTCGATATAGGCCATTGAATGTGTCTCCTTACTTGCCTTCGGCGCCCCAGGCGGCTTTGAGAACACCGCCCCCGATTTTGGATATGATCAGTAGCAGAATGAACGTGATCACGATCATCAAAAACGCCATGGCAGCGGCGATTCCGAACTCCATGCCGCGGTGCCAGTTCAAATAGATGCCGATCGGCAAGGTTTCCCATCCGCCTTTGTACAGGAAAACGGCGGTCGATATCTCCTGGAACGCCATGATGAAAAACATCACGACCCCGACAAGAACCCCTTTGAGCAGCAATGGTAAGGATATACTGAAAAACGTTCTGAACTTACACGCACCCGACACTTCGGAGGCTTCTTCGAGGGAAGGGTCCAGCTGCAGGTAGGAGGAATGGGCCATCCTCAAGAAATATGGAAGCCGCCGTGCGAACAGGGCCAGCGGCATGATGATCCAGTGTTGGGCCAGGGGGATGCCTTCCCAGAACGCCAGCAGATAGCTCACGCCAATGGCGATGCCCGGAAAGGCCAGCATCAGGGTGATCACAAAGTCGAGGGCGTCTTTTCCGGGCACCCGGGTGCGGACGATGAGATAGGCCACCGGAAGCCCGAAGGCGATCCCGAAAATCAAGGCGATCCCGCTGTACAGGAAGGAGTTTTTGATCAGGCCCGGGCTTTCCAGAAGGATCAGCCTGAAATTTTCGAGGGTCCAGTAGGTCGGGAGGGGCTCGAAGACCCACCTTCTGGAAAAAGCGGCCAACCCGAGTACGATGGGGATCAGGAGAACGAGAATGGCGACAAGCACCATGTAGACATACGCACCGACCTTAACGGGAGCGCTCGGTTCGATCACTCTGCCTTCAGACGTCGTTCCTTTGGAAAGACCCGTATACTTTTTTCTCTCGACCCACCACCGGGCAAGTAAAAAAAGAGAAATGCACACGACGGAAGACACGACCACCGCAACGATCCCCATGTACTTTCGGTGTACATCGGTAAAATGATAAGCGATGTTGAGATACGAAATGGAGGGCAGAAAATCGACCTGGCCCAGAATCAGCGGCGTGAGCCAGTCGGTAAACGGCCAGAGAAATACAAGGACCGCGCCGGCCAGATAACTCGGGGTGCACAGCGGCAGGGTAATGGTGAAAAACCTGCGGTAACCGCTTGCCCCCTCGACTTCGGCGGCCTCTTCGAAGGAGGGGTCTATGTTGGTAAAACCCGCCGAAAGGCCGAGGACAATAAACGGGAGCATGTGCAGGGATTGAATGAATACCAGCCCGTGCAGCCCGTAGATGAAGTTGACGGGGGTTTCGATCAGCCCGATCTCCATCAGGATCAGATTCAATGTCCCGTATTTACCGAAAAAGATGATAAACGCGAATACTCCGGCAAATGCGGGCAGAACGATCGGCAGCAGGATCAGGGCGGTGAAAATCGTCTTCCCCCGGTGTCGATACCTTGCCAGAATGTAAGCGAGGGGAACTCCGAACAGGGTGGTGGTTAAAAGCACCAGGGTACTCAGCAGCAGCGTATTGGCAAAGGTCTTGAAATAATAGGTGTCCTTGAAGAACTCCAGGTAGTTGCCGATGCCCCAGCCGCCGGTTTCGGCGATCTTGAAACTTTCCACCACCAGAATGGACAATGGAAAGATCACGAGAAAGGCAACGACAAACCACAAGGATCCTGCCAAAGTGAGATTACCGCGCGACATAGAACACCCCTGATAGGACTAACTGCGATTCCGGATTCAACTTGTGTATGCCCCGTGGCTCTCCGCGGGGAGCTTCACGGGTTCACGGACGTGCTATCCCGGACATGGCAATGTCCGGGATAGGGATCGCCAGTTTGAGTCCTCATGGGTGGCAGGAAAGTGTCTCCCGCCGGGAGAACCCGTTCAAACACTCGAGGAAAGCTTATTTTCAGGGCGCAACCAGCAAAGCGCGGGCTTTGGCTGCCGCCAGGCGGGCGGCCGCGTAATTGCCATCGATCTCGAAGAGTTTTCTGGCTTCTTTTATTTTCGCCTCAGCCTTTTTCACGTTCATCTTCTCGGCTTTGGCGGCGTTGATTTCGCCCTCCACCTCCTCGATCAGGAACAGGCTGCTCTTAAGCTCGCCCCACTTTCGGTAGATTTCGTACTCATATTTGCGGTTGACGTCGTCCCATCGTTTCGTTGCGAGATCCAGGTCGTATTCGATGAAGTCCACTTTGAGATCCCAGAAGGAGTTGACTCCCAGCGCCTTTGCGGCATGCTTGGCCATGCCGACGCCTTCTTTTTCCCACGCGGAGAATTTAATGTCCGTCCGGGCTGCGAAATAGCGGCCCTCCAGCACGTATTTTTGCCCTTCATCGCTGAACAGCCAATCCAGAAAGATCTTCCCGGTCTTTTCGTTGGGCGCGCCTTTCAGCAACGCCACGGCTTCCGGAACCAGAATCGTTTTTTCCGGAAGTAGATCACGGACGGGAAATCCGTCTTTGCGCGCCGCCATGGCGTTCATCTGGGGCTGGGCAACCCCGATGGGAACCTCGCCCCGTGCCACCAGCTGGGTCGTGTCGGTGCTGCCGGTGGAAAAGCGGGCCAATTGGGCCGCCAGCAGCCTGAGATATCTCCAGGCTTCCTCTTCACCGAACGCCTGCATGAGAATTTCGATGGTCTCATGCATGGTTCCCGAAGCGTATGGCAGCGTGTGGACGATGTTGCCCCGATATATGGGGTTGAGCAGATCGTTCCATGTTTTAGGCGGCGGCAGGCGCAGTTTTTTCAACACCTTTTCGTTATACAGATTGGTGACGATCCAGGGCGCGAAACAGGTCCAATAATCATCTTTGTCCTTTACCTTCATGCCATGCCATCCAGCAGGGACCTTATTCCAATCCTTCGGCCGGTAGGGGACAATGAGTCCTTCCTGCTTTAGAACTTCATGGGCCGGTGCACCGGCACCTATAAAAATGTCGGCATCCGGCTTGCCTTTCCAGGCCCTCACTTTGTCCACGCAGACCGGCCACCCGCCCGGCCTCACGAATGTGATATGCACGTCCTTGCCGTAGGTTTTCTTGTAGTAGTCCTTGAAGCCTTTGGTCAGGCTGGCGGACAGCTCCTTGTAAACAGGACCGACCCAGCCGAGTTTGTCGGCGGCCTGGGCTTGTCCCCAACCGCCCGGCATAACCATCAGGGCCGCTATTAGGATGATGCACCACACGTACCTCTTCATGATTGCCTCCTTTCCCATGAAACTGCCATTAACGCACGATATCTGACGAATCTGAATATCACCTCCGCGGTCAGAATGGGCTCTGTTTGAGGATAATCGAAAGAACGTTTGAAGATTCTATGACAAACCTGTTAAACTGGGGAGACCTATTGCCGGACTGAGAAAATTCTAAACCTTCCTGGCTCATGGGTGAAGCCCTCTTAACGGTTTGGAACACGAAACCGTTGGTGCGACTCGATGAGCGAGCCTCCCAAACCACGGGGTGGCACCGCCTGCTGGCATCGTTGGATGGAGATCGGGATGGACACGTTCCGATCATCCTCAATATACAAACTGGACGATCCGGGTCAAATTAAAATTACAATGCCCGGGTCCCTGAACGGAATCGGCGAGCCCCGATGGAGCGCCTTCAGGGCTGACACAACCGGCATCACATTGTAATATCAACAATTATTTCTCCCAATGAACATCCATTGGAAGTGGGTATATGACGGGAAGCCGCCCGTTTCGCTCCATAGCGGCCGATAAACATTGCCGGCAGTCAAGGATTTCAATAGACGCAACGCTTTGGACCCTCAGCGAGACATAGAATTCGACCTTCTAAGGTCGATGATCATCATCAGTGCTGTCGTGTTGCACTTCGACAACCGATTTTCTGTGGGGATGCCGGCAGCCCCTTTTCTGCTGGTTCAGAATTTTTTTTCACCGTTGGGGGATTTTTCTTCTTTACATCCGGATATATGGCAAAACGGGTATACCTGGAAAGATTTGAAGACAATCCGGTAAAGACCTCGAAATCCATTTTTCGAAAGGGGTTGGGAATTCTGCTCATTTATCTTCTCTACGTGTTGTTGATGCACATAATGACCGATACGCCGCTTCCGAAAAATGTTCTAGAATTTGTTTGTGATCATCGTTTTTTTACTAAAGTGTTATTCACCTTTTCCATCCTGTTCATGGTAACGCCGGTCATTCTATTAGTTTATCGAAACACCCCCCGATGGTTCACGGTGGTTGGATTACTGCTGATACTCCTGTCCATTCTATTCCTCGATCAATTCACCATTCCATTCCCGGTAAAAAAACTCCTTTTCGACAGGACGTTATTTTTCTATCCCCTCCTGCCATCTCTGGTCGTATACGCCGGCGGGTTTTGGTTCGCTTCCATAGATCCGCAAGGCTCCGAACCATCGAAGCGGCTGGTCATCGCCATGGCTGTGCTTTGTGTTCATTTGGTTCTGATTTTCGGTTGGGCCCCATACAAAGAGACGGTATTGAACAGAAATTACTTCACGTTCTGGGAATCCCTGTTGCCCATCTGTTTCATTATCCTCATCAGAGCCGTGACGTCGATAAACGCATTAAACGGGATACTCTCCTCACCATACCTGCTGTGTCTGGGGATATTCAGCCTGCATTATTATGTCATCTCCAATGTGTTCATCGGTCTGCTCGGCATGTCGCACCAAACAGATCCTTTGAGGAAACAATTAGGCCTACTGGGTGTGGCGAGCATCGCCTACTTATTTACGTTCTGGAGATATCGATCGAAATATCCGATCGCTCCGGCGTAGAGCTACGGCCAACAGCCGTCAGGGGTCGAAGCGATACTGCGGTGTTCGACCGGATCTCCCCCGGGCATCAATGAAAACACCGGGTAAAACCCGCCATAAACCCACCGAGCGGTTCCTCATCGCCAGCTAAAATCTTGCCCCGAAAGGGCCGATGGAGGCGTCAATGTGCCCAGATTCTTGGGCATGCATGCACAGAAAATTGGGCATCCTATCATCGGGAGGGGACCCTCATCTATGTAATTTCAATTAGTTATGTAGTGGCACAGTTTTCGCAAAAAAGTTTTCAAACCCCATCCAGCGGCAGGGCAAGATGAACGGCACGATCCGGAAAGCGATGGAAAAAAGACAGCACCAGAGATTTGCCTGTTATGAGGAAGTCGTCCTAACGGTAAATGATCGGTCCTATTCCGGGATCATGCTGAATATCAGCAATGGGGGATTTTTCGTCCTGACCAGCCTGCCCTTCTCTCCAGGTGACACCGTTGAACTCAGCTACTTCTCCGGCACAAGGCGTGACACGATCAGCTATGACGGCACCATCGTGCGCAGGGGGAACAGTGGCATCGGCATTCAGATCTAATCTCCCCAACGAATTCCGGTTTCATTCGAAGAACTTGAGAAACCAGGCACCGCAGATCAGACGGGCCGCTGCATCGTGCGTCAGTATTCCGGTGTTAATCACAAGATCGTAATGCATCGTTCTTCGAATATCCTGTTTGAACGCCTTCTTGATAAACGCTGCCCGCTTC
>Ga0056119_1000096_pt1 | contig 20705 bp, 16 predicted proteins | sample WorMettaBAHAMAS1_FD_80076 | JGI IMG/M metagenome (GOLD analysis project Ga0056119, IMG submission 80076) | Marine gutless worms symbiont microbial communities from Max Planck institute for Marine Microbiology, Germany - Olavius tantulus BAHAMAS.1 ...
CAGAGACATTGTGGTACGCGCTTTCCATGGCATAGTCGTTCTCCCAAGTGTAAACGATATGCCTGATGGTAGTGTTACCCATGTCTCCGAACAACTGTTACCTATCTCCCCAGTCTATACACTTTTGGAGGCATGGTCGCCTAAAATGCCATACATTATAGCCGTTTAGACAAACACGTCAATACCCAATTGAGTTTGCTAATTATCGGTTTCATGGTAAGAGATGGCAGGAAATAGTTTTTCGCAGCCCTAGTCGCGCAGGGAATCTATTCACGATGAGCAGAATTAAACAACGATGGAGACGTGTTCATGACGATTGGGAAGAAGATTAAAATTGCCCTCTGGCTGGTTCTGGCGATCGTGATTGCCGGATTTCTCTGCTACAACCTGCCCCGAACCGATGTGGTCCAGATCACCGGAACCGACACAAAATACACCGGAAAAAGCGGCAGCGGACAGATACGCACCGACACCGCCAGCAAGAGCGGCACCGGGAAAATTCAGATTCAGGATGTGCGGTTCATCAATACGGTCAACAGCAATGAAAAAATCAGGGTTTTTCGAAACGAGGATACCGGTTGGGGGTGGCCCCCCTACTTCAAGTTCAATAGCGCCGACGTGACCGCCCAGGCCCAGGCGTTTTTGGAAACGACCCCAAAGCCATGGGTTCTCGTAAGGTATTACGGGTGGCGGATCAATATGCTTTCGATGTTCCCGAACGCGATCAGTATGAGATCTGTGGACAAAGCTTACAGCCACTTTCCGTTATTTAATATCGTTTTTCTGGCTGTACTCATCGGTTTGACGATTTTCGTCATCATAAAGTTCAGGCGATTCTCACGCCGTCTAAAGGAACGTTTCGGGAAAAAATCAGCCTAAGCCATTTACTGAAAAAATTACATGCAATGGTGGGTTAGGAGACGTCGCCGAACTGCTTCTCCAGCATGATTTTAAGGATGGTGCGATCCGCTTCCACCATCCCCTGGACGCTCAATTCGCCGATGTTCTTCATCGTCGTTTCCGGCGAAGCGCTGATAATGCCGTCCGTGGCCTGGACGTGAACCCCCTGGAGGGCAAACAGCGCCGATTGAACGGCGGTCCCTGCAGCGGTGGCCAATTTGAGAGAACATCCGGCTTTGGCCCCATCGCAGATCACGCCCGCCAGATCTTCTGTCAGGTTCATGATGGCGCCGGCAATGTGCTTCTGGTCGCCTCCCAGAAGGTAGCTGATGCCGGCGGTGGCTCCGGCCCCGGCAGCGACTGAACACCCACAGATGGCCGTCAGTCGTCCCGTATGCGCCTTGATGTATGCCGTGAGAATATGGCTGAGGCCCACCGCTTCAAGAACGCTTTGTTCTTCACAGTCCACGTAATCCTTCACTGCCCAGATGGGGAGAACCGCTGTCAAACCGTGATTTCCGCTCCCGGCAGAGCTCATGGCAGGCAGTTTGACGCCCTGCATTCGAGCATCTGAGGCGGCTGATGTCAGGATTCGAGCCGCCAGGATCATATCTTTCTTAATCAGCTTCTGACGAACAAGACGCTCCAGGGTTTTTCCGATCCCCAATCCGGAACCGAATTTAAGCCCATGCTCGGCCAGACGAACGTTGTATTGAATGCCTTCCTTGATGAACGCCAAATCATCGGAATCCATGTCGTAGACCAGGCGCAGCAGGTCACTCAGTGTCAGGTGTTTCAGCCATGCTTCCAATTCCCGTGGATCAAGCTTGCTCTTGTGCCGATCATCGGGCTGAAGCAAGGGGCTGCCTTTGACGGTGCGGTCATTTAACGTAAGGCTCACGATGTTGTCATGATAATCCCGGATCGTGCACACGGCTGTTTTTCCGTTTCCGGTAACTTTTCCTTCGATGAACAGCCCCTTCTGATCCCGCAGCAAATTGACGGTAACCCGGCCGGAGTCAACAAATGTTTTCGCAGCGGCAACGATGTCTTCGGTAATCGGTTCCAACACCTCCAGCCGACGTCTCGGATCTCCACCCAGCGCTCCGATGGACGCCGCCAGGTCAAGCCCGGTATTCCCCTGTGTTCCGGGAATTGCTACGGCAATGCCATTTTTGTATATATTGGGATCCACCCAGATTTCGACCCGTTCGATGGTGTCGTCCGGCATGAGGGATGCCGCCGCCGCTGTCGCCAGAGCAATGGCAATTGGCTCTGTGCATCCCAATGCCGGGGCCACCTCTGTTGTCAGAAGATCTTTGACCGTATAGCTTCGGTGGGTCTGCTCCATGATGATCGCTCCTTCTGCAGTGTCTTGGGAAATGATGTGCCGCACGTCCGAGATACCCGGACATGGTGCTTGGGTCGCCATGTCCGGTCGAGGCTTATCGTAAGCCACCAGGAGGGACAGGGTCAATGTTGATTGTAACTTTTTCGGTGGATGACCGTTAAACGGCTGCGGTAGGCATGAGTTCCGTATAGCAGTGAGTGACTCGATGCCTGACAGGGCGCTTCCTCAACACATAAACCACCAGTCCCCTGCGCTGGACCTCCCGGGATACCACGAACCAGGGGGGAAGGCCGATGACGGTGACGCTGTCTTCGATGGAAACCCCCAATCTGTGGAAATCGGAAATATCGAAAAGCGGCACCTCCCGCATAAACGGTGGGAACAGACCCAGGGTGATCGCCAGATCAATGGACCGGCGGGTGTACTCGGACCGTTCCAGAAACGCAAGGAGCAAGCGTCCGTTTGTTTTTGTAACCCGGTAGAGCTCTTCAAGCCCTGAAAATCCGGTCGGTGTAATGAAGCACATTGGCACAGATGGTTGTGTCAAATGTCTCGTTCTCAAACGGCAGATGGGACAGGTCGCTTTGGGCGCATGGTCCAATCGCACCCACGTGGCGGCCCTGCTGTAGCTGTTCGAATGCCACATCGATACCGCAGGGATGATTCAGGTTCAGGTGGGAGGCGAGGTCTCCCCACCCGCACCCTGCATCCAAAACCCTGCCGTTGACGTCCATGCAAGACTTGAAAAAGGGTGCTAAGGCCTGTCTGTTGACCTCCCGGTACAGCGTTTCAAACGCTATGGACGGACCAGAGGAAAAAAAGCGTTTCATCTCCCCGGTGGCGAATCCATTGCATGATCTCACGGGCAAGGCGTTCATGTCTACAGGACATTCCCGAGGAGAAAGCGTTTAATCGAACGTTTCAAGTGGCCTTCGGGAATCGCCTCGAGGTGCCTCTCACAGGACGGACAGAGATACAGGAAGTCTTCGGTTTTTTGCAGATTCTGACATGGGATCGCCTCAGCGCACATATCGCATGTGTGGCAGATGAACTCCGCGTCCATGCCATCCGGTCGGCAACTGCATTTGAGCAACCTGGCGCCGCAACCATAACGTGGATCCTTGTCGTCTGGAATGCTCCGACACCAGACGGCCCGTGCCAGATAATAGCAATAACGGTCCGGCCCATCCGATGTAGGAGCGTATGTGGACATCAGGATGTGGACACCCTCCTCCGGCAGGACAATCGCTCGAGGCTCGAAATACATACCGGTGCGACTGCAGTTATACAGGACCGCATCGGAATAGCCGTCAATCTCAGTGGTGCGATAATGTATGGGAAGACGGCAGCCATGCCTGGGAAACAGCCTTTTTGATTGGGCGACCATGGGTGAACCTCCCTTAAATCTAACGGAATGTGTTTTGGACGTCGGTGGGTTGTTCGCGAAGTTGAACACCAATAACGAAAATGGACCGGATGAGTCCGCATCTCAGCGTTATCCGCTCCATATCGGTGGATTGTTAGGTGGGTATTAATTATGACAGCTTGAAGCGATTTCCAATCACCTAAAGTGGCTATTTTTTCTAAAAATAAGTAGCCACTTGTAGCTATGCTTCGGTATCGGCGGGGGGGTAACCCGGAGATTGCCCCAAAAGGAGAGGTTCACGGTTCGGGTTAATCTGCTTCCACAGAATACCCTCGTTGGATGGCGTATTTGATCAGATCGGCGTTTTTTCGGATGTTTAGTTTTCGTTTTATGTTTTTTCGATGGTTGTTGACCGTGTTCGGGCTGATAAATAGCATCCGGGCAATTTCCTTGCTCGTCTTGCCTTCGCCGACAAGTTTTAGTACTTCCCGTTCTCTGCTTGTCAAAATGTCGCCGGGAAAGCGGTGATCGCCCCGGCAGATGCCAATTAAATCCTCAGGGGCTTCCTTCAAGATGAATGAAGACAGATAGGTGCGTCCGTGCCGAATTGTGTCGATGGCGGTGATCAGCTCAAAACCGGTATCTTCTTTAAGCAGATACCCTTCAGCACCTGCAGCCACCGCGATGCGAAGGTACTCCCGTTTCTTGTACATGCTCAGGAAAAGGATTTTAATGTCCGGATACTGCCGTTTGATTTCCCGGGCTGCCTCGATCCCCCGGAGTTTTGGCATGGATACGTCTAACACCACCATATCTGTGGAAGTGTTCTTCAATAACTGGAGCAAGGCCAAACCATCGGCCGCTTCGCCCACCACCTGCAGATCCTCTGCTTCATTGATGATGCTTTTGATCCCTTCACGAAGCATCGCATGATCATCGGCAAGCACAATCCGATAGACAGTCATCTGTTGACTTTTTTCTTTCTCGTCGGTATCCGATCGAGCGAAAACGAGAACTGGCCTGCTTTTGGCTGCCGATCCCGGCGGCCGGTAAAGTACTATGCAATGAGGTGATGGATTGCAAGCGGAAGATTCGGATAAGCGTCTGCTCAGCAGTGGAGATCCGTTTAAATGGTTTCCGATAGGTGCTGTAGAAGCGGCGAGAACACCTGCCCGGACAGGTCGGCAAATTCCTCTGCAATGGGATCGGTATGGCGAAAACAGGTATGGATGTAAGGGTCCGCTGATTCACCCCGCTGCCAGTCATTTCCGACCCATATTCTCCTGGCCCGGGCCAGGGCCTGTTGTCGATCTTTTCCCTTTTGAATGAGGTCCCGAGCGAACGCATACGATGTCTCCGGAAAAAAAGATAACGGCCTGCGCAGACCCTCCCGATACCACTTGATCAGGTCTTCCAGAATCGCCTGGGGTTTTTGTATGGGCGAAAATCGCCAGGTGACGTCCTTGCAGATGAGCGTGCTGATCCTGGGATACCCCGTCGGTGACATCAAATTCAACAAGACGTGACAGATACAGCAGTCGAGTAGATCCTTGGCGCGGGATTTGGCAAACCGGAATATGAGGCGTTCGGTCGTGAACATATCCTCGATGAGTCCATTGATCGACATACCGCTCAGGGTATGGGAAATTTCCAGCGGCGGCAAGGCAGTTCCTGTTTGACGATCCGTCACCATTCGCACAAATGATGTGGCGGCGCCGTCTATACTGCTCAAGACCGCTTCTCCGGGGCTACCGTGGGGCAAACGTCCCCCAGCCTTATGGATTCGAAAATTTTCCTCCACCGGAGTTCCCCGGAGCGCAGCGTGAATCGCATCGGACCCGATGCGATAGCGGGTCAGTCCATCCAGATCGAACGGTTCAAGGTCTTCTGGGATGTCTTCGGCGACGTCCAGCCGAACATGGAACCGGTGCTTCAGCAAATACTTCGATGGATTCCGATAAAATTCTACAAATTGTCCGACGCTCCGGTGATTGAATGTATCGATCTCCTCCTCGGAAAGCGGCAGCGGGGTATGTATAAAGGCTAATGCCGGCTGAATCTTCGACATTGCGGATGCCCCCCGGAGGTTTTCACCGGAATAACTAAATAGCGGTGAGCGTTCACGAAAATACTCCGGGGAAAACGCTTGGAGCGGGTGATGGACAACGAGCTGATCTTCCGTACACCCATATCCGTCGATCAGGTAATCCATCAGCTCGCTCACCAGTACCGATGGAGGGATACTGGAATTGTCATGGATGTCTTGTCCGATATAACTGATATACAACCGATTTCTGGCCGACAACAGGGTCTCCAGAAACAGGTACTTGTCGTCCTTGCGGGTGGAGCGGTCTCCGGGTTTCGGATGCTTTGCCATCAGGTCAAAGCCCAACGGTCGATGGTTCCGAGGAAAGGCGTCGTCATTCATACCGATCAGGCAGATGACCTTAAACGGGATGCTCCGCATGGGCAACATGGAGCAGAACGTTACCCCTCCGGAAATAAACGCGGAAGAAGATTGAGGCGTATCCATTCGGCCGGCGATCCAATGCCGGATCGGCTCGAATTCGATGGACTCATTGAATTCTGCAAGTGCCGCGTCATGCTTCAGTTTAACGAGAGCATCCCTTATGGCTTGGATGTCCCATGGATGTTCGTATTCGGAAAATAGTATGGCGTCGAAAGATGATAGTAGAAAGTCATGCCATTCCCCAACCGATCGTGGCGTGTCAAGTTCTTCCGCAAAGTGAAAGAGCTGGTCCATGCATTTCAGAAATCGTCCCAGGATTTGAACATCACTGCCTTCGATGTCATCGTAAGGTAGTAAATCCCGAAACAAATGCCGCTCCTCACCCGGCATCACGTACCCGAGCATCATGCGGTCCAGGCCATTTTTCCATGTGTTTTCGGAAAATCCGGGAACACCCACCTCTTTCCGGTGAAGCGCATCTTTTCCCCATCGGATACCCACCGCTCGGATCCAGTGCTCGATCAGGTCCATATCTCCGGTGGTCAGGCCAAATTTCGAGCGAATCGGAGGCGACTCCAGCAAAGCGAGCACATCCGATGCCCCGAAGCGGCTTCCTTTTAAATCCAGTAGTTTCAGTAAACAGTCCGCGAGCCGACTCTCCTGCCTCGCACTGCGGTCTGCCACAGTATAGGGGATACGGAGCCGTTCGTCTGTTTGGCTCTGTAAAACAGCATGTATATAGGGTGCGTAGATTTCAATGTCCGGGGCCATGACGACGATATCCTTCGGATGCAGGTCAATATCGGCGTCGAACATGGCCAGTAACTGGTCATGGAGTACTTCCATCTCGCGCATCGGGCTGTGGGCCGCGTGGACCTGTATGGAGCCGTCGGATTCAAAAACTCCTTCCGCAGAGCCACGGGATCGGTCCACGAGATTCAGCAGATCAGATTGGACTTTTCCAAGTAGATGCTGATCCGGGATCTCTTGGAAATATTCATTCAGTTCTACATCCAGATGTTGAATGAGCGAAAAAAAATCTCTTCCTAGTTTCCCCCAATTTGCTATAAGCCGGTTCCCCTCTTCCAGGTGCAGATCCTCCGGAGACGATTCGACCGAGGGGATAGCCATTATCTTTTTTCGGATGGCGGTGCGAGGCAGAATATCGGCCCAGTATTCTTTGCAGGGATTGACGAGAAACAGGTGAATGTCGGCAAACCAGGACAAAGCGGCGAATATTTGCATATGAAACAACGGCAGGTAGGAGATGCCGAAAATGGACATCCGACTCGGAAACAAAGATGTCGAACCCTCAAGCTGCGTCATGGATGCCAGTACCATCTGTTGAATTCGGGCGCGGTGGAGAGGTTCTTTTCCACCGGACACGTTTCGCCAGAGTTCGGCCTGCCATCCTCCGTCTTGCCCGGCTTCCCAGGCCATGATCATCTCCGGGCGAAACACCTGGTATTGATCGAATAAATTAGCGATGCGCATGGCCAATTGCATGGATTTTAATCGGTACTCGTCATCGGCCAGGTAATTGGAAAGACTTTCGAAACCCGCTTTCGACACGCATTTTGGAAGCTGTTTGAGAATACGAAAGGTCATAACGTCCGGATCGAAGGGAGATTCTTCGGCAGCCGGAACCTGGGACATCAACGCACCGGAAATTTCCTGCAGCACCCTGTTGGGAAACGGGAAGCGGCAATTGGCGCATATACCATTGATTCTCGCAAGTTCAAGGGAAACCCAACGCTCCATTCCCCGGCTCTGCACCACAATCATCTCCGGTGCCGTCGGGGACGCCGGCAGGGGCGTTCGGACTACTTCCGCTAAACGTTCCACGAGTATTTCGAGGCGATTGCCTGTATATAGGTGAAGTCCAGCCATTAAATCGTCTTCTTCATCAATGTACTTCAACCTGCCCATTTCCGGCGTCGGAATCGCGATCGGTATTGGAATCGAGATAAGATAGGCATTTTTGCCGTCGATACCGATTCCGATCACTCCGATGCCAACTTGGCTGCAGTCGGGCTGGTATCATAAAACGGTCCGAAAGGGACACTTACATCGACATGATCTGATCGACCAGTTTTTCAATCCCTGCGGCAACGTGCTTAATACTGGGACCCAACATGTATGCCGGAGTGGTGATCACCCGGTTCGTCTGATCGAGGTGGATCATATCCACTGAGCACTTGTGATGTTTGCCCCCCATGGACTCAATCGCTTCAGCTGTGGCGACATCGTTACCGATGGTCACTTCAGGAGATTTTTCAGCGATGGCCCGGGTTAGAGTGGCCGGTGCAATACAGATCGCCCCGATCGGTTTACCGGCATGGGTCATCTCTTCAAGAATTCGTTGAACTTCGGGATGCACTGTTGCCTGTGGGCCCCGCACGGCGAAATCGCTGAGATTCTTCGCTGCCCCAAACCCCCCTGGAATGATCAAGGAATCCAAATCGTCTGCAGAGATTTCCTTCGCATCACGGATGTTCCCCCTGGCGATTCGAGCGGATTCCACCAGAACGTTTCGACGTTCATCCATTTCAGATTGGGTGAGATGATTGATTACATGGAGTTGGTCCATGTTGGGCGCCATGCAGATGATGTCTGCTCCGGCTCTGTCCAAAAACAGAAGCGTCAGGACCGATTCGTGTATCTCTGTACCGTCAAACACACCGCATCCGGACAAGAGCACTCCGATTTTTTTCGCCATGTTGAACCTCCTTTTCCGATGATGATGGAGTTTTCACCATAAGCCCATTGGCTCCCCCATTGCGAGGAGGGTTCCTGGAGTTCAGATTTAAATACTATATATAGCACAGCCGCCTATTGACAAGCACAAGTAGATGTGGTAGCTGGAACTTATTTTACCCATGCCCCTAGCCAAACGAAGGCGCCATGGCCCACGTCATCTGTATTGTCAGCCAGAAAGGTGGCACCGGCAAGACCACCTCTTCCGTCAACATCGCGGGCGCTCTGGCCCTTTTCGAGAAACGCACCCTCCTCATTGACTGTGATCCCCTGGGCAATGCAACGACCGGAGTGGGGATTGAAAAGGACAGCCTGCGGGGCACCCTGTTTCACGCCTTAATGGGTCGCTTTGCTATCGAAGACGTCACCCTTTCGACCCATCTGGAATTTCTGGACATCGTACCGGCCCGTTTTGAACTCCTCGAGACGGAAAAAAAACTGGCTCTCATACCGAACCGCAATACCCGGCTGCGGATGATACTCGGCGCCGTGTTACCCGACTATGACTATGTCATTATCGATTCCTCGCCGTCTCTTAATTTCTTGGCAATATCAGCCATCATATCCGCCGACTGGCTGCTGATTCCAATGCAATGCCAGATGTTCACTCTGGAAGGGCTCGGCCAACTGCTTTCCATTGCCCGGGAAATCAAAGCACGACACAATCCGGTTCTCCGTATTGCCGGGGTTCTGTTCACCATGTGTGAAAAACACCAAAACGGTACCGCCATCTGCACTGACAGAATCCTCAATAATTTTTCAGACAACATTTTTCGAAGCACGATACCGTGGGACCGATTGCTTCGCGAATCCTCGGACTTCGGCAAACCTCTGGTACTTCATGATATTACCGCCAAAGGCGCAACAGCGTATTTGAATTTAACCTTGGAATTGATCCGTTTCTTCGAGAACCCGAATTCCATGAACCAACCTAAGGACCCAGCGATTCCGGGAGCCGGTTCCGTGCCACCCGTGTCAACTGAAAATACAGGAGCCCTATCGGCATGATTAAAATTACCGATCCAAATATGATTCAGAAACGGGAAAGGGAGCTTCTCGATGCCATTGCCGATGGTCTGAATCAGGATGCGCTCATCGACGTTTTAAAAGAGCAGCATCGGCTGCACACCATATCCGGAATGGAATCCCGCCACGGGGACATCGTTGCGGTCGGAAACATGGTGGCCTACCGTCTTGATTTCGATGTTCGAACGGTGCTTTCCATACTGTTCGATCGCTCGGGAAATTATGTGGAGATACCCTCCTCAAGCGAATCCCCTCACCCCCCCCGGGGACGTCTCCATGGAACCTTCGGCTCAGCCGGAAACGTCAGCCGACGACGCGGTTGTGAGGCAAGAAGAAACTCCGGATGACCCGGACGACGATGCCGGAGAGTACCTCACCCTGGACCAAATTCTGACGACCAAATCGGAGATGATCACGGAGTCCCAACCGGCGCCGGACAAGGCGCCGGATCCCCAGCCGAGACCCGGCGAACGGATGACCCAAATGGCATCCGATCTGGCGGACATGATTTCCGATATTAACGAGAGAAAAATCCGATAAACCCGGGTCTAATGTTTCGCTGAAAAACGTTCATGCGAGGACATGCTGGTCCAGCACAAAACAGGTAAACCTCCCCTCGAACACCATCGTTTCCCTGAGGGTCACGTTTACCTGCACCCTCTTTTTTCGCCCTTCCCCGGGTTCTACCCGGGCCTCAGCGACAACGGTATCTCCGGTTTGTACCGGCTTTAAAAATTTTACGTCTGCCGCACCGAGAACCACATTGGGATGGTTTACGGCGATCATGGCGGCGTGGTCGGCTAAACCGAAAATAAATCCGCCATGGGTGAGCCCGGAAGCATCGACCGACATGCGCTCCGTCGTCTGGAATTCAACCCGACTGAAATCTTCACGAACATCCAGAGGCGTACCGCAAAGCTCAAGGTCGATCGTCTCGTGGGTTTGAATGTTCATGGGTCCTCCCTTCCCTTCAAATGATGGTCTTGATCACAGGACCATTTCGGATCCACCGGGACTGCGGGCCCGCCCCATCCATACGGTCCCGCCAAAAATGGTCAGCCATCCAATGCCAACGGATGAAACCATAGCAGATTGCCCGGCGCGTCTCAATTGACGGGAGAGGCCGGTGCGGTTATCTTGTCCCTGAATCTGAAGTTTCGTTTAGCCGCTTGCTGAAACGATTTCCGCCACACTCGAGTTGAACGAGGATTACGCCTTATGAAAACCATTACACACACACGAATTTCTAACATCCGTGGGGCTCTGATCGAACAGTGTATCGATACGCTGCTGGTCATGGTCGGGGAGAACCGGTGGTATGCCAGCGGATACACGGCCGAAGACACCCAGTTCGACGAGTCGGCCGGTGTGTTGCTCATTTCCCAGGATCGCCTGCTCCTCGCCACGGACTCCCGCTATGACCTGCAGGCGGCACAGGAGGCGCCCGATTTCGAAACCATCACCTATAAAACGGGTCCTGTGAAAGCGCTTCCCGATCTGCTTGCGGAACTGGGTACCCGTCGACTCGGATTCGAAAGTGTTCGAATGACGGTGCTTCAGTTTAATGAGTTAAAACAAGAGCTTGAAAAGAACAAGACGGCTGTCGAGCTGGTGCCGGTGGAGGATGTTATCGAAAAGCTACGGCTAATCAAGGATCCGGAAGAAATCGACACCACTCGCAAGGCGCTGGAATTGGCGGAAAGCGGATTCGAAAAGGTGAAACAGATGCTCGCACCCGGCCTCACGGAGAGCGAGGCGGCCTGGCACCTCGAAAAAATACTGAAAGAAGACGGGGCCGACGATCTGTCATTCCCCGTCATCGCTGCGTTCGGATCGAACAGTGCCCTGCCCCATGCCGTTCCGGGCCAACGAAAGCTTAAGCCGGGGGAACCCCTGCTGTTTGACTGGGGGGTTCGACTCGGAGGGTACTGCAGTGATATTTCAAGGACCCTTGTTGTGGGGGAACCTGCACATCCTTTCCAGGAAGTCTTTCAGACGGTTCTGGATGCTCAACGGAAAGCCATCGATGCGATTAAACCGGGCGTTTCCGGCAAGCAAATCGATGCCGTGGCACGAGACCACATCGATTCCAAAGGCTACAAGGGAAAATTCGGACACGGGCTGGGTCACGGCACCGGGCTGGCGATTCATGAGGCCCCCCGGCTGAGTCCCATTAAAGATGACGTCCTGGAACCGGGGATGGTGTTCACCGTAGAGCCCGGAATCTACCTTCCGGATTGGGGCGGCGTTCGCCTTGAAAACATGGTCGCTTTGATGGATGATGGGCCCGTGGTACTCAACCGAACCCGTCCGGGGGATAATTACATTCTCTGAAGGAGATACCGTGTCGAGCATGGAAGAACTGGCGGATCGCTTCGTGAACTATCTGCTGGTGGAAAAGGGACTCACCCGGACCACGATCGAATCCTACAGCCGGGATCTGAATCGATACATGGACTTTCTTCATCGACGCGGGCTAGCGGCGATTGGCGACGCGGACACGGCTGTACTGCTCCGCTATCTCATTTCCCTTCGAGATGATGGACTCAGCGCTAGATCCAGAGCACGCCATCTCGTTACCATCCGTAGTTTTTACCGATTTTTAAACCAGGAAGGACTTCTGGATGAAGATCCGGCCCGTTTGATAGATCTCCCGAAAATCGGGTTGAAATTGCCCGATGTTCTTTCGGTTCGAGAAGTGCGAGCGTTGCTGGATGCACCGGATGCGGAAGATCCCATGGGAGCCAGAAATGCCGCCATGCTGGAGTTGCTCTATGCAGCGGGTCTCCGGGTGACGGAATTGGTTCAGATCAGACTGCCGGATATCCACCTGGATGCCGGATTCGTCCGTGTTATAGGAAAAGGGTCCAAGGAACGGGTGGTTCCCATCGGCACGATTGCCATCCGAAAAATTGACCATTACCTGAAAACAGCTCGGCCGCGTCTCCTGAAAGGGGGCGTCAGCCCCTACCTGTTCGTCGGCCGCACGAAAAAACCGATGACCCGTCAGGGGTTTTGGAAACTGTTGAAAAAATATGCCGCAATAGCAGGAATCCATAAAAACGTGACCCCCCATACCTTGCGCCACTCATTTGCGAGCCATCTTCTGGAGGGAGGCGCCGATCTGCGAGCGGTCCAGGCCATGTTGGGGCATTCCGACATATCCACGACCCAAATCTACACCCATGTGGCCGGGGACCGAATCCGGTCCGCTCACGAGAAATTTCACCCACGTGACTGAATCGGATCGGAAACGGACCCAAGGGGGTCCTTCTCATTGACGCAACTCGTCATTCCTTATTTTGCCTGAACGGTCACATCTGGAATTCCACATCTATATAACCCATTAGAATCATGTATTTTTAAAGGATCATCGCGGTGATCGGAAGAATCGATCCCAAAAGGACCGGCTATTTTTTATGACACAATTTTTTTATAACGATGAAAAATACCCAGAATCATGGATAATTCTTGACACTTTGGGCAGAATTCTATAAACGGATCGGTTAATTTTACATACAATCGAAAGCGGTCTGACGCATCACCCACAATGATACCCATGGACCTCATTCCTCCGGCAAACTCCTCGTAATCAGACATCTTTCATTCGGATGATAATGACGACAAAGAACCGAAAAAAAAATATGGTGGCCTGCATCCCATGAGCACCCACAAATCATGGGCCGGTTCGGAGTGTATGGGTCGCTGGATACCGAACTCCGGATCTCATGAGACCGGCCCCGATGTATTCGCGAAGGCCGTACGAGATTTGAACCGACCGGTGTTTGTCATCGACCTGGACGGCCGGCCCGGCATCGGTACGGGGGGCACCGCCGTGTTGGGTGATGCAGCCTTTCAGAACAATGACTCAGATGGCTATCCGCTGATCGGATACGCACCTCCCTTGCTGCCGGAACATCTGGGAGATCCGGTGTTTAAATCCGGTTACGGTGTTAACTACGCGTATGTTGCCGGGGCAATGGCCAACGGAATTACATCCGTGGAAATGGTCAATGCTGTCGGAGATGCCGGTATGATCGGGTTCTTTGGTTCGGCCGGGCTGCCGGTAGAGGAGATTGACGCCGCCATTTACCGGCTCCGGGACCAGTTGAGCGACCGCCCCTTTGGGATGAACTTGATCCACAGCCCGTTTGAGCCGGATTTGGAACAGGCCACCGTGGATCTGTATCTGACCCGGAAGGTGCATCTGGTTAGCGCGTCGGCATTCTTGGATATGACCCACCCGCTGATTCAGTATCGGGTGACCGGCATACACAAAGGATCGGACGGCCATATCCGTTGTCCGAACCGTGTTGTGGCCAAGGTTTCCCGGCATGAAGTGGCCCGGAAATTTTTCTCACCACCTCCGGAGAGGCTGCTTCGCGAGCTTGTTCAGGCCGGCAAAATCACCGAGGCAGAAGCAGAACTGGCGGCATTCATCCCGGTCGCCGAAACACTCACCGCCGAGGCCGATTCCGGCGGACACACCGATAACCAGCCCGCCCTCACCCTGTTGCCGACGATGATTGCACTACGTGATGAGTTGTCCGCTCGTTACAATTACCGACAGCCGCTGAGTGTCGGCTTGGGGGGCGGCATTGCCACCCCGGAATCCACCGCAGCCGCCTTTGCCATGGGAGCCGCGTATGTCCTGACCGGCACGGTCAACCAGGCGTGTCTGGAGGCCGGCACATCCGAGCGCGTGCGCCATATGCTCGCCGAGGCACAGCAGGCAGAGGTGGCCATGGCCCCCGCCGCCGATATGTTCGAAATGGGCGTCAAGGTCCAGGTCTTGAAACGGGGCACCATGTTTCCCCAGCGGGCCACCAAGCTGTATGATCTCTATCGGGCCTTTGATCGACTGGAAGATATCCCGCCCAAGGAACGGGCGCTGATTGAAAAAGATTTCTTTCGGAGGTCCCTGGAGGAGGCCTGGCAGCAAACCCGCGAGTTTTTCCAAAACCGTGACCCCAGACAGATCGTCCGGGCCGAACAGGACCCCCGCCACAAGATGGCCCTGGTGTTCCGTTCCTACCTTGGCCAATCGTCCAACTGGGCCAATACCGGTGATCCCTCCCGGCAGCTCGACTATCAAATCTGGTGCGGGCCGGCCATCGGCGCATTTAATCAGTGGGCCAAGGGCTCCTGTTTGGAAAAACCGGAAAACCGACGGGTGGTGACAGTGGCCAGGAACCTATTGGCCGGGGCCTGCATCGTGACCCGGGCCAACTGGCTGCGCCAACAGGGGTTTCCCCTGGGCGCCGAAGTTAGCCACTTTTCCCCTGTTCCGATGGATGATATAACGCAAATTTGTTCTTATTCGAATTTGGCCAACTGAATTAGAGAATTCTATGACGCAGAATACCGAAAAACATGTCCAAATTCCGGTTGCCGTCATCGGTATGGGCGCCCTTTTCCCGAAATCGACAGGCGTAAACGAGTACTGGCGTCTGATTTTCAGGGGAAAGGATGCGATTACCGAGGTCCCCGCCTCCCACTGGTCGGCCCAGGATTATTACGATCCCGACCCGAAACGACCGGATCACGTCTACTGTACCAAAGGCGCCTTTCTCTCCCCGTTTTCATTTGATCCCACCGAATTTGGTGTCCCTCCGGCATCTTTGGAAGCAACGGATACGTCCCAGCTTCTTGGGCTGGTTGTCGCAAAAATGACACTCGAGGATGCCGGGTACGGAAATGGCAGGCAATTTGACAAAGATCGCGCCAGCGTCATCCTCGGCGTCACCGGAACCCAGGAACTGGTCCTTCCCCTGGGGGCCCGGCTGGGATTTCCGAAGTGGCGGCGAGCCCTTGAGGCCGCCGGTGTCGGGTCGGAGACGCTTCAGGACGCCCTTGAGCGCATGGGGGATGAATATGTCGGATGGCAGGAAAATTCATTTCCCGGACTTTTGGGCAATGTTGTCGCCGGAAGGATCAGCAATCGTTTGGATTTCGGCGGTACCAACTGTGTGGTGGACGCTGCCTGTGCCAGCTCCATGAGCGCCCTGCATATGGCGTTGCTGGAACTGACGTCCGGAAAAAGCAACATGGTGCTCACAGGGGGCGTGGATGCCCTCAATGATATTTTCATGCACATGTGTTTTTCAAAGACTCACATCCTATCGCCTACTGGAGACGTGCGCCCCTTTTCCGAAGCCGCAGACGGCACTGTCCTGGGTGAAGGGATCGGGATGGTCCTTCTCAAACGACTGGAAGATGCGGAAACGGATGGGGATCGGATCCATGCGGTGATTCGGGGCATCGGAACCGCCAGTGACGGTCGATCCCAAAGCATCTATGCGCCCAGGGCCGAGGGGCAGGCCAAAGCCCTTCGCAGCGCTTACCGGAGTGCCGGCATCGATCCGGCCACGGTGGGGCTGGTGGAAGCCCATGGCACAGGCACACGGGTCGGCGACAAGGTGGAGTTTCAGGCCCTGTGCAACGTATTCGGAAATCGCAAGGAAGACTCGCCCAAATGTGCCATCGGCTCGATCAAATCGATGATCGGTCACACCAAAGCGGCCGCAGGCTCCGCCGGCCTGATTAAGACAGTCCTCTCCCTGAGCCAAAAGACCCTTCCGCCGACGCTCAAAGTGGAAACCCCGGACCCGGAGCTGAACGTTGAAAAAAGCCCCTTCCACATCAGCACCATCACCCGCCCGTGGTTTAATCGAAGACGCCACCCCCGTCGGGCCGGCGTCAGCGCATTCGGTTTCGGCGGCAGTAATTTCCATGTGGTATTGGAAGAATACGGATCCCGCAAAGCCGACATCGGCTGGGACGAATCCATCGATATTCTTGCCCTTTCCGAGGCCTCTCACGAGGCATGCGAGAAGAAACTTTCGGAGATCCGCACTTCGCTCAAAGATTCCATGTCCGCATCAACGGACCTGCGCAAAGCGGCTCGGGCACTTCGGGAGGAATTTTCTCCGTCGGCACCGTTTCGGTTGCTCGCGATCATCCGATACGATGAAACCGCCCCGGAGGCGGCGCTTGATGCAATTCAAAAAGCGGAGTCAGCAATTTCCGACTGGCGGCGGATGGACCCGGCAGAGGGTCTGTATCAGAGAAAAGATGTATTTATCTCCAGTCGGTCGACACCCGGAAAGCTGGCGCTGCTCTTTCCCGGCCAGGGCAGTCAATACCTTTACATGGGACGGGATCTCGTCTGTGGCTTCCCTGATAGTTTCGAAGCGGTCTCGTTTGCAGAAACACGGAGCCCGGCGGCACGGCTCCTGGGCGATGTGATCTACCCGGAACCCGGATTGGGTTTAGAGACGCGAAAACAACAGGAGGCTCAGCTTCAAGATACCCGTCAGGCCCAGCCGGCCATTGGTGCCGTGAGTCTGGCCATGCTCCGGATCTGTCGCCACTTCGGGATTGTTCCGGATGTCACCTGCGGCCACAGTTTCGGTGAATTGACCGCACTGATGGCGGCAGGGTGGATAGACGAGGCCGCCTTTATGGATCTCGCGGTCCTGCGGGGTAATCTTATGGCGGAAGCCGGAGAACAAAACGGCCAAGGAGGTATGCTGGCCGTGAAGGCTCCCCTCGATCAACTCACGGAACTGGAAGGTCAACTCCAACCGGAGGTCATCCTGGCCAATCGAAACACGCCCAACCAGGGTGTACTGTCCGGTACCCTCAATGGGATTGAAACGGCTGAAAAAGAGTGCCGGAAACGGGGATTTCAGAGTGTGCGCCTGCCGGTTTCGGCAGCTTTTCACAGCGCGCTGGTGTCCGATGCCCAGCACCCCTTCCGTGAAAGAGTGGCCCACATAGGTGTGACCCCCACGCCGGTCGCCGTGTTTTCCAACACCACCGGTGGCCCATACCCTGCAGATCCAGCCCAGGTGCACGATTTGCTGGGCGGGCAACTGGCACAACCGGTCAACTTCGTAGGTGAAATCGAGAATATGGCCGCATCGGGAGTAGACACGTTCCTTGAGGTGGGGCCCAAATCGATTCTCACCGGTCTCGTACGATCCACTCTCGGTCAACAGGGCGCTGTCGCTATCTCCATGGATGCGTCCTCGGGTCGCGGAAATGGCATGCTCGATCTGGCCAGAGCGATCTGTGGACTGGCTGCCTGCGGTCAACACGTGGATCTGACCCGATGGGGCGGGGAAGCCCGAGAGTCTCGAACACCCAAGATGAGCATTCCGTTGACCGGGGCCAACTACCGATCCGAGCGTCCCCGGAAACCATCCAGACCAGCTCCGGTTACCGCATCGAAGGCGTCTTCGTCGGTAACCCCTCTGAAATCGGAAAACATCGTTCCCAAGGAAATTCATCCGGAACGTTCAATTCCGGGCTCACAACCGAAACCTTTGCCAACACCCCGTAGGACTATGGAAAAGAAAACACATCCGCCCCAAGGGGCTATTGCCGGTGCATTTCGCGCGGTCCAGGAAGGCATGAAGGCCATCCAGGAGCTCCAACGGGAAACCGCCGAAGCCCATAAAAAATTTCTGGAAACCCAAAAGGAGACCACCCGGACCCTCCAGATGCTGCTCCAGAGGAGCGGACGCCTGGCCGGCAATGATCTGCCTGGGGAAATCATTCCAAAGCAGGACACCGCCCCGCTGCCCTCTACTGAGATCCGTCCGGAGGCTCCAACGCCCCTTGCGGAAGAGCCGCAGGAAGACCTGGAAACGGCTCCGGCAACAGAATCGGCGCCGATCCCCGTGCCGGACACGGTGGCTGAAGCGGTCGAACCGGCGATATCCGAGGATGCGAGCCGACTGACGGAGACTTTGCTGGAGATCGTGGCTGAACTCACCGGATATCCATCGGAGATGCTGGGGCTGGACATGGACATCGAGGCCGATCTGGGCATCGACTCCATCAAGCGGGTGGAGATTCTTTCTGCTGTCGACGAGCGGATGCCCGGACTTCCCCGGGTTACCCCGGAAATGATGGGAACCCTCAAGACATTGGGGCAGATCGTTGGCTTTTTATCCGGATCCGATTCCCTTCCCGCTGCTGAAAAGCCGCAACCAAACACGGATAATGCTTCGGTGTTGTCGGATTCTACGTCGAACATCCGGCGACAGGAACTGGTGGTCAAGGATCTGGAGATTCCGGAGAGCAGTCTACATCCGCTTCAGATCGACAGTCCGGTATTCATCACCGGTGACGGCACCGGTCTGGCAGATGCCCTCTGCCGTGAGATTTCCGAGCGCGGCGTGGACGCCCGTATTCTCCCGGAAGCAGATCCGGAAACGTCTCTGGAACATGCGGCAGGATTGATTTTTCTGGGTGATCAGCGGGATTCCATCGGCAAGAAAGGCCTTCGGCGAGCGCTGATGGTGGCCCGGGCCGCTGGTTTTGGGCTGCAAAAAGCAGCCGCCACTGCAAGTTCCCTTTTTGCAACCGTCAGCCGGATGGACGGCCGATTCGGCGCAAGCGGTGACGACTCTCTGGACGCCTATCAGGGAGGGCTTGCCGGGCTGGCCAAAACCGCTGCCAGGGAATGGCCCGGAGTAAGGTGCCGATCCCTGGATGTGGACAGAGATTGGGAAGACAACAATGCGATTGCCCGGGTGATTGCCGACGAGATGCTCCGTTCGGATACCGACACGACATCCGAGGTCGGTTTCTCGCCGGGGAGAAGGAGTATTGTCGCACTCGAAGAAAAACCCTATCCATCCGATTCCGAGTTAACACCGGATCTGAATTCCGGTGATGTGGTCATTGTGACCGGAGGCGGACGGGGTATTACCGCAGATGCACTCCTGCCCCTGGCAGAGGCAATAAAGCCGACGCTGGTGCTGTTCGGAAGATCCCCGGCACCGACCGAAGAACCCGCCTGGATGGCCGGACTGTCGACCGAACGGGAGATAAAATCGGCTATCCTGACGAACGAGTATGCCGGTAATACACCGAAACCGACGGAGCTGGAGGCCACCTATCGTCGTTACGCCGCCAGCCGGGAGCTGTCGACCAACATCGCCCGCCTGACGGCTACCGGAGCACAGGTTCGCTACTTCCCCGTGGATATTCGGGACCGGGTTCTGGTGGAGGCGGCACTGACCGAGGTACGCTCGTTTCACGGGCCGGTGCGGGGTCTGATACACGGTGCGGGAGTTCTCGAGGATCGTCTGATCACCGACAAAACCCCCGAGCAGTTCGAACGAGTATTCAGCACCAAAGTGGACGGGCTGCTTACATTGCTGGCGGCGCTTAAGGACGATCCGATTCGGCATCTGATCCTTTTCTCATCCGTCGCTGCCCGGTTTGGAAACCGAGGCCAGTCCGATTACGCCATGGCAAACGAAGTGCTGAATAAGATCGCGCGTCAGGAAGCGGCCCGCAAACCGGATGCCCGGGTGGTGGCGATTAACTGGGGGCCGTGGGATGGCGGAATGGTCTCCGAGGCGCTGAAAAAAGAGTTCGCCCGCAGGGGTATCGACATGATCCCGCGGGATCAAGGGGGCCGGTGTCTTCTGGCTGAATTGGTGAATTCGCCCGATAGGTCTCCTGAGATCGTGGTGGGCGCTGAAATCTCCAATGCCGATCCCGCAGGAGAGACGACTTCGGTCCACGACATGAAGCCGGGACTGGTGAACTAGTCAGGGCAGATTAAGGTCATTCTAATACGCCGATACGTATTCTGCAGCGTGACTGATAATTTAAAATCAATTCTTTTCATCACCCCCACCGCACCTCCCCCACCAAGGGGAGGACTATATATTCCCTCCCCTGGGGGAGGGTGTACGGACCGGGGACAAGGGTGACACGTGTTCGGAGACATAGGTAACACTTTTCGTGTTTCATTGTTCTTTTACATTTAGTTGCGCAATCTTCTGGTTGCAAAAATAGATCTCAAAAAG